>Ga0180007_10000020_pt1 | contig 310855 bp, 257 predicted proteins | sample MM_PC_MetaG_FD_121122 | JGI IMG/M metagenome (GOLD analysis project Ga0180007, IMG submission 121122) | Groundwater microbial communities from the Aspo Hard Rock Laboratory (HRL) deep subsurface site, Sweden - MM_PC_MetaG | ecosystem: Environmental > Aquatic > Deep subsurface > Groundwater...
AATGGCCTTCCACAAATTCTTTCAACCATCCTACCTATTTCAAGTACTTTATCCACATCCAAACCAGTATCAATACCCATTTCATCCATCATAACTACCATGTCTTCCATCGAAACTAAACCAACTATTGAAGGGTCCTTATAATAATATTTGCCGGTACCCGATACCGGAACTCCACTTACAAAATTCGCAGGCTGACCGCCAATTCCTCCCATGGTTGCTTCATAATTTGTCATCCCGGCCTGAAGTGCAGCCAATACATTTGCCAATCCCCAACCTCTTGTTTGATGAAAATGAACGATATGTTTTTCAGGATTCGGTATGGCATCCAACAGCATCGAATAATATCTGTAAACCCTGTCGGGAGATGCGGAACCATCATGATCGGCATGCTCAACATCATTGGCTCCAATATCCAACCAGCGTTTGGTAAAATCAATAGCTTTCGACATTTCGGTCGGACCTTCAATAGGGCAACCCCAAATGGTACTAACGGTTCCGTTTACCTTAATCCCTGCATCATGCGCTTTCGGAATCCATTCTTCGCACATTTTAAAATATTCTTCAATGCTAAGTCCGGAATTTTGACGTTGATGTGATTCACTTGTTGAAACCATGACCAAAACGCGATCAGGGCCCCAACCCTCTTTTTTTGCTTGAATTGCGCGTTCTATTGCTTTTTCCCTAATTGTTATAGCGGTTACAGAAACCTTATCAATGAGGTGGGCAACTTTTTTACTTTTATAGAGCAACTTCAATAGGGTGTCTGAATCTTTAAATTGAGGCATCCCATGCGGATTTCCAAGATTGGTAGCTTCAACATGCTTAAATCCGGCCAACATTAATTGTTCCAGAACCCATAGTTTTGCTTCAGTTGGAATAAATATTTCTTCATGTTGAAATCCATCCCTAACTGTTATATCACCGATTGTTACTTTTTTGGGGTAATTCATAATAATATTTTTAAAGTTTTATAATTTGATCCGTTGCATTTGCTAATGTCTGCGTAATTTTTTCCTTTGTGAACACATTATGTTTCTATATTTACTAATATGTATGATTTCTGATTATTTTCAATTGAATAAAATTTTCACTATACTTGCATCTTGTATAAAAAGAGTTGTTAATCCGCTAACAACTCGAGTAAAAATACAAAAAAATTGACAAATACAATACCTGGAAGTGAAAATATAGTCAAACGAAAAAATTGAAACGTGTTTAAGCTAGAAACTAAAATTGACACAAGCTCTGATGAGTTTAAGAAAAACAAAGAAGATTTTTTAAAGCTCCTTAGCGAATACAAAGCGATCCATAAACAGGTTAAGAAAGGTGGTGGCGACTCTACAGTTAAGAAACATAAAGAGCGTGGAAAATTATTAGCCAGAGAACGTATTGACAAGTTAATAGATCCCAATACCCCATTTCTTGAACTTTCTGCCCTGGCTGCTTTTAAAATGTATGACGATGGCCATCCATCTGCCGGTATCATTACCGGTATTGGTGTAATTAATGGTCGCGAAACTGTTATCATTGCGAATGATGCCACTGTTAAAGGGGGTACTTATGTCAAAGAAGGTATCAAGAAACATTTAAGGGCTCAGGAAATTGCAATGGACAGCCAGCTTCCCTGTGTTTATATGGTAGATTCAGGTGGGGTATTTTTACCTGAGCAAGCAAACGTATTTCCAGACAAAGAACATTTTGGACGCTTTTTCTATAACCAGGCAAAAATGTCGGCACAAGGCATCCCTCAAATTGCCATTGTAATGGGTTCATGTACAGCCGGAGGAGCTTACGTTCCTGCGATGAGCGATGAAACAATTATTGTCAAGAATCAAGGTACGATTTTCCTCGGTGGACCCCCATTGGTGAAAGCTGCTACCGGCGAAGTGGTAACTCCCGAAGAATTAGGCGGAGCAGAAGTTCATACAACCCACTCGGGTGTTGCCGATCACATGGCCGACGATGATGTTCATGCCATTCAAATTTGCCGAAATATTTTCCAAAATCTGGATAAAAAAGACAAACAAAAGCTTGATCTAAGTCCGATTGAAGAACCTCTTTACGATCCAAAAGAACTTTATGGCATTGCACCTATTGATTTACGAAAAATGGTAGATCCATTGGAAATCATCATGCGCATGGTTGATGGAAGTAAGTTTCACGAATTCAAAGCAAAATACGGTACCTCTTTAGTTACCGGTTTTGCGAAAATCATGGGTTATCCGGTTGGTATTATTGCCAATAAAGGAATCCTATTTAACGAATCAGCACTTAAAGGAGCGCATTTTATTGAATTGTGTTGTGCCCGTAAAATACCATTGGTTTTTCTTCAAAACATTACCGGATTTATTGTTGGTAAAGATTATGAAAGAAAAGGAATTGCCAAGGATGGTGCAAAACTGGTACATGCCGTTGCAAATGCAAATGTTCCTAAATTCACGGTAATATTTGGAGGTTCCTTCGGAGCAGGCAATTATGGAATGGCTGGTCGTGCATACAGCCCCAACCTTTTATTTATGTGGCCAAATGCCAAAATTTCGGTAATGGGTGGACGACAAGCTGCAAATGTATTGATAACCGTTAAAAAGGATCAATACGAAGCCAAGGGTAAAACAATGCCACAAGAAGAAATTGATGAACTTCGAAATAGTATTATCGAAAAATACGACCATGAAGGTTCAGCATACTATAGCACGGCTCGTTTATGGGATGATGGGATCATTGATCCTGTTGATACCCGAAAAGTTTTGGCAATGGGAATCTCCATGTCTTTAAATAAGCCATTTGACGATCAGAAATTTGGCGTTTTCAGAATGTAAATCAAAACAGATGAAACGAGCATGTTCTTTTTATACACCCGAAGATGGAAATATCCCATGCGAGTTCCATCCGACCAATTTAAATAAAAAAATCTGCGGATGAAATCTTTTAATAATATCGAATTCGAGCTTCAGGAACAAGTTGGCACTATATGGCTAAACAGGCCTGATAAACATAATGCATTGAATGCTGAAATGATATCGGAAATTATTGATTGTTTCGAATTGTTAAATGATGATCCGGAAGTTCGGGTACTACTTTTAAAAGGTAGGGGAAAATCATTTTGTGCCGGTGCTGACCTCAATTATATGAAGGGTATTGCTGAATTTGGCTTCAAAGAAAATTATGAAGACAGCTTAAAACTGGCCAAATGCTTTAATACAATCTATACGTGCAAAAAACCCACCATTGCTCTAGTGCAGGGTGCTGCTATTGGTGGTGCCAATGGTTTACTGGCAGCATGCGATTTTGTATTTTGTACAGAGGATGCAAAATTCGCATTCTCTGAAGTTAAATTAGGCATTGCCCCTGCAACAATTTCACTATACGTTCTTAAACGGATTGGCGAATTCAGAGCCAGGGATTTAATGTTGAGTGGAAGACGTTTTACAGGAATTGAAGCAGCACAATATCAGTTGGCAAATTCGGCTCAACCTGAAAGTGAGATTGAAGAAAATGCCAATAAAATGGTTCAATTCTTATTAAGTAGTGGCCCTAACGCGATTACTGCTTGTAAAGAATTAATTTATAACATCAGTAATAAATACGATTTTGAAAGTGCTATTGATTACAGCGCTAAACTAATAGCCGAATTAAGAGCTTCCAAAGAAGGACAAGAGGGAATGGCTTCTTTTCTTGAAAAGAGAAAGCCTAATTGGGTCAAATAAATTTTATAACGAATTAAGAATGAAGAAGAGACAAATTAAATTCAGCCTGGTTTACCGAGATATGTGGCAATCTTCCGGAAAATATGTTCCAAGGATTGATCAATTAAAGAAAATTGCACCTGTTATAATCGATATGGGATGTTTTGCAAGAGTTGAAACCAATGGTGGTGCTTTTGAGCAGGTTAACTTATTATATGGAGAGAACCCAAATACAGCAGTTCGTGAATGGACCCAACCTTTTAATGATGTAGGAATACAAACCCACATGCTTGAACGTGCATTGAACGGTATTCGTATGTTCCCGGTACCTGCCGATGTGAGACGATTGATGTATAAAGTGAAGAAAGCTCAGGGAACTGATATTTCCCGTTCTTTCTGCGGATTAAATGATCATAGAAATCTGGAACTCTCCGTTAAATATGCGAAAGAAGCCGGAATGATTTCACAGGCTGCCTTAAGTATTACACATTCCGCCATACATACTGTAGATTATTATGCCGAATTAGCCGACCGGGTAATTGAGTACGGTGCTGATGAAATTTGCTTGAAAGATATGGCTGGTATTGGTCGTCCGGCAAGCCTTGGTGAATTAGTTAGCAGAATCAAAAAGAAACATCCACACATTGCAATTCAATATCATGGTCATTCCGGTCCGGGTTTTTCAGTAGCTTCAATGCTTGAAGTTGCAAGAGCAGGAGCAGATTATATTGATGTGGCCATGGAACCATTAAGTTGGGGAATGATACACCCTGACGTTATTACCATACAGGCAATGTTAAAAGATGCCGGATTTGATGTTCCGGAAATCAACATGAAAGCTTATATGGAAGCAAGGGCACTTACCCAAAGTTTCATGGACGATTTCCTTGGATATTTTATAGATCCAAAAAACATGCTCCTTTCATCCTTAATGGTAGGATCAGGATTACCCGGTGGTATGATGGGCAGCTTAATGGCCGATTTAAAAGGCGTTCATGATGGTATCAATTACTCGTTAAAAGCGAATGGAAAAGATCAGATTAATCAGGATGAATTGCTGATTAGACTTTTTGATGAGGTTGCTTATGTTTGGCCAAAACTTGGATATCCACCATTGGTAACCCCTTTCAGTCAATATGTAAAAAATGTAGCCCTCTTGAATCTGGTTCAATTATCAAAAGGAGAAGAGCGTTATTCTATTATTGATGAAAATACCTGGAATATGATTTTGGGCAAAGCCGGTAAATTACCCGGTCCTTTGGCACCCGAACTTCTTGCTTTAGCAAAAAAACAAAACAGGGAATTCTATACAGGAGTCCCACAAGATGCGTATCCGGATGAATTGGATAAATTCCGAAAAGAAATGCTGGAGAATGGCTGGGATACCGGCCCTGATGATGAAGAACTTTTTGAATTTGCAATGCACGAAACACAATATCGCGATTATAAATCCGGACTGGCTAAAAAACGTTTTGAAGAAGAAATAGCGAAAAAACGTACGCCTGCTCCAACAACTTCAACAACCCCTAAAACTTCAGTAGCTGTGAAAGAAGATCAATCTCCAAACAGGAATAATTACACCAAAGGTGCAGTTGAAAACCAAGTGGCAATACTGGCATATTTGCTCCATTCCTTAAACAAAGAAGCAAGCGACAAATCTTATTTGGATCCAAAGCATGATGTTTGGAATGCGATAGGATATTGGAGAAACCTAATGTCACTACAAATTAATTTTCAGGGTGCAGATCATGAAATTGAAATTAATAAATCGAAAGATGACAATTATCAATTTATCTTCGATGAAGTTGGATATGATTGCCAATTGATTTATATGAATCAAAATGAAGTTGATTTTAAAATTGGCAATAATACTTATTTTGCAAGTTTCACGAAGGCCGATGATGAAATGATCAAAGTTAGCATTAATGGCGGTGACTTTTTAATCAGACGAAATGATTTATTAGACACTGAACATACTTCTACTGTTGAAGATACTACTGTAAATGAAGAAAACGTTATTGTTTCTCCAATTCCGGGCCGGATATTTAAAATCATGGTTAAACCGGGTGATGTAGTGAAGAAAGATGACGTAGTTATAGTGATTGATGCCATGAAAATGGAAAATAATATATCGATCAAAAGAGATGGTAAAATTTCAAAAGTAATTGTTTTACTCGATGATATGGTAGATGCAGGTGCAGTATTGGTAGAAATTGAATAACACAATTTGAAAATTAGATAATTTGAAAATTTGGTAATTAAGATGTGATAACCTTAATGTGTCTATTTGGAAATGTGCTAATTTGAAAGTTCAATAAAATTACCAATTGTGTTATAAATTTGGCAGATAATTAGTTACAGCCAGACAGGTGCTTTTAAAATAATTCAATTTCTAAAACAATCTAATCATTTTCAAATTAACATATTTTCAAATCTTCAAATTAAATAACTATGAATTTCGATTTAAGTGAGGAACAAAAAATGATCCGCGAAGCGGTCCGCGACTTCGCTGAATTAGAAATTAAACCAATTGCCCAGGAATTAGACGAAAAAGCAGAGTTTTCCCTTGACCTGACACAAAAGATGGGAGAATTAGGCCTATTTGGAATGTGCCTGCCCGAGAAATACGGTGGACAGGGACTTGACACTTTATCTTACATCATTGCCGTTGAAGAATTAGCCAGGGTCGACAGCTCACAAGCTGCCACTCTTGCTGCCCACAATTCCCTAGGAATCGGGCCTCTGTATTATTACGGCACTGAAGAACAAAAACTAAAATACCTTCCCCCTCTTTGCACTGGTGAAGCGCTTTGGGGTTTCGGTTTGACCGAAGCTTCAGCCGGATCCGACTCGAGGGGAACTAAAACCAAAGCACGACTAGAGAATGGTCAATGGATAATTGATGGTTCAAAAATTTTCATCACCAACGGGTCTTCTGAAATTTCAGTTGGTTCAACTGTTCAGGCAGTAAGTGATGTGAAAAATGGTATACCTGAATTCACCTGTATTATTGTCGACAAAGATACTCCCGGCTTTAAGCGCAATACCATGCATGGCAAAATGATGTGGCGGGCTTCCGACACAGCCGAACTGTATTTTGAGGATTGCAAAGTTCCGGAAGGAAATCTTTTAGGAGAAGTGGGGCAAGGTTCCAAAATCATGCTAAGCACCCTTGATAATGGCCGGCTATCAATTGCCGCCATGGGCCTTGGATTGGCACAAGGAGCCTTTGAACTGGGTTTAAATTATGCTAACGAACGCAAACAATTTGGCAAACCCATCTCCAAATTTCAGGTGAATGCCTTTAAATTGGCCGATATGGCGCTAAAAATTGAGCTGGCGCGTAACCTGCTTTACAAAGCATGTTGGCTGAAAGATGAAAATAAACCCTTTGCTAAAGAGGCGGCCATGTCGAAATTGTATTGCTCGGAAATTGCGAAACAAGTTGCCGACGAAGCACTTCAATTGCATGGTGGTTACGGCCTTATGAAAGATTACGCGATTGAACGATTTTTCCGCGATCAACGATTATTGCAAATTGGCGAAGGAACATCGGAAATTCAGCGATTGGTGATTTCACGCTATATAGGTTGTTAATTTGAAAATTATTCAATTTGAAAATTTGATAATATTTGAGGAGAACGAGTCATTTTCAAATTAGCACATTTTCAAATCTTCAAATTCATTTTTGAGCAACCCTTATGTGCTTAATTCTAGACTAAAATGAATAATACAAAACTTTGGCAACCCAACCCTGAAAAAGCTTCTGCATCCCAAATGCAGGAATTTCTAAATTTGATCCGCGATAAATATCATTTAGCTGAAAATAGTTATGCGCATTTGCATCAGTGGAGTGTTGAAAACCCGGCTGATTTTTGGGAAGAATTCTGGAATTATTCAAACATCATTCATTCAGAAAAATATACTTCGGTTGTTGATGATCCCCAAAAAATGCCAGGGGCCAAATGGTTTACCGATGCAAAACTCAATTATGCTGAAAATCTTTTGCAGAGAAGAGATGATAAAACGGCCATTATTTTTCGGGGCGAATCAGAAATAAAAAGACAACTATCCTACAAGGAATTATACGAAGAAGTCAGGAAAACGGTGGCAGGTTTAAAAAAACTTGGAGTAAAGAAAGGAGATCGTATCGCCGGATTTATGCCCAATATGCCTGAAAGTATTATTGCCATGTTGGCGACTTCAGCCATTGGTGCCATATGGTCGTCCTCGTCTCCCGATTTTGGGATTAAAGGAGTTTTAGATCGGTTCAGTCAGATTGAACCCAAGGTAATTTTTGCAGCAGATGGTTACTTTTTTAAGGGAAAACAATTTGATTCCCAAGAAAAACTTTTGCAGATTTTGGATCAATTACCCTCTGTTAAAAAAGTGGTTTTGGTGAATTATACTCATACGGTTGACAAAGGAAAATTTAGCAATGCGATTACTTACGAAGAACTTACAGAACCAACGGCTGAAAAACTCGTTTTCGAACAACTCGATTTCGATCACCCATTGTATATCATGTATTCTTCGGGTACTACCGGTTTACCAAAAAGCATCGTTCATTCGGCAGGTGGAACGCTCATTCAACATTTAAAAGAATTAAAATTGCACTGCGATTTAACAGAAAATGATGTACATTTTTATTACACAACCTGTGGTTGGATGATGTGGAACTGGTTTGTAAGTTCGCTGGCGGTTGGAGCAACCATCGTTTGTTATGATGGCAATCCGTTTTATCCCCAAGCTGATGCACTGCTTAAAATGGCTGATGAACTTGACATCACAATTTTTGGTACCAGTGCAAAATACATTGCCATGCTCGAATCGGAAGAAGTTGTTCCAAATACTATCTCCGATTTTCCTAAGCTTAAGGCGATTCTTTCAACTGGTTCGCCCCTTTCTGAAGAAAGCTTCGAATATGTTTATCGTGATTGGAAAAAGGATGTCCAGCTTTCTTCTATTGCCGGAGGTACGGATATTGTTTCTTGTTTTGTTTTAGGAAATCCATTATTGCCGGTTTATCGTGGCGATATTCAATGCAAGGGTCTTGGAATGGATGTGGATTGCATCAACGAAGCGGGTACAAGCTTAATTGGAGAAAAAGGGGAACTAGTTTGCAAAATAGCTTTCCCCTCAATGCCGGTTTATTTTTGGAACGATCCGAATGGTGAAAAATATCACGATGCTTATTTTGCAACTTATCCCAATATTTGGCATCATGGCGATTATATTCTCATTACCGAAAACGGTGGTATTCAAATGCATGGTCGATCAGATGCAACTTTAAATCCGGGTGGTGTACGAATAGGAACTGCCGAAATTTACCGTGTGGTTGAGAATATGGATGAAATTGCCGATTCGGTTGTAATCGGTCATCAACTTGAAAATGATGAAGAAGTTGTGCTTTTTGTAAAGCTGTCCATTGGACAATCACTAACAGAAGAATTAAAACAGAAAATAAAAAATCAAATCCGGAAGAATTGCAGCCCACGTCATGTTCCGGCCCTGATTTTGGAAACCAAAGATGTTCCTTACACCATCAATGGTAAAAAAGTTGAAGTTGCCGTTAAAAAAATTGCACATGGTCAAGAGGTTAAAAATAAAGATGCTTTGGCTAATCCTGAGAGCTTGGAATATTTTAAAGATCGATTGTAAGAATCCATTTGCCAAAAACCATAAATTAATTTATTGTTTTTGAGTGCGAATGCTGGCCAGCCCTAATAGATTTTAGTTCATCATGCAGGCTAACTTGCTGATGATGAATTTTTTGATTTTTGATATACCTGATAACACCTTTCACATTTTTCTCGGAAACAGAAAAAGCACCATATCCGATTTGCCAATAAAATTCTTGTGGGCATAACTTTAATCTTGAAATCATTCGGCTACTTGCACCTTTAACTTGTTTCATTACATTGCTGATACTAACCGTTGATTTGAGCATTATCAAAATATGAACATGATTTTCAGTTCCACCAATGGCAAATAACTTACAACCAGTTTTGGAAACCTCTCTTGATAAAATCTTGTAAATTAATTTCTCCGATTTGGGATTGATGAGATTCTCACGATATTTAACACCGAGGATTGCATGTACCCATATTTTAACAAGTGAATGTGACATTCAAATTAAATTTATGGGGAGTATTATTTATGTCCCCAAAACCATAACTTAAGTTATGGTTTTGGGGGATAGAGATGTTACTTATACTCTTGAGCCACGATTTCTTCTTTCAGCAATCGTAATCCATTCATGGCAATGGCTTCAAAATCATTTTTGCTTGGATACAAAGCAATGGGAGCAATTTTGCCAACCCTTCGGGTTACATTTTCAAGAAAGCGTTCACTATTAAAGATATTCCCGCTTAAAATAATGGCATCTACTTTTGCATCCAACACCGCGTACATTCCACCAATTTCTTTGGCAACCTGATAGGCACATGCATAAGAAATAAATATGGCGGTATCGTCGCCCGACATGAGTCGCTGATCTATTTCAGATAAATTAGAAGTTCCAAGATATGCAGCATATCCTCCTCCTCGTTGAACCAAGTCAAGCATTTCGCTTTCATTATATTTCCTACTGAAACACAAACGGATCAAATCACCTGTTGGCAAAGATCCTGCCCTTGTAACTCCAAAAGGGCCATCTCCATCATACGATTGATTTACATCAATCACCTTCCCTTTTTTATGTGCACCAATTGAAATTCCTTTGGTTCCTACATAAACCACAATAAGATTTAAATCTTCATATTGTTTGCTGATAGATTTGGCATATTTACGTGCAAAATGTTTATGGCTCAATGCATGAAATCGGGATTTCCTTTCAATCAGCGGATGTCCGCTCACACGAGCTACTTCATCAAATTCATCCACAACAACAGGATCAGCCATGTATGCTTTGATGCCTAAATCGTCAGCAATCTCTTTCGAAACCAATCCACCTAAATTGATATGATGCTCACTTTTGCTGCCTTCGACCAAATCTTTAATCATCAATTCGTTGATTTCATAAATCCCTGATTTAACAGGCTTCATCATTCCCGATCTCGACATTAACAAATTAACTTTTTTGATATCAATATCGTTCTCAATCAACACATCTAAAATGGCTTTTTTCCTGAATGTGAGTTGATCTTTTATTTCCTTAAAAGCATCCAGTTCAACATCTGTGTGCTTAATATTTTTAAGGAATGTCATTTCTGATCCATAATAAACAGCAATGTATGTTGATTTTTCTTCAGGATAGATAACCAGGATTTTTTTTGAGTACATAATTTATGTTTTTTATCAGGTAATTTAAAGATGTTAAATTTACATATTTCTTCGATATTGTCCACCTACTTCAAACAAAGCTCCGGTAATTTGTCCTATTGAACAATACTTACTGGCTTCCATTAATTGTTCGAAAACATTTTTGTTTCGAACCGCAGCCAATCTTAATTCCTGAAGATTTGTTTTCGATTCTTGAACATATGTTTTATGGAGTTGTTCCAGCATTTTAATCTGATATTCCTTTTCTTCAGGAGTCGCACGAATAACTTCTCCGGGAGTGATTGTTGGTGAACCTTTTGAGGATAAGAAAGTATTTACCCCCATAATCGGCAATTTGCCATTATGCTTTAGGGTTTCGTAATACAATGATTCTTCCTGTATTTTACTGCGCTGATACATGGTCTCCATTGCTCCCAATACTCCGCCTCTTTCGTTGATCCGGTCGAATTCAAGCATCACTGCTTCTTCAACCAAATCGGTTAATTCCTCAATAATAAACGAACCTTGCAATGGATTTTGATTTGTTGCCAGGCCCAATTCATGGTTAATGATTAACTGAATAGCCATCGCTCGTCTTACCGATTCCTCTGTTGGCGTGGTGATGGCTTCATCATAAGCATTGGTATGTAAAGAATTGCAATTATCGTAAATGGCGTAAAGCGCCTGCAGTGTTGTGCGAATATCATTAAAGTCAATTTCCTGAGCATGCAATGATCGGCCTGAGGTTTGAATATGATATTTCAATTTTTGAGAACGATCGTTTGCACCATATTTTAACTTCATGGCTTTAGCCCAGATTAACCTTGCTACCCTTCCCAAAACGGAATATTCAGGATCAAGTCCGTTAGAAAAGAAGAAAGATAAGTTTGGAGCAAAATGATCGATTTTCATTCCTCGTGAAGCATAATATTCAACATATGTAAAACCATTAGCTAAAGTGAAAGCCAATTGAGATATTGGATTTGCTCCTGCTTCCGCGATATGATAACCTGAAATCGAGACTGAGTAAAAATTCTGGACCTTATGATTAATGAAGTATTCCTGCACATCTCCCATCAATCGGAGTGAAAAATCAGTAGAATAAATACAGGTATTTTGTGCTTGATCTTCTTTTAAAATATCGGCCTGTATTGTTCCCCTAACCTTGCAAAGGGTATCTGCTTTAATTTTTTCATAAATTTCTTTCGGCAAAACCTGATCTCCGGTCACTCCCAAAAGCATCAATCCCAATCCGTCATTTCCTTTGGGTAACTTGCCCTGATATTTAGGACGTTTCGTACCACGTTCTTTGTACAACTTAGCAATTTTTGCTTCAATTTCAGCTTCAATGCCTTGCTCTTTGATGTAAATTTCGCATTCCTGATCGATGGCTGCATTCATGAAGTACCCAACCATAGAAGGTGCCGGACCATTAATTGTCATCGAAACCGAAGTCATTTCATCCGTCAGGTGAAAGCCTGAATACAATTTTTTTGCATCATCCAGACAGCAAATCGAAACACCTGAATTCCCTATCTTTCCATAAATATCAGGTCTTCGGTCGGGATCTTCACCATAAAGTGTAACAGAGTCAAAAGCGGTAGAAAGCCTTTTTGCCGGCATTCCCAATGACACGTAATGAAACCGACGATTGGTACGTTCTGGACCACCTTCGCCTGCAAACATGCGGGTTGGATCTTCACCCTGACGTTTAAACGGGAACACTCCGGCTGCAAATGGAAACTCACCCGGAATATTTTCCTTTAGAATCCATTTCAATACATCGCCCCAACCTTCGTATTTAGGTAGTGAAATTTTTGGAATTTTAAGATGGGATAATGATTCGGTCGAAGTCTCAACTTTAATGATCTTATTTCTGACTTTATAGGTATAAAAAGGCTCATAAAATGCTTTTTTCTTTTCGCCCCATCCCTCAATTAATTGCTTATTATGGCCGTCGAGATCTATTTCAATTTTTCTGTAAATATTTTCCAATTCAGAAATACTCATTTTATTCTTTTCGGGATCGAGTTCTTCAATTGCTCTTCGAATCACATACATTCGTTGGGCAGTAGTAGCTTGATTTTCAGTCCATGTATTATATTTTCTAACCGTTTCGGATATTTCAGATAAATAACGGGTGCGATTGGGCGGAATGATAAAAACTTTTTCCGACATTTCATTTTCCGGATGCATCTTTGAATGATAATCAACCCCTGTTTTCTCTTTGATTTTTGCAATGATAGCCTGATACAATTGATTAACCCCGGGATCATTAAATTGAGAGGCAATTGTGCCGTAAACCGGCATTTTATCTACCTCTTCATGCCACAAATTATGGTTACGGGCATATTGTTTCTTCACGTCCCGTAATGCATCCAGTGCGCCTCTTTTATCAAATTTATTTAAGGCAATAATATCCGCGAAATCGAGCATGTCGATTTTTTCAAGTTGTGTTGCCGCGCCATATTCCGGAGTCATCACATAAAGTGAAAGATCGCTGTGATCGATGATTTCCGTATCCGATTGTCCGATACCCGAAGTTTCTAATATTACCATGTCATACTTAGCAGCTTGTACAATACTTTCGGCATCTTTCACATATTTCGACATGGCCAAATTTGACTGGCGGGTTGCCAGTGAACGCATATAAACCCTTGGACTAAAGATTGAATTCATCCTTATCCGATCACCTAGCAATGCTCCACCGGTCTTTCTCTTTGAGGGATCGACCGAAATAATGGCAATGGTTTTATCGGGCAAATCAGTTAAAAATCTGCGCACAATCTCATCAACCAAAGAAGATTTTCCGGCACCACCTGTTCCGGTAATACCTAATACCGGAGCTTTATTTTTAGCGGCAATTTCCCGTATCTTTTTAAGGGTAACTTCTACTTCTTCTGGATTATTTTCTGCAGCCGAAATAAGTTGTGCAATTGTTTTAGGATCTTTTTCAGCCAGACTTTTTAAGTTGGCTCTCACACCTTTGCCTGCTGCAAAATCGGATTGTTTCAACAAATCATTTATCATCCCTTGCAACCCCATGTTACGTCCATCATCGGGAGAATAGATACGGGTAATCCCATAAGTATGCAATGCTTCAATTTCCTCTGGAAGTATAACCCCCCCTCCACCACCGAATATTTTTATGTGAATTGAGGAGCGTTCTTTCAGTAAATCAAACATGTATTTAAAAAATTCAAGATGCCCTCCCTGATATGATGTAATGGCAATGGCCTGAACATCCTCCTGAATCGCACATTCCACAATTTCAAGAACCGATCGATTATGCCCCAAATGGATAACCTCTGCTCCACTCGACTGGATAATCCTTCGCATTACATTAATGGCAACATCATGTCCGTCGTATAAAGAAGCAGCAGTAACAATGCGGATATGATTTACAGGTTTATAAACCTCATTTTTCAACATAGTTTGAATTTTAATTTATTAGGTTGAACAAATATACGGATTCCTTTCAATTTTTTAACACTTTAGGGCACTTTGAAAGGCTTTTAAGTGAAGGGATTTATTTTTGATTCTTAGAGGAAAATGCAAAGGCAAACAGCGAGGTATTAAAATGGAATTTTTTATTTTATTCGTTACAATCCTTCCTAAACTTGCATTCCGGCATTCGAACTTCAAACTTGCAAATTTCAATTCATTTTCCTGTTTTCAACAGGGCAGGCTGTTTTTGAAATTTTAGTTTCAAGTATTAAAAACTCTATGGATAATAGTCCTATTTTCAGATTATAATGTCTTAAAAACAAAATATTTTTTTTAACATTTTAAATTTGATAATTTTGTAATTTTTAATCCAATAGCGATAAGAAATATTCGATATTATTCAATAGCATAAATACTAATGCCCATGATCCCAAATATTATATTTATTCTCCTGTTATTTGCTGCAATTCTGTTTTTCTACAAAAATGTAAAAACTATCTCCGGAAATATAAATCGAGGGAAAAAATTGGATTTATCCGACCAAAAACAAAAAAGATGGAGATTGATGTTTTTAGTTACTATTCTACAATCCAAAATGTTATCTCGTCCGATTGTAGGTATTTTGCACATTTTTGTTTATTTCGGCTTTATAATTGTTAACATAGAAATGTTAGAAATACTTATTGACGGAATTTGGGGCTCTCATCGGGTTTTCGCGTTTATAGGAAATTTATATCCTATTTTAATAACCGTATTTGAATTATTTGCCTTATCCGTAATATTAGTATGTATTGTTTTTCTGATCCGGCGTAACATTTTAAAAGTTAAAAGGTTTTGGAATAAAGAGATGACCTTATGGCCACGTTCTGATGCAAATATTATTTTAATAACAGAAGTTTTTTTGATGTCTTCAATTTTTATGATGAATGCATGTGATAGTATTTTGCAAGAACGTCTTATTGATCACTATGTAAATGTCGGGGATTTTCCATTAAGCGGTTTATTTATCCCTCTTTTTGAAGGATTGCCAACAAACACTTTAATTTTTCTGGAACGATTTGGTTGGTGGTTTCATATTATCGGGGTTTTGATGTTCTTGAATTACATTCCTTATTCAAAACATTTTCATGTTTTTCTGGCCTTCCCTAATGTTTATTACACACGATTGGAACCCAAAGGCAAAATGGCCGATATGCCTTCGGTAACAAAAGAAATTAAATTGATGTTGGACGGATCGTTTGAACCACAAGAAGAAGAAAATGCCGGAAAGGTTGTTTTTGGTGCAAAAAACATCGAAGATCTTACCTGGAAAAACCTTATGGACGCCTATTCATGCACTGAATGTGGACGTTGTACATCAAGATGCCCCGCAAATATTACCGGGAAATTGCTTTCCCCACGAAAAATCATGATGGATGTGCGCGACATGCTTGAATCGGTAAGAAAAACCAAAAATGATACTATTGATAAGAAAACATTATTCGATTTTATTCAACCTGAGGAGTTATGGGCTTGTACCACTTGTAATGCATGTGCAATCGAATGCCCTGTAAATATTGAGCCATTATCTATCATTTTGGAAATGCGTCGATATCTTGCTTTAGAAAATGCCGCTGCTCCTGCCGAATTAAATGCTATTTTCACAAATATTGAGAACAATGGGGCTCCCTGGCAGTTTTCACCACAAGACCGGATGAAATGGGCAGAGGATATATATGTTAATAAGGTTTAAACTTTTTTACGTGTTAAAGTGTTCGCGTGTTTGTGTGTTCAAGATAGATTGAAAATCATGACAAAAATTGATCAATTTGAGGATTTGGAATGTTGGCAAGCTGCTAGACAGTTAACAAAACATGTATTCCAATTATCTAACACTGAAACCTTAAAAAGCGATTTCGACACCAAAAAACAGTTTAAAAGTGCTGCCCTTTCTACCATGAATAATATCGCTGAAGGATTTGCAAGATATAATAAAAAAGATTTTATTCGTTTTCTCGATTATGCTCAAAGCTCAGCTTCAGAGGTAAAAAGCATGACCTATATTTTGGAAGACTTAAATTTATTAGAAAAATTTGAAATTAATAAACTCCGTGAAGAATGTGATAAAGTGAAAAGTCTCACATTGGGGTTATTAAGGTACTTAGAAAAGAAGAAATGATTGTTTTAACGTGTTTAAGTGTTGGGTGTTAACGTCGAATTTAATCCATATTCCAAACAATGAGTACAATAACATAAACACATTAACACGCAAAAACATTAACACGCAAACACTTTAACACGCAAAACAATGGATACTCCAGACAACAGCAAAATTAAAATTGATGTCCCCGTTATGGCAGATTTGGCCGCACATGGCAAAAAACCTGAATACTTGTTTTGGGTAGGATCAGCCGGTGCTTTCGACGATAGATATAAAAAAGTAAGTCGTGAATTTGTGAAAATTCTGAACCACTTGAAAATCGATTATGCTGTTCTGGGAGTAGAAGAATCAGACAGTGGCGATATCGCGCGAAGAGCCGGAAATGAAATGCTTTTTCAGATGCAGGCCATGACGAATATCGAAATTTTAAATGGCTACGGAGTAAAGAAAATCATCACCTGCGACCCTCACGATTACAATACTTTTAAGAATGAATATCCTGATTTTGGTGGAAATTATGAGGTGATTCATCATTCTCAATTTTTGGCCGAGCAAGCCAAACAAGGCAATTTTAAATTTAACGATACTTTTAAAGGCCAAAAAGTTACTTTCCACGATCCTTGTTATTTAGGTCGTGCCAATGATGAGTATGAAGCTCCACGTGAAATTTTAAAAGCCTTGCCTGTTCAAAATGTTGAGATGGCAAGATGTAAAAGCGTTGCTTTATGCTGTGGAGCCGGGGGCGGACAAATGTTTAAAGAAGCCGAAAAAGGTGACAAAGAAGTTTTTATCGAACGCATTGAAGATGCCATTGAAACCAAGGCCGATATCGTGGCAACCGCTTGCCCGTTCTGTATGGTAATGATGACCGATGGCATCAAATACAAAAACAAAGAAGAAGAAATGAAGAACCTGGATATTGCGGAATTGGTTTCGCTGTCGTTGGGGTTATGATACTTTTCTTCTTAAGGAAAAACATTTAAATCCATCCATATTTTCGTTAATTTTGGGTTATGTTTATCAAAATAGCCCTGATACTTTCAATCGTATTGCAGTTTTCGGCTGCCCTTATGGCTGTTCCATTAATTAAAAAGACCAAGTTCAACATCTCCTGGATACTTATTTCCATTGCCCTGTTTTTGATGGCCATAAGAAGGCTGATCGAGTTGATCCCATTCATACAAAAAAACACCACCTTGCCAGAAGTAACTTTTGCCCATTGGTTAGGAATTTTTATTTCAATATTTTTATTGGTAGGGGTATTTTACATTCGTAAAATATTTGATTTTCTCAAACATATTGACGAACTCAGAAAAGAATCAGAGCAAAAAGTATTAGAAACAATTATCCTTACCGAAGAAAAAGAAAGGCGAAGTTTTGCCAAAGATTTACACGATGGGTTAGGCCCCCTGCTTTCTTCAATAAAAATGTTGGCTTCTGCCCTTTCACAAACCAAACAAGAAGCAAAAAACAAAAAGATTGTCGACAATATGAATTTGGTTGCCGGAGAAGCCATCACTTCTATCAAAGAAATATCAAACCATTTAAGCCCCCATATCCTTGATAATTTTGGATTAATCAGCGCCCTTAAATCTTTTGTCGATAAAGTAAATATTTCCAAAGGCATCAGAATAAAGATCGACTCAAACATTAATGAGGAACGCCTTGATTTTAATGTGGAAGTAGTTTTATACAGGGTTATCTGTGAACTAATTAATAATACGATTAAACACGCATCCTCAAAAAACATAAAGATTGATTTGTTCAAAGAAAGCCAACAATTAAATATTCATTATACCGACGATGGCAAAGGGTTCGACATCAACGACGTTTTAATCAAAACCGAAGGAAGAGGCTATGCCAATATTCAATCAAGAATTCGTTCGATCAATGGTCAGCTAATTTTTGAAAGTCAGCCAAATTCGGGGGTGGATGTAAAAATATACTTGAAACTTTATGCAAAAAATTAATATTATCATCGTCGATGATCACGCCTTATTCCGCAGCGGATTGATTACCTTGCTGAGTGATTTGGAAGAAATCGATCATGTTTATGAAGCTTCGAACGGGAAAGTTTTTCTCGATATGATTGATAAAATTGATCCTGACATCGTATTAATGGATATCAATATGCCTGAAATTGACGGGGTTGAAGCAACTATCCGATCTTTGGAAAAAAAGCCTGATTTAAAAATCATCGCACTTTCGATGTACAGCGAAGAAGAATATTATTTCAAAATGATCAATGCAGGTGTTAAAGGATTTTTAATTAAAGATTCCACCATTAACGAGGTTAGAGAAGCTATAAGAATTGTAGCAAACGGTGGAAATTATTTCTCTCAGGAAATTCTTTATAAACTCATTAAAAACGGACCGGAGTTAAATAAAAATGATGAAACTTTAAGTGAACGGGAAACAGAAATCCTTACCCTTATATGTCGGGGAGAATCGAATCAGGAAATAGCGGATAAACTCTTTTTAAGCAAAAGAACCGTTGACAAGCATCGTGCAAACATCCTTGATAAAACCAATTGCCGCAATACCGCCTGCCTTGTGGTTTATGCGCTCAAATGGGATTTGGTTAAACTCTAATTTAATCATAACTCTTTGTGCTAATTGCACTTAGATTGGGCTAATTACTTCATTCAAGATCTTAGATATTAGATGTTAGACGTTAGAATTTTAACATTTTTTACCTAAGATCTAGCTTCTAATGTCTAACATCTTATCAAACAAAAAGTTATAAAATTCCATGTAAGTGAACATGTTTGATCTAGGCCACTAAGTATTTATACTCCCTCCCGAATAAGCTTTTTATAGGTTGTTTAACAAGTACTTGGTCTTTAATTTGGCCTTTTAAAATAATTAGAAGATATGCCAACATTATTTGAGCAACTTCAAGAAGATGTTCGATTTGTGGAGGGATTCAATTCCTGCATGAATTGCGGGGTTTGCACTGCAATTTGTCCGGCTGCAGAATTTTACAATTATGATCCGCGCATCATTGTTGACATAATTCAAAGCAGGGATGAAGAAAAAATCGAATCACTATTATGCGGTGAAACTATTTGGTATTGCGGACAATGCATGTCGTGTAAAACCCGTTGCCCACGTGGAAATGTTCCAGGCTCAATCATCATGTCACTTCGGTATTTATCACAAAAACTAGGATGTTTTACCGATTCCGAAAAAGGCCGCCAACAATTTGCAGTTAAACGCACCGTAGGCGATAATATTCTCAAATATGGCTACTGCATATATCCCGATGCAGTAATCCCAGAATTACACCCTGAGCAAGGGCCTGTCTGGGAATGGATTCATCAACATGCCCCAGATGTGTATGAGCGATTTGGGGCAAGCTACAAAAAAGATGGAGGAGGCGTATTAAGAAATACTTCCGAGGAATCATTAAACGAACTCAAGCAAATATTTATACAAACTGGGGGGCAATATTTATTCGACTGTATTGAAAAATACTCAGTACAAAAAGCCAAAGAAATGAATATTCCAATCGGTGAAGGCATAAAGAACGATTATTTCTATCATACTTACACGTTCAATAGTGGAAAACATTATCGTGATGAACAAAGTTAATAAAACAATAATTTGGAAAGAATACCAAAAAGAGATTCCTGACGATCATTATTTCTTTGTTAGAAGCTGTATTCGTCAAAATTTTTTTCCGGGTTCAGAAATTTTTTTCATGAAGCTTTTGCAAAAACATTTAGGGAAAGATATTTTTGAAGACCCCCGGCATACAACTTGCACAGGCATTGGCTATCATGCGGATGTTGTTCCCTTCAATACCATCATGACCGTTGTTGCCCGGCATTTTGCCTTGATGACTGAAGCCGGTTACAAACATATGGTTATTTCCTGTGTAACCTCCTTTGGGATTTATGAAGAAATTTTGGAAACCTGGAAACATTTTCCTGAAATTGAGCAAAAAGTGAGGAAAGACTTAAAGAAGGCAACCGGACGGGAATTTGAAAAGCCAAAAACGATTACGCATTGTTCCGATATTATTTATAAATTCCGAAACGAAATTGCCAACCTTAATAAATTCAGCCTGGTCAATCAATTTACCAACGAACCGCTTCATGTAGTTGAACATGTTGGTTGTCATTATTCAAAAATGTTCCCTGCTTACGGAGTTGGAGGTGCCGAATTCCCACAAGTACTATCGGGAATGATTAGAGCGTGGGGAGGCAAAGTTGTAGATTATCCTGAACGAAGGCATTGCTGTGGTTTCGGGTTTCGGCAATATCTGGTTCAAGCCAACAGGGGTTATTCAGTGGCCAATACAAAAAAGAAATTTGAATCGATGGAAGCCTTTAAGCCCGATCTGATTATTTGTAATTGCCCTGGTTGCACCATGTTCATGGATAAATGGCAATATACCATCGCCGAAATGGAAGGCAAAACCTATGGGAAAGAAAATATCGGCATCCCGGTTCTTACCTACGAAGAGTTAACCGGATTACTTATGGGTTATAATCCTTGGGATTTAGGTTTGCAGATGCATCAGGTACAATCCGAATTATTAATGGATAAAATAGGGATTCAATATGATGAATTTGCTAAATACAAAACTAAGGATGGTGATGATATCGGTCAACCTAAGATTCCTGATTTATTAGCAATTCCGGCATATTCAAACTGTAAATCATAATATCATGGCACAAAAAAAAGTAGCAGTAGTCGGTGGAGGAATTGCTGGTATGGAGGTTGCATCCCAACTTGACTATTTGGGTCATTCGGTTGTTTTATTAGAAAAGGAAAAAGAACTGGGCGGTCATGTGCGGGATTGGTTTCAACTATTCCCTGACCGAAGGCCCGGATCAGAGGTTTTAGATCATTTAAAAACTAAAATGCAGAATTCAAAAGTTGCTGTAAAAACATCGGCCGAAATTATTGATATAGATCTAAAAGCTAAACGTATTGGGCTTCTTGACCATCAAAGTGGCATGTATGAAGTAGATGCCATCGTGCTTGCAAGCGGATTCGATTTGTTCGACGCCCGCTTGAAAGAAGAATATGGTTACGGAATTTATAAGAATGTAATCACCTCGGTCGAATTAGAAGAAATATTCAAATCGGACAATCATTTAAATCCTTTAGGAAAAACACCAAAACGCATAGGATTTGTGCACTGTGTTGGATCGAGGGATGAAAAATGCAATAACAACCATTGTTCGAAAGTTTGCTGTGTAACAGCAGTAAAACAAGCCATAGAATTGCGAATGTTATATCCCGAAGCAGAAATCATTTGCTACTATATGGATATGCGAATGTTTGGGTTAAATTATGAAGAAATGTATCGCGAATCACAGGAAGCATATGGTATTAAATATATCAGGGGAAGGGTATCTGAAGCAGCTGAAAATATTGATAGCTCCATTCAGATAAAGGTGGAAGATACCTTATCCGGTCGCCCCTTAAAAATGAATGTGGATTTGTTGGTATTACTTATCGGTATGCTTCCCTCAAAAGGAACAAACAATCTGGGAGAAAAATTGGGTTTGAATTTCGAAAAAAATGGATTCATCATGGGAAAGGACTCCCATTTCCAATCAAATCTTACAAACGAAGATGGTATTTTTATCGCAGGAACTTCGGGAGGGCCTATGAATATCTCGGATACCATCAGCCATGCAAGGGCAGCTGCGCTGGAAGTTGATCAATTTTTAAAACACAAGAATTGATGGAGAAATTTGGATATACAATATCAACCGGACGTTTGATAGATTATGATAAAAATGACAAAACACTTTATTATTATCTTAAAAACAATGAGCCTTCAATTCAGCTTTGTATTGGTTGTGGAGGATGCACTGCGACGTGCAGTAGTGGGAATTTTACAAATTTCAACTTCAGGAAACTACATCTGCTTATCTCAAGAGGTGAACTTACAAATATTGAACAGGAAATTTCAAAATGTATGCTTTGCGGAAAATGTAAATTGGTTTGCCCCAGAGGAGTAAACACCCGAAATGTTATATTCAGGATCAAACGGTGGATTTATGAAAACCAATCCAAGATCTTGATACTTGATACTGAAATCTAAAAAGAAATGAAACAATTTGATCCCTTCGTATTACCGTTTATAGTCGGATTGTATTTTATTTTTGGTGTCCTCATCATCAAATTTTCGCTTTGGATCATTCGTTTGAGTGAAGTTGATAAAAGCAAAATAAAGAAAGGATTTTTTACCAAAAAAACATTGGCTTCTATCAAAGAAATCTTTATGGAGAGCCTGCTGCACCGAAAGGTTTTAAAAGTGAATCCGGTATTGGGTTATATGCACATGAGTTTGGCCTTTGGCTGGTTTTTATTAATTGTTTTTGGAAAATTGGGAACCTTATCTTTCAGTCACGATTTTTTCAATCCCTTATATTTTGCCATCTTTTTTAAATATTTCGAACCTTTTCATCCTCCTTTTTTCTATTCAAAAACCTATACTTTTTTGATGGATTTTCTGCTTCTTTTTATCCTTTCCGGATTATTTCTAGCCATCTTTAAACGCTTCAAATCAAAGTTTTTTGGCCTGAAAAAGACAACGAAACTTAAAATCGGGGATAAATTTGCATTGGCTTCCTTATGGTGCATATTTCCACTTCGATTACTGGCAGAAAGTATTACAAGCGGAGTTTTTGATTCCGGGCATTTTTTGACCGGAAGCTTAGGTGAGCTGCTTGCAACTTTTCTGCCTGTACAACAATTAATGTATCCGGCCTGGTGGGCCTACAGCCTATCCTTGGGTATTTTTTTTATTGCACTTCCGTTTTCAAGGTACATGCATATTCCAACAGAAATGTTGCTCATCTTTTTAAAAAATTACGGAATTAAAACCGATAAAGAATTCAATAGTTTTTCAGAAATTGAAGTAAGTTCCTGCCCAAGATGTGGAATTTGTATCGACCAATGCCAACTAAATGTTGCCGGAGAAGGAGGTTCATCGGCTGTTTATTTCCTTCAGTCTCTTAGAAATAAAGAAGTAAGCCCAGAATTGGCTATGAACTGCCTGCAATGTGGCAAGTGCGAGGAAGTTTGTCCGGTGGACATCAATTTGAAGAACCTGAGATTAACACAAAGAAACAAATTAAGCCTCGATCACTCCGATTTTGAATTCTTACCCAAACATATTCCGGTAAATGCAGAAGTATTATACTTCGCCGGATGTATGACCCATCTTACTCCGGGAATCAAAAACTCCATGGTTGAGATTTTTGAAACCGCTCATGTGGATTATCTCTTCATGGACAAAGATGGGGGCGTATGTTGTGGTCGACCGCTAATGCTTGCAGGAGAATGTGCTTCAGCAAAAAAATTAATGGACTACAATCGTGAAATTATTCAAAATTCAGGAGCAAAATATTTGGTTACATCCTGCCCCATTTGTTATAAAGTTTTTAAGGAAGATTATGATTTAGAGATAGAAGTTCTGCATCATACAACCTATTTATGGCACTTGATTGATCAAAACAGAATCAAACTGATTGTTAAGCCTGATAGAGTTGCCTATCATGATCCTTGTGAATTAGGCAGAGGAAGCGGTATTTATGAAGCACCACGCCAAATTATAGAAAAAGCAGCGACCTTAGTATCGTCTGCCGATGAAGGTAAAAATGCTCCCTGCTGTGGAAATAGTTTGGCAAACTTCAAATTGGGAACTAAACAAGTGGATTTGATCAGAGAAGATGCCCTTTCTTCATTGCTGATATATAATCCAGATGTGCTGGCAACTTCTTGTCCGCTCTGTAAAAAAACGTTTGCAAAATCAGCAGGTATTCCTGTTAAAGATATTGCTGAAATCGTGGCGGAATCAATGATTGCAAAAACACCGAAACGTAAATGTGTTAAACAATTAGAAGAAGTTATGAGTTATTAGTTGAATTAACATATAACTCATCACTCATAATTCTTTTTATTCTGCTTTTGCAGCCTTAACCGCGGTAATCAGTTGAGGCAATACTTTTTGCACATCCCCGATAATTCCATAATCAGCTGCTTCAAAAATAGGAGCATCCTTATCGGTATTCACCGCTACGATTACTTTTGAAGAACTAACGCCTCCTAAATGCTGAATAGCTCCTGAAATTCCTAATGCGAAATACAAATTTGGAGCAATCATTTTACCTGTTTGTCCAACATGTTCACCATGAGGACGCCATCCTTCATCCGAAACGGGCCTTGAACAAGCTGTTGCTGCACCTAATAATCCGGCTAACTCTTCCAGTGGGGCCCAGTTTTCTGGGGATTTCATTCCTCTTCCTCCTGAAACGACGATATCAGCATCACCCAATAATACCTTGCCTGTTACTTTATTAATTTCTAATCGCTCTGTTTTAAATTCTGAAGAATCCAAAGCCGGTTCAAAAACTTCAATCTCTGCATCTTTAGCATCTTCAACCACCCCAAATGAATTTTGAGCAAGGGTAAGGATTTTCACATTCGATTTAACAACTACATTTGCAAAGGCTTTGCCCGTAAAAGCTTTTTTCTTTACGGTAAAAGGACTATAATTTGAAGGCACTTCAATAACACCTGAAACTAATCCGGCTTTCAATTTTACCGAAACTCTTGGTGCAATAGCTTTTCCGGTGATATTATGAGACAAGATGATAACATCGGTAGCTTCTTTCCGGGCTATTTCAGCAATTACTTTTGCAAAAGGCTGATTAGCAAGGACAGCCAGTTTTTCGTTTTTAACACTAATTATTTTGCCGGCACCATAAGAACCTAAATTTTTTAATTCGGAATCTTCCACTTTTCCGATTGAAACTGCAACCACTTTGGTATTCATTTGTTTGGCAATTTCATTTGCATAGGATACCAATTCAAAACTTAATTTTTTGAATTTCCCATCCCAGTTTTCTGTATATACTAATATTGACATCTTTTCTATATTTATTTATTTGAATACTTTATCTTCTCAGTTCATATTTATAAATAAATTTGAAAATTAGCAGATTTGAAAATTTGATAATTGTAAAATCATCTTTTTGATGTTCCAATAATTTTTGAAAGCACTTTTATTATACTGGTCAAATCTTCAATCAATAAATTGCCATTTGGATAATTTTTAGAAAATTTACAAAGTTCTAACCAATACATTGTTTCATCTGCCTCCTTGGCTGCAATCTTCATTTTATGAATAAAGTCTGCCTTACTCTCAGCATTTTGCGCTTCTCTTACCAATGCCCCTATTGAAGTTCCGGATTTAAGAATTTGTTTTGATATGATATAGTTTTTATTCTCAAGTAATAATTCAGAAAATTCTATAACTCCTAAAGCAAACTTAAAGGTCAAATCAACGATTATATTTTCTTTGTCATTTCTCATCCAAGCATTTTCAAATCTTCAGATTAACACACTTGCCTGCTGCAAGCAGGTTTTCAAATTAAATAGCTTTGGCTTCGTTCTTCAATAAATCAACCAATTCCTTCACATTCTCTGCATCCACCATTTTACACTTGGCTTTTGGAGCTGGTAGTACATAAGAAACGAATTCGGTCAAGGATTCTACCACAACGGCAGGTATAACTTTTAAAGGTTTTGTCCGTGCCATCATGATACCACGCATCGCAGGGATTCTGGGTTCTTTGGCTATTCCTTTTTGAACGATGGCTACAAACGGAGTAGTCGTTTTCATTACTTCTGAACCGCCATCAATCTCACGAACGAGGGAAACAGCTCCACCATCAATATTCAACTGAGATACCGATGAGATTGAGGGGATGTTTAAAAATTCAGAAAGCATACCGCCAACTACCGAACCATTATAATCACTGGCTTCAATACCTGCCATGATGATGTCAAAATCTTTGGCAATCTCAGCTAATTGAGCAGCTACATAATAAGCATCAGTTGGATCGGCATCAATCCGAATTGCATCGTCAGCGCCAATTGCCAGAGCTTTTCGCATGGTTGGTTCAACTTCGCTTCTTCCAACTGTAGCAATGCTTATAGAGCTTATGGCTCCTCCTGAAGTTTCTTTTAGTTCAAGAGCCCTGGTTAAAGCAAGCTCATCCCATGGATTGATAATCCATTGAACCCCGGTTTTGTCGAAAGCAGTATTGTCCCCGCTAAATTTTACCTTAGTCGTAGTATCCGGAACATTGCTTAAGCAGATCAAAATTCTCATATTTCAATTTATTAATTAGTAATTTCTGTTAAAGTAATAAGTGGCAAAGATAAAATAATTTAAAAATTAAGTGACCCATTGTTTCATGGTTACATTGTTTCAATGATTAAGATAAAATTTAGATTTTTATTTTTTCTTCAGTATAATTGATTAATTGGTTAATATATTTTGGAAGTTCATTTAAACTATTGTAAATCTGATGATACTCTTCTTCGGTCAGAAGTTTTCTAACCTTTGATTTTTCATTCCAATCAATTGATTCTTTGAGTGATCCGTAGCTAATCCTATAAAATTTTATTTTATCTTTCTTAGAATACCTACCAAATCCTACAGCTAAATTAGCAGAAATTGAATCGATTGATCTGACAAATTGCTTTCCGATAGTGTCTTTTGCAAAAAAATCCCAATGAAGAACTATATTCCAAACCTTGTTACTGAGATTAAAAGATATCTTGTAAGCATCAATATCATTTAACTGAATGTATTTCATATCCACAACATGTTTATTAATACAACAATGAAACAGTGTAACAATGAAACAATCAAACCACTGAGCATACTAATCTCTAAGTAGTGATCTGGTAATAATCATTTTTTGTATTTCAGAGGTACCCTCATAAATTTGGGTAAGTTTTGCTTCTCGCATTAATCTCTCTACGTGATACTCTTTTACATATCCGTAACCTCCAAATATCTGAACTGCTTCTGTAGTAACTTCCATGGCAATATCGGCAGCATATTGTTTTGCCTTAGCACTGGCAACCCCAAAGGGTTGGTGCGTATCTTTTAACCAGGCCGCTTTATGAACAAAAAATCGGGCAGCTTCGGTTTTTACGGCCATGTCAGATAATTTAAACCCGATGACCTGATGCATTCCGATCACTTTCCCGAAAGCCTTACGCTCTTTGGCATAGGCGAGTGCCCGCTCAAATGCCCCGGTAGCAATACCTGTAGCCTGAGCTGCAATTCCAATCCTGCCTGATTCCAAAGATTGCATGGCGAATTTAAACCCAAAACCGTTCTCTCCAATTCGGTTTTCCTTAGGTACTTTCACATCATTGAACATGACTGAATAAGTATCGGAACTTCGCATGCCCATTTTGTCTTCATGCTGGCCAAGACTGATGCCTGGAGAATTACTATCAACAATGAAAGCATTGATGCCATGATGTTTTTTCTCGGGATTTGTTTGCGCTATTAAAACATATACCGAAGCATGTTTTGCGGTCGATATCCAGTTTTTAGTACCATTAATCAAATAATGATCGCCTTTGTCTTCAGCTAGGGTATGTTGCATGGATGCGTCAGATCCTGCCTCAGGTTCGGATAATAGAAAAGCACCAATTTTTACTCCTTTGGCCATATCCCTTAAATATTTCTCTTTTTGAAATTCTGTGCCAAATTTTTCAATTCCATAACAGGCCAAAGAATTATGCACCGAAATAACCACAGCAGTAGCCGCGTCGATTTTTGAAATTTCTTCGATGGCAAGTGCATAAGAAATGGCATCCATCCCACCTCCATCATATTTAGGATCAACCATCATGCCCATGAATCCTAATTCTGCAAGGTTTTTTATATGCTGGACCGGGAACTCGGCTTTAGCATCACGTTCCAAAACATCTTGCAGTAATTCCCTTTCAGCATAATCGCGGGCTGCTTGTTGTATCATTAATTGCTCTTCGGTAAGATTGAAATCCATAATTTTTATTGGTTAATTAGGTTACTCTATTTGTTAATGAGTTAACAACTCAAGGTTCAAAAATACAAAACATTTTGATCAATTAAAGATCAATTTGGATTATCTGTGTTTTTGCTTTATTGAATTCTGTGATGAGATTTTTTATGATTTTTTTTACCGGAAGTATCTCATGAATTATGGATGAAACCTGACCAATTTCCATTTCCCCTTCTTCAATATCCCCTTCAAACATTCCTTTTTTTGCCCTGCCCCTACCGAGCAATTCCAATAATTCTTCTTTCGAAGCCCCTCTTTTTTCTGCTTCTTCCACTTCATTTAAAAATTTATTCCGAATGAGACGTACCGGAACCAATTGTTTTAAGGTAAGTTTAGTATCTCCATCGGATGCTTTTAATACTTGTTGCTTAAAATTTACATGAGCGGAAGATTCAATCGAAGCGGCAAAAAGACTTCCAATTTGCACCCCATCTGCACCTAATGCCATAGCTGCAAGCATGCTTCTGCCGCTACCTATTCCACCTGCGGCAATTAAAGGAATATCTATCACTTTTCTAAGTTGAGGAATGAGTGCCATGGTTGTTGTTTCTTCAAATCCATTATGACCACCCGCTTCAAAACCTTCGGCAACGATCGCATCTACACCGGCTTCAACGCATTTTAAGGCAAATTTCTCATTAGCTACCACGTGAACAACAATAACCCCATTTTCTTTCAATAATGAAGTATGTTTTTTAGGGTTCCCGGCAGATGTAAACACAATTTTAACCCCTTCCTCCAAAATGATTTTGAGGTGATCGTCGGTTTGCGGATATAGAAGCGGAATATTTACTCCGAATGGTTTGTCGGTTGCTTTTTTACATTTTCGGATATGATCTCTCAATACCTCAGGATACATTGAACCCGAACCAATCAGTCCCAATCCGCCTTCATTACTTACTGCCGAAGCCAGTTCCCAGCCACTGCACCAAATCATTCCACCCTGAATGATGGGGTACTTGATGTTAAAAAGTTTGGTTATTTTGTTCATGGGTTTTATTTGTCCGTGAATACTTCAGCTTAGCTCAGTCTCCTTTTATCTTATCCGGACATTGAGCGACTTTTGGTGAGTTTAATCGAACCAAGTCGAAGTCACATTTTAAAAATTGAATATTTCGACTATGCTCAATGTTCAATTTTATTTCATTCCATAAACTGCATCATTGCCTCAACGGTATTATAAGCCCCATCCCAAATTTGGGTAATATCGGCATCCAACATATAACAAGGAGAGGTAAAAACAAGTTTTTCATCATCCACAACCACATCTCCATGATCGGTCTTAATATGGGTTCCGCCCATCTCCTCGATAACCTGCGCTGTTCCTTCATCCTGGCCAATTGTTACTTTCACATCACCAATAATTTTTGCAATCATGGTTGGAGAAATACAGAGTGCCCCAATTGGTTTTTTTGCAGCCAACATCTCTTTTACAGCCCTTTCCACTTCTTCGTCAACCTCAGCAGATGCTCCTTTAAATGCTATGTTCGTAAGGTTTTTGGCCACTCCAAATCCACCGGGAAAAATAAGTGCATCAAATTCCTTTTCCACAAATTCATCCAATGATTTAATTTTCCCACGTGCTATTCTGGCAGATTCAACCAGCACATTGCGGCTTTCTTTCATTTCTTTGCCGTTATAATGATTGATCACATGATGTTGATCAAAATCGGGGGCAAAGCATTGATAGTCGGCACCCAGCTTTTTGATGGCTAACATTGTGAGGGTTGCTTCATGAATTTCAGCCCCATCAAACACCCCACATCCGGATAAAACAACTGCGAATTTTTTCATATTTCAATATCTTTAAATTTCTATTTTAGAAAAACTAAGTTAAATAAAATATTTGATATGAAAAGATGACCAAAAGCAATACTTATCGATTTTTACTTCTGAAAATTCAGGAAATGCAAAAATAATTTTGTGAAAAGCTAAAGGTGAATTTTCAATCCATTTTCAAATTAGCAAATTTTCAAACCTGCACTTCGGCAGGCAAGTTATCAAATTGAATTTATTCTGCTTTTTTATAAACCATTGCGATAACAGTTACATCATCACCGCCCATGTTAATGGTCATTCCGTAAGGGCGTTCAGGATGTATTTGTATTTGTGCCGCACCTGCTTTCCCTGTCAGTTGTTCCCAGATTGTTACTGCTTGATGAACGCCTGTTGCACCTGTTGGATGGCCCCAGCCTATCAGTCCACCAGTAGTATTTATAGGGATTTTACCATTGCGGGCAGTATGGCCATCGGCTACAAATTTTGCACCTTTACCCGGTTCAGCTAAGCCAAGGGCTTCGACACCCAAAATTCCGGCAATGGAGAAACAATCATGCGTTTCAACAGTTGCTAAATCATTAATTGTTAAACCAGCTGAATCTAAAGCTTGTTTAGCTGCTTTTTTAATTGCAGTAACCTCGGTATAATCTGGTGGTTCATTGGTAATATTTCGAATTACTTGCGCCCAACCTACAATTTCAATAGCGTCCTTTTTATCAATGCCAAGTTTTGCTAAACCTTCTTTTGAAGCCATGATTAGTGCTGATGCTCCATCCGATACTTTTGAACAATCCAATACCGTTAGATTGTCAACAAAGGTTTCACCATTTAATTTGAATTTGTCGTACAAACTATACAAATCAGTGGCTTTATTCTCATATTCCTGAGCAGTTTCACATAAACGCGCATTTTCCATGGCATTCACATACCATCTTTTCATTCCTTCGCGCGCGTATTCTTTTCCATATTTTTCATAATAAGCTCCGGCCCGATTACTAAATTGTCCGGGAAAGAAAAAGGCATGTCCTTCTTTTCGTTTTTTGTACCAACCCGCACCTGCCAAGACATCGGCGCCATAAAGGGCCTTCATTGTATTTTGAACTTCAACACCCAATACTAAAACGGAATCGGCTGTTTCGGCCAATACCGATTTAAGCCCTGTAAGTAATGCTAGTCCACCCGAACCACAGGCACCTTCAACACTAATTGCAGGTTTCCATTGTAATTTTTCGTCGATGGTAGGAATAAAACCAGGGAGATTTGCTTGTTTATTAAATCGGGCAGCCATAAAATTTCCGATAACGCCTTCATCAATATTTGCTGCATCGTTAATTTGAGCTATAGTTCCTTTACCTGCGGTTTCAATATAATATTCCAAACCCGGGCGTTCTTTTTTGGGATTGAATTCACTACGGCCCGTACCCATCGAAACGGTATTAAATCCGGCAGTTATGTATACTTTTTTTCTTAATTTTTTCATGGTGTTATTTTTATAGTTCTTTTTTTCTCTTTGATAATTAGACATTCATGGACATTACTTGAGCTAAACTTTGTAATACATAGTGATATGTTCGCTGCGCTCACGTAATACGTTGTTCTATGTTTTGCTTTTTATTGATTTTATGTAATTGTTAAGCTTTACACTAAAGTCTTTAATGGTATTTTCAAATTCATTGAACTTTTGATCATCAATAAGACCTCGATAATTCGCCTTTGTTAACCAAGTTTTGGTTTCAAATAGAGATCCTCTCGCAAAAAAACTAAAATTATTTACATCTTTATAATGAAATCTGCCATAACCTTATAATGAAATCTGCCATAACCTTCCGCTATGTTTGCTGAGATTGAATCAACTGATCTTACCAACTGAATTCCTATGGTTTTCTTTGAAAAATAGTCCCATTCATCTACAATAGAAAATACTTCTTCACCCAATTCTATTGCAATTCGATAAATATTTAATTCTTCCAGTTCCATCACAAGGTATTATTGTCAATGTTTTATTTTATGAAAACGTTATTGTTTTGAGATTGTAATACAATAGTAATACGCTTCGCTGTAATACCTTGTTGAAGTCACTGCTTGTCTGATATAGATCCATTTTAAAATTATTTTACAATAGTATTTCCATCGTATTACCAAGTATTTCAATTGTATTTCTACTGTCTAAAAAACAAAATAATCATTAATCGGTCCGTAAGCATGGAAAAATCCGGTTAGCATGACCGTGTTTACATCCGCTTCGTTATTTGCAACACCTGAGCTAACTAATTGACGTCCTATTTCATTCGAACGTTTTCCATAGTTCAGCGCAAGTTTAGCTCCCAAATCAGGCATTGATTTCATGGTTGTAAAAAATTCGGAGAATATCTGATCTTTATCTTTTCTTCTGATGGTTGATTTCCAGCTAACAGTCGGATCAGGATATTTGCCTAATTTTGCATCACATTTTTCCTGAAATTCACTAATATTTATGTAATTTTTTTTGTCGGGATTATATATCGCAACCGGTTTCCCTTTCTCATATTTCAAAAATCCATCTTTCTGCGACCCATCGGAATTTTGACCACCTCTTACAGCTAAATCAATCATTTTATCCAATAAATCGCTATGCAAATCTTCATTTTTAAGGAATGGGTTCATCACGTTCATTATAAACTGAACCACATCAATCCCTACATAATCGATCAATTGGAAAATCCCCATCGGACGTACCAAATAATCCTGAGCCACTTTGTTTACGGTATAAACAGCTTCAACAAACGACATTTCTTTTGAAAGTCGCTCCATTTCTGTTATTGCATATAATGAATCACGCATGAAATGGCCGTTGCCGATAAATCCGGCGAAATCATTTGAAGGGACAATAATTTTGCCCAGTTTTTGTGCATAATCTTTAGCAAAAGCTTCCATTCCTGAAACAGGATTTTTCGGTAAAATCAACTCTACCAATTTTTGAACAGCCGGAGGATTATAAAAATGGAACCCTAAAACCCGTCCGCTCAGATTTGCACCATCATTGATAAGATTGATAGGTACCGAAGAGGTATTGGTAAAATACCAGGGTTTGTTTGGGTTATTCTGATCGATTTGGCTAAAAATTTTGATTTTTAAATCTTTATTTTCGCTCACCGCTTCAAAAATCAAATTTGATTCGTAAGCAACCTCAACTTTTGTAACAGGCCGAACAATGCTCAATACGTCAAAAACGTATTGATTTAAAATTTCTTCGTTTTCGATCAAGTCTGCACGATTGGCATACATTTTACGCAGCCAAACAATTTTTTTCTCGGCAATTTTTGTTACCTGGGTTTTCAGATAACGTAAAAGTCCTGCCAGACCTTCCTGAGAGAGATCCATGGCATTGAGACAGTAGGGAATTCCTTTGTTCTCAGGTTTTAAACTGAGATCGGCCATCTCGACAGCGGTCAGCAGAAGAATTCCACTTCCCATCTTACCTGCAGCACCCAAAACTGTTACATTTCTTAATCTTTCGTCGTAATTCATAGAATCTATATTTTAATTATTAGGTTAGTTGTTTCATTTTATCTATTTCTAATTCTTTCAAATTGTTCGTTATACGCTTTGCTGTTATAAATTGTAATACGCTTCACTGCGTTGCGCTGTAATACTGTAGCTATTACATTTACTGTTATGTTAAACAATTGTATTACTATTGCATTACAACTGAATTGCTATTGTATAACCATTGTATAACTATCGTCAATTACCAATTCGGTTTCCTTTTTTCCAAAAAAGCCCTCATTCCTTCTTCTCCTTCTGCTTTAAATTGGGTTCCAAAATATTCGGCCTCAAGTTCATTGGCTTTATCAAAATCCATCAACATCCCGGTTCTTGCAACATACTTTACTTTTTTAATTGCGTCAGGTCCTTTTGTTTGGATCAATTTTGCAATTTTAAGAACCTCATTCATCAACTCTTCGGGTTCAACTACTTTTTGCACTAACCCAATCCGAAGGGCTTCTTCAGCTCCTATCATTTCTGCAGTCATCAATAAATACAAAGCATCAGCTAATCCAACCAAGCGGGGTAATCGCTGGGTTCCGGCATATCCCGGGATCATTCCTAAATTTACTTCAGGCTGACCAAATTTAGCTTTCGAACTGGCAATGCGAAAATCGCAAGCCATGGCCAATTCTAATCCACCACCCAGCGCAAATCCATTAATGGCACCTATGACAGGGATTTGTAATTTCTCCAGACTTCTAAACGTATTTTGGCCCAATCGTGAAAACTTAGTACCTTCAGCAGGAGTTTTATCAACCATTTCCGCAATATCTGCACCGGCCACGAAAGCTTTTCCACTTCCTGTAATTATTAATACCTGAATGCTTTTATTCAATGAAACCTCACTTAAGAAGTGATCCATTTCATAAAAGAAATTTGTGTTTAACGCATTCAATGCTTCCGGTCGATAGATGGTAACCAAGCCAATTCCTTCTGTTATTTCAACTTGTAAGTTTTTATAATTCATAGAGAAATTAATTGATAGATGTGTACCATTCAAAAATAATAATTTTATATTTATCAAGTATCATTTTGAACAGGTATTTGTTAAATATCTAACAACTAGGTTTGAAGCCAATTTATAATTGATCTAAAAAAAACGGCCTGAAAATTTTTATATCTTAGCCAAATTATAAATGAGTAATGCGCAGCAAACAACCTAAGCATAAAATGATAAGGTATTTTCAGTTACTTATTTTTGTATTGTATCTCGGCCATGGATTTATTCCTCACCACCATCATGATAAGAACTTTAAATCATCATTTGATATCAGCTTTACTCATAATAACCTTGTTTGCTCTTGTCATAGCACAGTCTCAAATCACAATAATGAATTAGATTCTGATTGTTTTCTTTGTGACAAACTTTCAAAAGAGTACCATTATCGTGGATACTTTTTTAAAGAGCCTGTTCTATCAATAAATATTGTATTTCAGGAGGCATTTACAATTGTTCAATCTGAAGAAATCATAATAGAATATCCGATTTTAACCGACTTTAAAGTTCTGGCTGGAATTAACATTCAGACGCATGGCCTTCGGGCACCTCCTATTGCCTAGCCCCAAATTTTCCTCTTTAATTTCTAGTTTTTCAGTTTGACTGAACATTTATTATTTATTTCTAATTACTTAAATTATGAAACTATCAAGATTTATTTTAATCCTATTAATGGCTAACTTAACTTTTTCTGGCTGTAAAAATAATGCAGAAGAAGATAAGCAGACGGCTGTGGCTCATACCCATGTTTCAAAATCATATACTTTATTTACGCCCGATCTCGAATTATTTGCTGAAATAGATGCTTTTACAAAAGGGCATGGCAGCCGTTTTTTGATCCACCTCACAAATCTACATACCTATAAACCTATTGTAAACGGACAAGTTAATATAATTATCAAAGGAGCTCAGACAAATTTTAATACTATAATTGAAACTCCATCCAGCCCGGGTATTTATCAAGCCAAATTTGTTGCAGAATTTATTGAAAAAGTAACTTTAACAATTAGTTACCAAGGACAAGAATTAAGCGGTAGCTTTAATATAGGTGAGTTTTTAGTTTATGGCAGTGATGAAGAAGCTGAAACAGCTTTTGCCGCCAATGCCGAAAAACACGAAGGGGATGAGATCATTTTCATTAAAGAACAAGTATGGGAAATTGAATTCAGTACTGTCGAACTGCAGGCACAACCATTCAGTAACATTATTCCGGTTTCCGGGCAAATAGAAACATTGCCAAAAAATGTTACTTCCATAATCGCACCCACAGAGGGGGTAATTCAATTTGCTCAAAATCTAATGCCTGGCCAAAAGGTTAAGAAAGGCGATATTTTATTTACAGTTGATGCAGGTCAATTAACATTCAATAATTTGAATACAAAATACCATTCTGAAAAAGTAACCTATGAAAAAGCAAAATCTGATTTAGAAAGAGCTGAAAAACTAGTTAAGGAAAATATCATTTCTGAAAAAGATTACTTGCAAGTAAAGCTTGATTTTGATAATGCGAAGCTAAATTTTGAATCCATTGGTAAGAATTTTTCAAATGGCAGCCAGGTGATTAAGGCTGCACAATCGGGAATAATTTCTGAATTAATGATCAAAGCTGGAGATTTTGTAGATGAAGGTCAGCAACTGGGCCGGATTATTTTCACCGACAAATTAATCCTAAAAGCCAATTTACCTCAAAACCGGTTTGAAGAAGCTAGTAAAATTATTTCGGCAAATTTTAAAACTACTTTTTCAAATGAGGTTTATTCGACCACAAAATTAAACGGAAAGGTACTTTCATATTCAATTACACCATCTGCTGATAACGCATACCTGCCTGTTTTCTTCGAAATCGATAATCCTGGGAGTTTAGCACCGGGTTTGTTCGCCGAAATATATCTGGAATCAAAATTAAATCAGGAAGTATTGAGTATTCCTATTTCAGCCTTAATCGAGAGTGAAGGTCATTTTCATGTATATGTTCAGGTAGATGGGGAAGGATATACGAGCCGTGATGTAATAATAGGGAACAACAATGGCATAAACGTGATTGTATTGGAAGGGATAGAAGCTGGCGAAAGGGTGGTGACCATGGGAGCCTATCGGATTAAACTGGCCTCTCTGGCCGGAGAACTCCCATCGCATGGGCATGTTCACTAAGAATGATTAATTAATTTGACATTTAAGAAATTGAATAATGATAAATAAAATAATAGATTTTTCACTTAAAAACAGGCTAATCATTCTGGCAACAGCAATGATTGTTCTGGTTTCGGGTGCATATGTTTGGAAATCGCTGGAAATTGATATTTTCCCCGACCTGAATGCACCAACGGTTGTTATCATGACAGAGGCCCATGATATGGCCCCGGAAGAATTGGAAAGAATGGTTACTTTTCCGATCGAAACAGCCATCAATGGTTCCAATAATTTACGCCGACTTCGTTCATCTTCATCGATGGGATTTTCAATTGTTTGGGCCGAATTTGACTGGGATACAGATATTTACCAAGCCAGGCAAACCATCAATGAACGGCTTGCTACCATCATCGAAACATTGCCACAAAGTGTTGAAAAACCAATACTTGCACCGCAAACTTCATTACTCGGTGAGGTAATGATTTTTAGTTTGACCTCTGATTCAATCAGTGAAATGGAACTACGGACTTTGGCGGATTGGAAGTTTAGGCCACGCCTACTTTCAGTACCCGGCATTTCACAGGTTACCATCATTGGTGGGGATACCAAAGAATATCAAATTTTGGCAAATCCCGATAAAATGGAATATTATGGAGTAAGCTTAACCGAATTAGTTGAAAGCTGCGACCAACTGAATCAAAATTCATCAGGAAGTTTTGTTGATGAATATTCCAATCGATATTTGATTAGGGGCCTGGTTCGATCAAATGACCCTGTCGAAATCGGAAATACCGTTGTGAAATTTATCAATGGTGCTTCGGTTAAAATTAGCGATGTTGCTATAGTTGCCATCGGAGCTGCTCCAGCTATTGGAAAAGGATCATATGAAGGGAAAAGTGCTGTTGTAGTTACACTAAGTAAACAGCCTAAAATAAATACCCTAAAACTTACGGATGTTTTATCCCTGACATTAAACGAATTAAAAACTGAATTACCAGCCTCTGTTCAAGTTAATGAGAACATCTTTGAACAAGCGAACTTCATTAATAATGCCGTGAAGAATGTGCAGGTAGCTCTATTCGAAGGTGCATTTTTAGTCGTGATCATTCTTCTTGTTTTCCTGATGAATGCCAGAACAACAATGATTACCATTATCGCTATCCCCATTTCGTTGATCATTGCTGCCCTGACACTAAAATTAATGGGGCTTACGATTAACACTATGAGCCTTGGAGGAATGGCAATCGCGATTGGTTCGATTGTGGATGATGCCATCATCGACGTTGAAAATGTATTTAAACGACTAAAGGAAAACGCTCTTAAACCGATTGAAAAACAAAAGAACAAACTTAAAGTAGTTTATAAGGCTTCTTTGGAAATACGAGCTTCCATTTTGAATGCTACATTCATTATTATTGTTGCATTTATCCCATTGTTCTTTTTAGATGGGATGGAAGGACGAATGCTTCGACCTCTGGGAATTACCTTTATCGTTTCACTTTTTGCATCTTTAGTAGTAGCACTCACACTTACTCCGGTTTTATGTAGTTTATTGTTGACAGATAAGCGATCATTAAGCAAATTTCAAAGTGATAACTGGTTGGTAAGAAATCTGAAGGCATTATATAAAACTACCCTTAAAAAGGCACTTCAGTTTAATTCACTTGTACTTGCTTTGACCACAGTTTTACTAATTGCATCAATCATTTTGCTGCTATCATTCGGTAAAACCTTTTTACCACCATTCAATGAAGGATCGCTGACGATCAATCTGGCAACATATCCGGGCGTATCCTTGGCTGAATCGGATGAAATCGGCCGACATGCCGAAAAGATTTTATTGCAAATACCTGAAATTATTACCACTTCGCGTAAAACCGGCAGGGCAGAACAAGCCGAGCATTCGTTTGGTGTCAATGTTTCCGAACTAGAAGTGCCTTATCTTTTGACTGATCGCTCGAAAGATGAATTCTTAGAGGAAGTGAGACACGAATTATCAGGTATTCCGGGAATAATTGTTGAGGTAGGTCAACCCATTACCCATCGAATTGATCATATGCTATCAGGAACCCGCTCAAATATTGCAATTAAGCTTTTCGGCCAAGATTTACAAAGCATGTACATGAAGGCCCAGGAAATAAAAAAAGCGATTGAAGATGTGGAAGGTGTAGTTGATTTATTTGTTGAACAACAAGTTGAAACCCCCCAAATCAAAATCCGTCCACGCCGTGAAATGCTAGCCAAATACGGAGTTAGTTTACAGGAATTTAACACGTTCGTGAATTTTGCTATTGGAGGAGAAAAAATTTCGGATGTATTTATTGCCGAACAAAAATTTGATTTGGTATTACGTTACGATGATGTTTACCGAAATAAAATGGAAGCCATAAAATCGGCAAAAATTGATGTTGCCCAAGGTTATAAAGTGCCTTTAATGCAACTCGCAGATGTTATTTCAGGATCCGGCCCCAATAGTATAAGTCGTGAAAATATCCAACGAAAAATAGTGATTTCGGCAAATGTTGCCGGTCGCGATTTAGGAAGTGTAGCTGATGATATTCGTTCTCATATCGAAGCAGCTGTAAAATTACCAAAAGGCTACCATGTTGAATATGGTGGTCAGTTCGAAAGTGCAGCCAGTGCAGCCCGTATCTTGTACTTAACTACCATTGGTGCTATTTTCATCATTTTTTTGATCCTTTACCAGGAATTCAAAAGCACAAAAATTGCCGGAGTTGTTTTGCTTAATTTACCGCTCGCAATTATTGGTGGTGTATTTGCTGTTTGGTTATTTTCAGGGGTAATTAGTATTCCATCTATCATCGGTTTTATAACCCTGTTTGGAATTGCCACCCGAAATGGGATTCTATTAGTTTCGCGTTATATTGCCCTTGAAAAATCGATAAAGGACAGAACAACAGTCATTTTGGAAGGTTCATTGGATCGGTTAAACCCTATCTTAATGACTGCCTTAACTGCTTCATTGGCACTGGTTCCATTGGCTTTTAACGGAGACCGCCCCGGTAACGAAATTCAAAGTCCAATGGCAATTGTTATTCTGGGTGGATTATTAAGCTCAACTTTGCTAAATTTGTATGTCATACCCTTGGTTTTTCATCGTATGCTAAAAAAACACAAACATGAAGAAAATTAAAATTTTAAATATATTCCTTGCACTGATCATTTGCGGTTCAGTTTTTGCACAAAATATGGATGAAGTGCTTCATTCGGTTTTGTTGAACAATAAAAGTATTCGGGCTAACAATACTTATTTAAATAAGTTGAATATTGAGGCTAAAACAGGCCTGACCCTGAATAATCCTACCATATCATATTCACATTTATGGGATCAAAATAATAAAACCGGTTATGGGGAAGAGTTTGAAGTATTCCAATCATTTGATTTTCCAAGCAGCTATGCTTATAAAAATACCATTTCGAATTTGGAAATTGAAAAAACTGAAGATAGCCGAAAATTATTTTCTATCGATATTTTATTAGAGGCTAAAATGGCTTGCATAGAAATCATCTACCTGAAGAGAAAAAAAGAAGAGAGCAAGATAAGGGCAAATTATGCCATGAAATTAGTTAATAATATTCGAACCAAGCTTCAAAATGGTTATACCACTCAATTTGAACTAGATAAAGCATTAATTAGCGAAATGATAATCCAGAATGAGTATATGGATATTTCAAATCTTCTCCAGAAAAAAGAAGATCATTTAGTTGAACTAAATGGTGGTCAAGCTATTCAATTAAATATAGCTGATTATCCCGAACAACCTATCCCAGAGTCATTAAACACTTTATTTGAGCATGTCGAATCAGTTGATCCGCTTAATAAGCTGATCGAATTAGAGATCAAAATTGCTGAATTGAACATAAAACTTACCAGGATCGGCTCTTTACCCGAATTTGAAGTAGGTTATAAATTAGAAAAAAGCACCTTAGATAAATTCTCAGGGGTTATCCTTGGAATGTCGGTTCCTTTGTGGCAAAATAAAAATAAAGTGTCCGTTAGTAAAATCAATATGGATCATATGAAAAGCAATATCGTGCAGCACGAGAATGAGCATTACTTTCACCTCAAATCCATTTATGATGATTACATTTCAGCAAGTGAACGACTCTCAAAATTTCAGGGATTATGGAATAAACTTAATTATCTGAAAAATATCGAAAAGGCACTGGAAGAAGGTGAAATTTCAACAACCGAGTATTTTCTTGAGTTGAAAACCTTGTACGAACTAAAGGACAATTTACTGGATATCGAAAAAGATTACCAACTACTTCTGAGTCAATTAAACAAATTTGAACTATTGAAACTATTGTAAAATACTTAAAGCGAAAGTGTTAAACTTCTGTTAAAAATTAACACTTTCGCCTTATTAACAATACCTTTGCCGAAATTGAAGTTCGATGATGAAACGCTACATTAGCCTATTGATAGCTGGTTTGTTCCTCATTACAACAACCGGGTTTACCATTACAAAGCATTATTGTAGTGGCAATATGGTTGATATTGCAATCAATTCAACTCCAAAATCATGTTGTGATATAAGCGAGGGTTGTTGCTCAAATGAGAGTGAACTATTCCAGTTAAAGGATGATATGACCGTAATTCAGTCAATGGATTTAGATCATGCTTTTTCATTTGACATTCAATTATTCCTTAATGAGTTTATCATTATTAACTCGAACAAAGTAATCTCTTTAGTTTCCATTTTTAAAAATGATCTTGGGCCACCCGACTTGTCAGTCTTTTTGGCTCAAATACAATCTTTCCGTTTATAGCATTTGGTTTAACAATAACTAACAACTAGGCAATTTACCTAGTCTGTTGTTTTTGTATTGATGTAACTTACATTTTTCAAATTAAACCTCATACAATATGCTTAATAAAATAATCAAATATTTTCTGGAACACAGGATGATTTCGATGATGCTATTGGTCGTTTTCATCCTACTCGGAACGGTGTATGCCCCCTTTAACTGGCATACGGGCTCCCTGCCCCGCGATCCGATTCCGGTGGATGCCATTCCCGATATTGGCGACAACCAGCAGATTGTTGCCACTGAATGGATGGGCCGTTCTCCAAAAGACATCGAAGATCAAATAACTTACCCACTTAGTAGCTCATTACTGGGTATTCCGGGTGTGAAAACCATCCGCAGTACTTCCATGTTTGGGATGTCCTTCATTTATCTGATCTTTGATGATGATGTTGAATTCTATTGGAGCCGTTCGCGGATTCTTGAAAAACTCAATTCCTTGCCGTCCGGTACATTGCCACAAAGTGTTCAACCTACTTTAGGCCCTGATGCGACGGCTTTGGGACAAGTTTTCTGGTACACGCTTGAAGGCCGTGACCCCAAAACGGGTAAACCCACTGGTGGTTGGGATCCTCAAGAGCTCCGTACTATTCAGGACTTTTATGTGAAATATTCCCTCTCATCGGCAAATGGAGTTTCAGAAGTAGCAAGCATAGGTGGTTATGTAAAAGAATATCAGGTAGATGTCGATCCCAATGCACTTAAAGCTTTTGGTGTTTCTGTAATGGACGTGATGCAGGCTGTAAGCAAAAGCAATTTAGATATTGGTGCAGAAACTATTGAGTTGAACAAAGTGGAATACGTCATTCGTGGTTTGGGTTATGTGAAAAGCCTAGATGATTTGAAAGAAGCGGTGGTTACGGTTCGCAATAATGTGCCGGTTCGAATTCGCGATGTTGCGAAAGTCAGTTTTGGGCCGGCTCCCCGTCGTGGTGGTTTGGATAAGGACGGAGTTGAAGCCGTTGGCGCGGTGGTTGTTGCACGTTATGGTTCAAATCCCATGGAGGTCATCAATAATGTTAAAAGGAAAATCGCTGAAATTGAACCGGGTCTTCCATCCAAAACATTGGATGATGGAACCATTTCAAAGGTTACAGTTGTTCCTTTTTATGACCGCACAGGGTTAATTATGGAGACCATCGGAACCCTCGAATCTTCGCTATCGCATGAAATCCTTATCTCCATCATCGTCATTATTGTATTGATCATTAATCTCAGGGCATCAATCATTGTTTCGCTCCTATTGCCGGTTGGAGTGCTGATGACCTTCATTGCGATGAAATGGATGGGTGTGGATGCCAACATAGTTGCCCTCTCGGGTATTGCCATCGCCATTGGGGTAATGGTCGATATTGGGATTGTGGATGTGGAAAATATCATCCGGCATCTGGAGATGCCTGAAAACGAAAATTCCAGGGGGAAACGCCTTGTTCAGGTGATTTATGAAGCGACTTCGGAAGTCCGTGGCGCAGTTACGGTTGCACTAGCTACTACGGTTGTGAGTTTTCTTCCGGTTTTTGTTATGGAAGGTGCCGAAGGAAAACTTTTCACTCCATTGGCTTTTACCAAAACTTTCGCGTTGCTGGCCTCCTATCTATTGGGAATGATTGTGTTGCCCACGTTGGCTTACTATCTTTTCAACTTCCGGTTAGATACAAAACGAACCCGAAAGGTTTTTAACTGGATACTGATTGTTGCAGGTGTGCTGATTTTTGTCATTTGGGGAATCTGGCCCGCACTGGCGCTCACTGCTATTGGGTTCAATAACCTGATGGCTCTTCGCTGGCCCGAAAATCGCAAGAATTTCACCAACCTAATCAATATTGCCATAACCCTTTTGTTCGCAATATATTATCTGGCTATTGGATGGCTGCCGCTGGGGGCGCATAACAGCAACTTCTCCAATTATTTGTTTGTCGGGCTTGCCATTACACTGGTTCTGCTGATTCTTTCGCTGATCGTGTATTTCTACGTACCAATCTTGAAATGGGCTTTGAGCAACAAATGGACATTTATGGCTTTACCCATCATCACCATCCTTTTTGGAATATTGGCCTGGCAAGGCGCACACCGTGTTTTTGGTTTTATGCCCGAAGGAATTCAGAAAACCTCTGCCTGGCAAAGTTTCGACAAAACATTCCCCGGATTGGGAAAGGAATTTATGCCTGCATTGGACGAAGGCTCCTTTTTACTGATGCCTACCAGTATGCCACATGCCGGTATTGAAATGAATCAAGAGTATGTTGAAATACTCGACAAACGATTGTCAGCAATTCCTGAAGTAGAGATTGCCGTCGGAAAATGGGGACGCATCAATTCGGCCTTGGATCCGGCGCCAGTGCAGATGTTTGAAAATACAATCAACTATTTGCCTGAATATATTCTGGATGAAAACGGACACCGCATGGCGTTTAAAATTGACCACGATGATAATTTTCTGCTTCAAGATGGATCGACTTATAACCGCGAACGGGATGGGTATCGGAAAATGAGCAGAGAGCAACTTGTACCTGATAAAAATGGCGATAACTTCAGGCAATGGCGACCAGAAATTAAATCACCCGACGATATCTGGAATGAAATTATTAAGGTAACCAACATTCCGGGACTGACTTCCGCTCCTCGGTTGCAGCCCATTCAAACACGACTGGTTATGCTTTCGACAGGAATGCGGGCACCCATGGGACTCAAAGTTTATGGGCCTGACTTAGAGACCATCGAGAAAGCGGGCATCGAACTGGAAACTATGTTAAAGGAAGTTCCATCGATCAAAGCTCCTTCTGTTTTTTACGACCGTGCTGTGGGCGCTCCGTACATCGAAATAAATCTCAATCGGCCTGCCATTGCCCGCTACGGAATGACGGTTCAGGATGTTCAGGAGATTTTGCAGGTTGCCGTTGGCGGTATGGCTTTGACCACTTCGGTTGAAGGCCGTGAACGGTTCCAGATCAGGGTGCGTTATGCCCGCGAATTGCGTTCAAGCCCCGAAGAGATCAAAAAAATTCTAGTCCCATCTATGACAGGCGTTCAGGTGCCACTTGGCGAACTTGCCGACATTACCTACACCCGTGGGCCACAAATGATACGAAGCGAAAACACCTTTCTAAACGGTTATGTGATATTCGACAAGATTGAAGGACGCGCTGAAGTAGATGTGGTAGAGGATGCGCAGAAATTTCTGAAAGAGAAAATCGCATCGGGCGAATTGGTTTTGCAGTCTGGCGTAAGCTATGCTTTTGCTGGAAATTACGAAAATCAGATCAGAGCGACCAAACGTCTGGCCATTGTAATTCCAATTAGTTTGATCGCGGTATTTCTGTTGCTCTATTTTCAGTTTAAAACATTTACTGCCTCGTCGATCCATTTTTCGGGAGTGTTTGTGGCCTTTGCCGGAGGTTTTATTATGCTTTGGCTATACAGCCAACCATGGTTCCTGAATTTTTCAGTCTCCGGAGTTGAAATGCGCCACCTTTTCCAGATACACACTATCAACCTGAGTGTTGCAGTGTGGGTCGGGTTTATCGCCCTTTTTGGCATTGCCACCGACGATGGCGTTTTGATGGGAACCTACATCCATCAGGTGTTTGAAGAGCGTCATCCAAAGACAGTGCAGGAAGTCAGGGACGCGGTAATCTTCGCCGGGCATAAAAGGGTCCGGCCTGCAATGATGACCTCGGCTGTTACAATTATCGCCCTTTTACCTGTACTCTCATCGACCGGGAAAGGTGCTGATATCATGATTCCAATGGCAATCCCAACTTTTGGCGGTATGGTCATCCAACTGATGACCATATTTGTGGTTCCGATCCTTCAGTGTTTTTGGCGTGAAGGGGAAGTCAAAAAAAATGAAACAAAAGCATTAACCATTGAAAATTAGAGTCATGGAAAAAATAAAAACATACATCGTTATAATCATCCTTTTAATAGTTCTTAAAACTGGATTTGCACAGGAAACCGAGAATATTTCGCTGGATGGTTATTTGGAAATGGCTGCACAAAACAACCCTGAATTAAAGGCAACATTTAACCAATATTTAGCATCGCTTGAAAAAGTACCCCAGGTTGGTTCTTTGCCCGATCCGCAATCTTCATTTGGGGTTTTTACAAAACCAATGGCAATACTAGGCGGAAGTCAGGTGGCAAATATTCAGGTAATGCAAATGTTCCCCTGGTTTGGTACACTCAAAACTGCTAAAGACGAGGCTTCTGAAATGGCAAAAGCAAAATTTCAATTGTTTAATGCGGCCAAAGCCGAATTGTTTTATCGCGTTAAAACAAACTGGTATCAATTAATTAAACTCGACCGTGAAATCGCGCTGGTTGAAGAAAACATTCAATTACTCGAATCGCTTGAAAAACTGGCAATGATTAAATTTCAAGCACCAACCTCAGACGGTAGTTCTTCCGGAACAACAGGATCAGGATCAATGAATACAACCTCAACAGAAAACATGAATTCCGGAGCAAATGACATGGGTGGCATGAAAACGAATCAGATGACATCAGCTCCGCTTACTGCAACCAGTATGTCAAATAGTTCAATGCCGGAAGGAATGGGAGGTCAGCAAAGCGGATTACAAAATGTACTTCGCGTTAAGATGGAAATCCTGGAACAGCAAAACAAATTGCTACTGATGAAGGACCAACGACTCACAACCGAAAACATTTTCAACGCACTACTCAACAGTGATTTAAAAACCCGGATTCAAATAAATGATTCGTTAAGCATTCAGCAATTGCCAACAGAAAAATTAGCTATTGTCGACAGTATTCTTAACAATAATCCAATGCTGGCCATGCTTGGAAATGAAGCTGTATCTTATGAACTTATGGGGCAAAAAGCCAAAAAAATGGGATTGCCCATGCTTGGGGTAGGACTTAATTACATGCTGAACCAAAAAAGGGATGGGAATACTTTTATGATGAACGGCACCGATATGTTAATGCCGATGCTTTCTGTTTCAATTCCCATCTACCGAAAGAAATACAATGCCATGCAAAACGAAGCGATATTGATGCAGGAAGCAGTTAAACAGCAAACCATTGGTTTAAAAAACAATTTGATGGTTCAATACCGAAGTTTTGTACAAAACCTTGACGATGCCAAAAGACGTGTGACGCTTTACCAACAGCAAGAAGAATTAGCCCAGAAAACCACCGATTTGCTCCTTGCCGGATTTGCAACATCCGGGACCAATTATGAAGAAGTACTTCGAATGCAATACAAGGTTTTGGACTTTGGATTTAAACACATAGAAGCAATAACAGATTACAATATGTCTGTGGCACTAGCTGAAAAATTAATGAATTCCATAAAAAGATAAGAGATATGAAACCAATAAAGTTTTTTTCAAATACATATTTTAAAGCCGGTTTGCTTTTAATTGCTGGTTTACTGCTTGGATGGTTGTTTTTCCATCATTCCGAACCCAATCAAATTTCAACAGAATCTACAACACATGAACATTCAGATGCTGAAAAAACCATCTGGACTTGCGCCATGCATCCTCAAATAAGAATGGATAAATCTGGTGATTGTCCAATCTGTGGCATGGATTTAATTCCATTAAAAAGTTCAAATGTTGAAATTGATGATCAAGCCATTGAAATGAGTGAATCGGCTATGAAATTGGCCGAAGTTCAAACATCTATTGTGAGCCGCGGACAAGCCTCTAAAGAGGTTCTTCTATATGGCAAAATACAAGTTGATGAACGTTTAAAACAGTCGCAAACTGCTCATGTGCCCGGCCGTATCGAAAAACTACTGATAAATGTAACCGGAGAACAGGTAAAGAAAGGTCAGTTAATCGCCAGAATTTATTCTCCCGAATTGGTAACTGCACAAAAAGAGTTGATTGAAGCACTTTCATTAAAGGACAAATATCCGGCTTTAGTTGAAGCAGCGCGAGAAAAATTGCGCAACTGGAAACTTTCAAAGGATCAAATCAACGAAATTGAACAATCGGGGAATGTATCATCCACTTTTGAAATTTTTGCTAACACTTCAGGAATTGTAGTTAGCCGGAAGGTAAATGAAGGTGATTATATTAACAAAGGAGCCGTATTGTTCGATGTGGTTGATTTATCGAAGGTATGGGGCATATTCGATGCTTATGAATCAGACCTGAATTGGATTTCGATGGACCAAAATGTAGAATTCACGAGCCAGGCAATTCCCGGAAAAACTTTTACCGGGAAAATAACCTTTATCGATCCAATCATTAATGCAACAACCCGAACTGCCGGTATAAGAATTGAAATGAATAATTCTGAGATGCTGTTAAAACCCGAAATGTTTATTAACGGGATCATTCATTCCACCTTAAAAGAAAATGCTGATCAACTCACAATTCCACAAACAGCAGTTTTATGGACTGGAACACGTTCAGTCGTTTATGTGAAAATACCGGAAACAGAACATGCCTCTTTTAAATTACGGGAAATAACCTTAGGTGCTGCAATGAAGAATACTTATGTTGTACTTGAAGGATTGACGGAAGGTGAAGAAATTGTAACCAATGGAACTTTCAGTATTGATGCAGCTGCACAATTGGCCGGTAAAACCAGCATGATGAATCCAACAGGCGGGATTGGTTCAATCCCTCATGATATGTCGAAAATGAATGCCGATAGTGAGAAGCAAACTGAGCAATCCAAGCCAAAAATGGATATGAATCCGAAACCGATGAATGTACCTTCCGGTTTTAAATCTCAATTAGGTGAAGTAGTTGAGTCCTATCTTACATTGAAAGATGCCTTTGTTGCCACGGATGAAAAACTTGCGGTCGCTTCTGCGAAATTGACCTTAGAGCAACTTGGAAAAGTTGAAATGTCGCTTTTAAAAGGCGATTCTCATAATCTTTGGATGAAGGAAATGAAATCCATTGAGGAAAACCTTAAAGGTATTATTTCGATGCAGGGAATTGAAATGAAACGAAGCCACTTTGAGCTTGTTTCAGATCATCTGACCATCGCAATAAAAAGCTTTGGATTTGTGCTGAAGAATAAAAATACAATTTATGTTCAATTTTGCCCAATGGCATTCGACAATAAAGGTGCTTTTTGGTTAAGTGCCGACGAAGAAATCAATAATCCTTATTTTGGAGATATGATGCTCAGATGTGGAGAAACTAAAGAAGTTATTAAATCGGAATAAACAAATGATTAAATTGCACCCGAAAAATTTTGAGCCTCTCATGGGACTTGAACCCACGACCTGCTCATTACGAATGAGCTGCTCTACCAACTGAGCTAAAGAGGCATTTAATGCTGCAAAAATATCATATTTTTAATTACCGGAATAAGAAAAGAACAATAAACAAAACAATTATCCACTAAAAAAACTCGAAAATGAAAACTAAAATTAATTTACTACTAAGCATCATGCTATTTATTGGCATTACAGCATCGGCTCAAGATTCAAAAACAGAAGAATTTAAGGTTTATGGAAATTGCGGTATGTGCAAAACCCGTATTGAAAAAGCAGCAAAAGCAATTGAGGGAGTGAGCATGGCCGAATGGGACAAAACAAACAAAATGGCCAAAGTATCATTTGATACCGGCAAAACCAATTTGCCGGAAATTCAAAAGGCTATTGCAAAAGTTGGTCACGATACAGATAAATACAAAGCCGATGATAAAGTTTACGAAAAACTTCCCGGTTGTTGTTTATATGATCGCCCGGTAGCTGAAAAAAAGAATATTAAATAGTAAGCTCGAAGCACATACTAACTATTTGCTTTATATAAAGTATGCTCGGATCAATCGTTCATGCTTGCTATACGAATTTAAAAATACTAAGTCTAATGACACAAAAATCCAAATTAATAAGAACCGCACTCATTCTTGCAATTATTACCATTGCTTACAATATAATTGAGGGCCTTGTTTCCATTTATTATGGCATGGAAGATGAAACCTTGGCTTTGCTTGGTTTTGGGATAGATAGTTTTGTGGAGGTAATCTCCGGAATTGGAATTCTTCATCTTATTTTAAGGATGAAATATTCAGATGTAAATAATCGTGACCATTTTGAACGACAAGCATTGAAAATAACAGGATTTGCTTTTTATTTATTGACCGCAGGATTGATTGTGGGAAGTGCATTGAACATTTTAAATAATACTAAACCGGATACAACACTTGTAGGTATTATCGTTTCTTCAATTTCAATTATCACAATGTATTTTTTGATGGCCTCCAAGCTAAGTGTTGGAAAAGCCCTTAATTCAGATGCCATCATTGCTGATGCCAATTGTACCAAAACCTGTTTTTATCTATCGTTTATCCTACTAGCTTCAAGTCTTTTATATGAGCTGACAAGTGTTGGATACATTGATATTGCAGGTTCTCTGGGTGTAGCATGGTTTGCATTTAAGGAAGGTAGGGAAGCCTTTAGAAAAGCAAAAAGTAATTCGTTAAGTTGTTGCTGTGACGATCACTGTCATAATCAATAAAACAAAGAAGGCAATAATTGAAATTATTGCCTTCTTTGTTTTATTTCAACCCTTTAACCTTAGGAATTCCGGCAATAAAATCTTTTAAATAATAGGGTTCAAAATAGGCTACATCAACAAATTGTCCGGCATTAAATTTCTGAAAAGCAATTTTAATCATATCTTTTGCTGAAATGCGAAACTCATCCATGAACTTAGCATTCTGGTTTTTTGATAAAACACTTTTACATTTTTCAGCTCCATCGCCCCCAAAATAAACGGTGTGATCTTTTAATAAATCAATAAATGACGACTCATCAATAATTTTAGCGGAGGTAGGTTCCAGTTCATTATTCTGATTGTCAAACAGTGCGGTATAAACTTCCATTCTTCGGGCATCGATCATCGGGCAAAAAATCGCTTTTGAGTCATTTTCATTTTTTTTCATGCCCATTGCCATACTTTGAAGCGTATTAACTGCAATTAATGGTTTATCCAACGAGTAGCATAATCCTTTGGCAGCAGAAACGCCAATGCGCAAACCGGTATAGGAACCGGGTCCTTTGCTAATAACAATGGCATCCAAATCTTGCAATTTAATTTTCGCATCACTGACAACATTTTGAATAAAATTGGTCAGAAGGGAAGAATGCGAGTTTGTTGAATCACTTTCTTTTATTGAAAGTAAAACACCATCTTCGGCAAGTGCAACCGAACAAATTTGTGTCGCGGTTTCCAGAAATAATAATTTAGCCATTTTCAGAAAAAAGAAGAGACGCATCACTGCGTCTCAAGTATAAAATTATTTACTTACTATTCGGTAGTTAAAAATAATTCTTCTTTGGGAACTTTTCTCACAACATCCCCATCTTTTAATTTTTTAGATACTGCACGATAAGGAGCCACAATAATTTCATCTCCTTCTTTCAAGCCTTCTAAAATTTGAATATAAGTATTGTTTTGGATGCCGGTTATCACCTTAATCATTTTGGCAATTCCTTCCGGAGTATACATGAATACATATTCAATAACTTCCTCTTCAACTTTCACTTCAGGTTCGTCTTTATTTTCAACAGTTCTAGCCACTTTTAAATTACCTGATGAATCAGAACGGGTAGTTACAGCCTGAATTGGTAAAGTAAGTATCTCAAAAGCTGTTTCTGTTTGAATATCAACTGTTGCCGACATTCCGGGTCGAAATGGCGAATAATTTGGATTATTCTCAGTTGTATATTCAGTATAAGATTCTCTTAAGATTCGAATTTTAACCTGAAAGTTGGTAACCTGATCTGCACTAACTCCGGTTACGTTAGCCGAAGTCGCTATTTCAGTTACGATTCCTTTAAATTTTTTGTTTAAGTAAGCGTCAACTTCTATCAGGCAAGTATCAAATAAACTAACCCTAACAATGTCATTTTCGTTTACCTCAACTTTCACTTCCATATTTTGCAAATTTGCAACCCGCATAATTTCAGTTCCGGAAGAAAACTGTGAAGCACCTGTTACACGTTCCCCTTTTTGAACATTTAATTTTGAAACAGTACCATCGTTAGGGGCATAAATACTTGTTCTATTCAGGTTTTCTTTCGCTTCTTTTAGAGAAGCCACAGTACTTCCTACAGAAAATTCTGCTGCTTTCAAACTCTCCTTGGCTGCTTCAACCTCAGCTTCTGCCACTTTAAAAGCCGCAACAGCAGCATCTATATCAGCTTTTGATACTACATTTTGATCGAACAAAGTTTTATTTCGGTTGTACGAAAGTTCAGCATTTACAAATTGTGCCTGAACCTGGGCCAACCTTGCTTTTGCGTTTGCTTGATTTGCCTTTTGCGTATTTAGAGCTGCTTCTGCTCTTTCGTAACTTGAAATATATATTTCGGGATCAATCTTTGCCAACAATTTGCCTTCTTTTACTTCATCACCTTCTTTCACATAAAGTTCTACAACCTCACCGGAAATATAAGGACTGATTTTAACATCAATTTCAGGTTGAATTTTTCCATTTGCGGAAACGGTTTCAATGATTGTTCTCTTGGTAACGAGTTCTGTGCTAACTTTGGTTTCACCAGTTGTTTTCTTTTTGTTAACCGCAAATACAATTAAAATAATTACCAATGGAATCCCAATCCAAATGAGATATCTTTTGGTATTTGACTTTTTTTGTTTCATTAAAAAAATGTTTAAAATGATCGTGAATTATAATAGTGCATAAAATTACAAAATAAATTACATGGTAATGGAATTATTTAAAAGAAAAGCCCTCTGTTGGAGGGCTTTTAAAAATATATTTGATGAAGTTCTTTAAACAATCCTAATTTTCATCAAGTACAAGTGGGTTGCCCATGTAAAAATCTAATATTTTTGATTTAAAGATGTAATCGTATTTTGCCGACAGTAAATCAGATTGCGCTTTTGAAAGTTGCATTTTTGACATATTATAATTTAATGAATTTTCAAGGCCCACATTAAATTTCTGTTCCATGTATTTAAAAGCTTCGTTGAAGGAGGCCACTGATTTCATACTTGCATTATAAGTTTTATAGGCAGCAAGTGCATCTGAATAGGCTTGTTCTATATTTTTTCGTACCGTATTTTTTGAAAGTTGCAAATCATATTCAGCATTTTTTTCCGATATTTTTGCTCGTGAAATATTTGTTGAAACAGCATATCCATTAAAAACAGGAATACTTAATGAAAATTGAAGATACTTGCTTTGGTTGTCTTTGTATTGATCTTTGAATGGTTTTATCCCCAAGTCCAGAGGTGGGCTTGTTGTACGATCGTAAAGGTGGATTTGATCATAATAGTTTGTTCTCCATCCTGCATATGCTGCTATTTCAAAGCTTCGGGCACCTCTTGCGATAGCGACTCCTTTACTGGCACTTTTATAACGTAATTCAGCACTCTTTATTTGAGGAAGTCGTGTTACTGAAATGCCATAAATCTGTTCAGCGGGTAAAATTTTCATTTCATTGCCTACTGAAAGATCCGGTTTTTGAATAATAAAGTTATCGGTTGCGGGTAACTCTAAAAGTTGCAATAAATCAAGATAAGCTAAGTTAAGCCGATTTTGTGCATTGATCAATGTTACTTCTTCGGATGCAAATTGAGACTGGATCTCCAACAAACTACCTTTGGGCAATGTACCGGCATCAACAAGCTTTTGAGTGTTTCTGATTTGCTGTGTGGTTACATCAATTTGAGCTTGTGATTTCTCAACTAATTCCATGCTGAATAATACATTCAGATAATTTTGGGCAAGCATTAAGGAAATATCATCACGCATTTTATCCGAATCATATTTGCTTGCTAAATAATTAAATTGATTCTGTTTAATGGTATTATATTTTTGGAAACCATCAAAAAGCGTAACACCAGAAGAAATACCGAAAGAAGCACTTTTTGTATTTGTGTTTACATATTGGAATTCACCATTATCTGTACGACCACTACCAAATGTATAACTTGTTGATCCATTAATTGAAGGGATCAAATTTAATTTTGATTGCAAAAAAGAGGCCTTATTAACATCAGCAGTCAACTCACTTTTCTTAATTTGAATGTTGTTTTCCAAAGCATACTCTATGCAATCTTTTAATGTCCATACTTTTTGCGAATAAATTGTTCCACTTATTGCAACAATAAGTATAGCCATCATTACATATTTCATGTTTCCATTAATCCGCTTCAATGCATTAAATTGTCTCATTTCCTTTTTGTTTTATTAATTGGTGAACAAAAGTAACTAAAAATATGCCACAATTTTAATTGTGTGAGTATCATATTATTAATTCCGGCCTTTGAAACATTTGACGCAAAGAGTGTTCATATAGTTACAGTGGTTGTACGGATTTGAACATAAACAATTTTATATTAAGTGATTAATTATCAGAATTACAACAAATTAATTATAGCCTTTATTAAAATCTGAAAGAAATAATTTGTCTTTCATGAAATCAAAACCAAATGAGTTTGTTTTTATTTTAATATCAAATTCATTTTAAATGAAAATAATAACCCGGAATATTATCCATTGACAGCTAAAATCATAAGATTGGATCGTTTTATCTAAGATTCTAAATTTTTTATCACTCAAAATGATAGGTCTTGTAACAAAAATGATTATAAAAAAATAATTAATTTTGCATAAAATAAAACTTTATGAAACACCCATGTTTTGTAAAACACAAACATAATGATAATAAAATCAAAAACATGGGTGTTTCCTGCCCGAATATATTCTTTCAGGCGGGCATCATCCACAAAAAAATAATTATATTATGATGAAATACTATCTCACTAAAACAGTTAATTACACTTTTGAGGAAGCAATAGAACGAGTGACCACCTTACTAAAAGAACATGGCTTTGGGGTTTTAAATACAATTGATATTAAAGAAACCTTAAAGAAAAAAATTGATGTGGATTTTAAAAGATATACTATTTTGGGTGCATGCAATCCGCATTCGGCTTATAAAGCTCTATCTTTAGAGGATAAACTTGGAGTGCTTCTACCCTGCAATGTTATCGTAATCGAACAAGATTTGGGGGTAGAAGTATGTGCTATTGATCCCTATTCAATGATGGGGCAGCTGGGAAATAAGGAATTACTTCAAATTGCTGAAGAAGTAAACATGCATTTTAAGGAGGTTTTCGAAAAATTATAAACCCAGTATCTTAATTTTGGTTAAAAACTGTTAAATTTTCTGTTTTCAGTTTTTGTGTTTACCGATTCTGATAACTTTGCCGATGCAAAAATCCGCAAATGAATATTAAAACTATTTCTTATATAATTCTTGTACTGTCTGGACTATTTGCTTGTCAGAGTCAAGTGGCGGAAACACCAAAAATTCCGGAAATACCCGATACAATATTTATTGATTTAGATCAAAAAGCCATTGATCAAAAAGCCGAATGGTTACATGGAATTTTTGATCAATTGAATAAAAAGCAAGGATTCGCTGGGGCTGTGCTTTATTCAGTAAAAGGCAAGCTTGTTTATAAAGAAGCTTTTGGGTTTGCTGATATTGTAAAAAAAACAAAGCTTACTACAACATCTGCATTCCAGTTAGCATCTGTATCTAAAATGTTTACCGCAACAGCTATTTTAATGCTGGTTGAAGATGATTTACTGGAGCTTGATTCAGACGTTAGAGAATATATTCCCGAATTTCCTTATGAAGGAATAACCATCCGATTACTTCTGAATCACCGATCGGGATTATCCCGCTACATGACTCTTGCACAAGATCAATGGAAAAACAAAGAAATCCCGCTTACAAACGACGATATGTTAAAATTGTATATCGAACATAAACCAAAACCCTATTTTTTACCTAACAATGGGTTTCATTATTGTAACGCTAATTACGCAATGCTGGCAAATGTTGTGGAGCGTATCAGCCATAAAAATTTTGATCAATTTATAAAAGAAAAGATTTTTGACCCTATTGGAATGAACAGCAGCTTTGTCTATAATATGAATGGCGAAAGCAAGGTTTCGGATTATATTTCAGTAGGAGTACCAAGTTACCGTGGCACTGGAAGAGGTGCCAGAAAGCTAAGGAATGAGTATTTAAACGGTGTAATGGGTGATAAAGGAGTTTATACCACCATAGAGGACATGTTTAAGTTTGATCAAGCCTTATATCTGAACAAACTTTTAGGCGACAGCACCCTACAAATGGCATTTATGCCAGGAAGCCCCAAGTCAAAGAAACGAAAAGATAATTATGGATTTGGATGGAGGATAAAGGATGGTAGAGAAAATACAGTTTACCATTTTGGTTGGTGGAAAGGATTCCGGACATATTATATCCGCGATATGCGTCAGCAGAAATCGATTATTGTATTATGCAACCGTGAGAAAGGTTCCGGATCAAAAGAATTATGGGATATTCTAGATAAAGAAGATTTTGAATTCGGTGAATTTAGTTTGCTCAACGGTTCAAACTAACTATTAATTACCAGTTTAAATCCAACACCATGTACGTTTAAAAGTTCTACGTTTGGATCTGCCTTTAAATACTTTCTAAGCTTGGTAACATATACGTCCATGCTTCGGGCATTAAAATAACTGTCGTCATACCAAATCTTATTTAACGCCTCACTTCTGTCGAGTACCTGATTTAAATTTTCGCCTAATAGTTTTAGTAGCTCAGCTTCTTTAGAGGTCAATTTTTGATCATCCTCTCCAATTACCAAAAGCTGTCTATTATAGTCAAACGTGAATTTCCCCAACTTATAAATATTATTTTTTGATAAGTTTTCATTCTGGCCCGACCTTCTTAAGATAGCCTTCATTCGCATGAGTAATTCTTCCATGCTAAAGGGTTTACTGATATAATCGTCGGCACCCAATTCAAATCCTTTGAGCTTATCCTCTTGCAAAGTTTTTGCCGTCAGAAATAATATTGGAATTTCTTTGTCGATATTGCGAATATCTTTTGCGAGTGTGAAACCATCCTTTATTGGCATCATTACATCCAAAATACAGATACTATACTCGTTTTTTTTAAAATGGATAAAAGCTTCTTCACCGTCTACGCATAAATCGGTTGGATAGCCCTTTGCAATTAAATACGATTGCAAGATTGTACCTAAGTTTTTATCATCCTCTGCTAATAATACTTTTTGTTGTTCCATGTATTAATTATTTTGATCGCTATAAGGTAAAAAGACCTGGAAGGTAGATCCTCTTTTTAGCTCGCTTGTTAGTTTAATACTACCTCCATGCTTGTCAATGACCGCTTTAACATAACTTAACCCTAATCCAAAGCCCTTAAAGTTATGAACATTACCCGTTGGAACCCTATAAAGCTTATCAAATATTTTTCGTTGATTTGCCTTACCTATTCCAATACCGTTATCCTGAATGCTAATTTTTATGCCAGAATCCATTTCAGTTGTTGAGATTAATATCTCAGGTTCTTCAATAGTATATTTAATGGCATTATCAAGCAAATTTAATATCACATTCGTAATATGTAAAGGGTCAACTTTAAGTTTTACATTCTCAGCTTTTAAATCAGTATAGATTTTGCCTCCTTTTTTTTCGACCTGAATCATGATTTTCCTAACATCTTCAAGTATTATCTCATGAATATCTACCCATTCTTTTTTCAGGTGAAGTTTTCCCTTTTCAATAATGGCTGTTTGCAATATTTTTTCGGCCATTACTTTAAGCCGTGTATTCTCATCATTAATGATCCCAATATAATTATCATAAATCTCTTCTGTTTTTTGGATATCCTTATCCTTTAATGCTTCGCACACAAGCGCTATGGTAGAAATTGGGGTTTTAAATTCGTGGGTCATGTTATTAATAAAATCATTCTTCATTACCGAAAGCCTTTTTTGCTTAAAAATGGTGCTGATAGAAGTATAAAATGATAAAATTATTATTAGCATCAGTACAGCTGAGAGAAGTAATAATAACCACATTTTACTGATCAAAAAGCGTTGTTCATTTGGGAAATATAACATTAGGAAATCCGGGTTTCCTTGGATATCGCTTGGGAAAAGTGCAAACTGGAAGCTTTCTTCACTCAATAGCTCTGTTGGATACATTCCCGTTTTCTGGATTAGCATATTAAGACGGGCCGGGCTATACACTCCATATTCATATTGTGTATTAATTCCATACTTTGTAAGTTCAAACTTGATCAACGAATCCAAAAGAGGCTCATTAATTCTTTCTTCAATCGGCTGTTTCTTTTGGTGACGATACAAACTTCCGAACTCACGTTGTGTTGCGATCGATTTTTGATTAAAGGACTCATATTCGCGCAGTGATGTAATCTTTGACATATCGTCAATAAATTGTTTGTTAATAGAATCAAAATATTTATTCAACGATAATCTACTCGAATTTCGAAGTAATGGATTCTGAAAATTTTTAACTTTTTCAATTTTTTCGAGCCTTAAAACAACATTTGAAATGGCTTCGTTTACACTTTGTACAAATCCTGCTTCTTTTACGATCACGGCATTCCTGATCCAATAAACCTGGATACTCATTAACCCAAGTAATGCCACCGACATTAAAAAAATAATAAAAATAATCAGCTTTTTGTTCATGCTGCAAATGTATGCTTTGATCTCAATGATTTACAGTCCTTTAACATTTTTTAACGTTTGTTAAAGTTCATTAACAATTGAGCCCAAAAATACGATATATCTTTGTAATGTTATTTCGAACGATTTAATTTCATGGTATCGTAGTTATGTAATTAAAAGGTTAATAATATAAATTTGGTTTTTGTTTCATAGAAAAAAACAGCTTCTTCGGGGGCTGTTTTTTTATGCCATTTTCTGAATTACAAATGTTGACATTATCCTTACATTTGTAAAAAACAAGATCCATCATCATGAAAATTGAACTTAAAAATGTCCTGAATATTTTTGATCAAGATCATATTAACGAATATTCATCCGAAATCGAAATCGCTTATAAAGAATTATTATCTAAAACAGGGAAAGGTAATGATTTCCTTGGCTGGATTGATTTGCCCGATCAAATAAGTACCGAATTGATTGAGGATATTCAACTTATTGCTAAAAAAATCAATTTAAATTCCGAAATATTTGTCGTGATTGGGATTGGAGGGTCCTACTTGGGAGCCCGTGCAATCATTGATGCTTTAAGCCATCATTTTGTACAACTTCAGGATGAAAAAAAATCGCCGCTCATTTTGTATGCAGGGCAAAATATCAGTGAAGACTACCTGTGTGATTTAATCGAGATTTTAAACAAAAAAGATTATTCTCTCGCCGTCATTTCAAAATCGGGAACAACCACAGAACCTGCCATCGCATTCAGATTATTAAAAGAGCATCTTGAAAAGAAATATGGACGTGAAGAGGCGGTAAAGAGAATATTTGCCATCACCGATAGTAATCGCGGTGCTTTAAAAGAATTAGCAAATATTGAAGGGTATAAAACTTATGACATTCCTGATGATGTAGGTGGACGTTATTCGGTTCTTACACCGGTTGGTTTGCTCCCCATAGCGGTTGCTGGTTATGATATAAGGGCTTTCATAAATGGTGCTAAATCGATGAAAAAAGAACTTTTAACCAAAAGCACTTCTTTTGATTCAAATCCGGCCACCCAATATGCCATTATCAGAAATCTCCTTTATCAAAATGGGTTTACAAACGAGATCATGGTCAATTATGAGCCACGTTTGTTCTATTTTACAGAATGGTGGAAACAATTATATGGTGAAAGTGAAGGCAAAGAAAACAAAGGAATATTCCCGGCCGGAGTAGGTTTCACAACCGATCTGCATTCGATGGGGCAATATATTCAGGAAGGAATCCGAAATCTTTTTGAGACCGTAATTTCTATTGAAAACAGCAATAAGGAACTTAAAATCCCAAAGAATGATGAAGATTTGGATAAGCTAAATTATATCAGTGGGAAAAGAATTTCATCAGTTAATCACATGGCAGAAATCGGTACAACCCTTGCCCATGTTGATGGCGGGGTTCCAAATATTCAAATCCGGGTTCCTGAAATTTCCGAGTTTGTTCTGGGGCAGTTGGTTTTTTTCTTTGAGTTTGCTTGTGCTTTAAGTGGCTATTTATTAAAAGTAAATCCATTTGACCAACCCGGGGTTGAAGCCTATAAATCAAATATGTTTGCTTTGCTGGGGAAAAAGGGGTTTGAAAAAGAAACTGAAACGATCAGAAAAAGGATATAATTAAAACGGTAATGGCGTGTTAAAGTGTTTAGGAGTGGATAAGAAATTAAGTTATTACAAGAATGATATAAAATTATTAGAATGGATTTTTTAGAATTAATAAATCATCGTCAAAGCGTAAGAAAATATACGGATAAACCTGTTGATAAAGAGAAGCTTCTTCGTTGCCTTGAAGCCGCCCGTTTATCACCTTCTGCATCTAACTCTCAACCCTGGAAATTTATAGTAATTGACGAGCCAGATTTGAAGGACAAAATTGCCAGAGAGACCTTTTCTACCTTGGTTAATTTCAACAAATTCACACTTGAGTCACCTGTTCTTATTGCCATCACCCTTGAAAAACCACCCTTAGTTAACAGAATTGGCGGTCGATTAAAAAACCGCAGCTGGAAATTAATGGATTTGGGAATGGCTGCCGAACATTTTTGCCTTCAGGCAGAAGAAGAAGGATTGGGCACTTGTATGATTGGATGGTACAACGAGAAGGCCATTAAAACCCTATTAAAAATTCCAAAAGAAAAAGATTTGGCTTTATTAATTAGTGTGGGTTATGCTCCTGACGATTATAAGCTGAGAACAAAAGTCAGAAAGCCAATGGAGGAAATGAGTAAGTTCAACCAATACTAAGCTTCTTAAATCTTGCCATTAAAGTAATCCTTCGATTACCTTGGGGAAATGCTCATATTCAAGTTTGTGAATTTTATTGGCTATATCTTCTGGCGAATCATTTGGTTCAACTTTCACCTTAGCTTGAAAAATAATCTTCCCATCATCATATTTATCATTTACAAAATGAATGGTAATACCTGTTTCGGTATCACCCGATTCTTTTACCGACTCATGTACTTTCGTGCCATACATTCCTTTGCCCCCGTGTTTAGGTAACAAAGCCGGGTGGATATTTATGATGCGATTTGGGAAGTTTTGAATCAGATTTTGAGGGATAAACCATAAAAATCCAGCTAAAACAATGAAATCAATTTGAAATGACTGCAATTTATTTAACACATTTTCGGAAAGGTAAAAGTCCTTTTTATCAAAATAAACTGCGGGAATTTTTAATTTTTTAGCCCTTTCCAGCACATAGGAATCCTTGCAGTTTGATAAAATCAACGAGATCTTAATATTCTCATTATCTGCAAAGTAATCCGATATATTTTGAGCATTTGATCCGTTGCCCGAGGCAAAAATGGCAATTTTTTTCATATTTTTGTACAAGTACTAATTACTAATGGCGTTCAAATTTATTATTTATTTTACCAATTATAGCATGATATCTTAAAAAATAGCTTACTTTGCAAATATTTGTTAATCCGCTCATTATGAAAAAGTAAAGTTAAATATATCAGATTTTCTTTGCTTTTAAATGATAGATTTTATTTCTTTGCACACTGTTTAACCAAAATAATAAAGATATGTCTGATACTAAATCAAAAGTAATAGCGATTATCGTTGATAAACTAGGTGTTGACGAGAGTGAAGTAACTCCAGAAGCAAGCTTCACAAATGATCTTGGAGCTGATTCACTTGATACTGTTGAGTTGATCATGGAATTCGAAAAAGAATTCAACATGGCAATTCCGGATGACCAAGCTGAAAAAATTGGTACTGTAGGTGATGCTATTTCTTACATTGAAGCAAACGTAAAATAAACAAACGAATTACATGGAATTAAAACGTGTAGTAGTTACAGGTCTTGGAGCCCTAACTCCAATTGGCAATTCAATTCCTGAATTATGGGATGGATTGGTTAATGGAGTTAGTGGTGCCGGCCCAATTACGCAATTTGACTCATCAAAATTTAAGACCCAGATTGCTTGTGAAGTTAAAAATTTTGACATCACAAACTACATGGATCGCAAAGAAGCAAGAAAGCATGATCGTTATTCACAATTTGCCCTTGTTTCTGCCGATCAGGCTATTGCTGATGCAGGTTTTGATTTGGAAAAAATTGATTTGGATCGAGTTGGTGTTATTTGGGCTTCGGGTATTGGCGGAATTCAAACATTTCAAGATGAAATTTCTGATTTTGCCAAAGGAGATGGAACTCCGCGTTTCAATCCATTTTTTATTCCAAAAATGATTGCTGATATTGCTTCAGGCCATATTTCAATTAAATATGGTTTCAGGGGACCAAATTTTGCAACTGTTTCTGCTTGCGCTTCATCTGCAAATGCTTTAACTGATGCATTCAACTTGATTCGATTAGGAAAAGCTGATGTTTTTATTACCGGTGGATCCGAAGCAGCTATAACCGAAGGAGGTGTTGGTGGTTTTAATGCCCTACATGCAATTTCAATACGTAATGATGATCCAAAAACCGCATCCCGTCCATTTGATAAAGACCGTGATGGTTTTGTATTAGGTGAAGGTGGATGCGCCCTTATTTTCGAAGAATTAGAACATGCCTTAAAAAGAGGCGCAAAAATATATGCTGAAGTAGCCGGTTGCGGCCTTTCAGCCGATGCACATCACATGACCGCCCCTCATCCGGATGGGTTGGGTGCAAAAAATTGCATGAAAAATGCCATCGAAGATGCAGGTTTAAAGCTTACCGATATTGATCATATCAACACACATGGTACTTCAACTCCTGTTGGTGACATCGCTGAACCAAAAGCTATCGTTGGCCTATTTGGTGAGCATGCATACAAAATCAATATCAACTCTACAAAATCAATGACAGGGCACTTATTGGGTGCAGCTGGTGCTGTTGAAGCTATTGCTACTATACTTGCGGTTCAAAATGATATTGTACCACCAACGATCAACCATTTTACTGACGATCCTGAAATTGACAATAAATTAAACTTTACATTTCACAAGGCTCAGAAAAGAGTGATTAATGTGGCTTTAAGCAATACATTTGGTTTTGGTGGACATAATGCTTCCATTATCTTCAAAAAATTCGTGAGATAATCTTTCATTTTGATTTTTTATAAGTATATACTACATTATTTTTCCGACAACAGAAAATTGTTCCTCAGTTTAAGGAATGTTTTTGGGTATTATCCTCATAATATTTCTTTATATTTATTGGCTTTTAGGCACAAATCAGTTGCAAAAGAACTTTCAAACGGTGTTCGGGTAAGTAACGAGCGCCTTGAATACTTAGGAGATGCCATACTTGGGGCTGTTGTTGCCGACCTGCTTTTTAAAAAATTCCCTTATAAAGATGAAGGCTTTTTAACAGAAATGCGTTCAAAAATCGTTAGCAGATCGCAACTAAATAATTTGTCAAAAAAATTAGGTCTTACCAAACTTATTAATTCTGCCATCGATACAAAAACTATTTGCAAATCGATGAACGGAGATGCTTTTGAAGCATTTATCGGAGCTTTATATTTAGATAAAGGATATAAATTTACCCGAAAAATTATCATTAACCGCATTATTAATATTCATTTGAATTTGGATGAACTCGAAACCCAAATTGTGAACTATAAAAGCAAATTGGTTGAATGGGGACAAAAAGAAAAAAAATCGGTCGACTTTAAAGTGGTTGAGGAAATTGGTGAAGGCTTCAAGAAACAATTTCTGGTCAGAATATTAATTGAAGGTGAAGTGATTGAAAGCGGCCAGGATTTTTCAATTAAAGGAGCCGAACAAATTGCCTCCGAAAAAGCATTTAGTAAGCTTCAGTCAAATTAACTATTTCATCAACCTTTCTTATCTGCTGCTATTTTCTTATATTTATCGTCAAAGAGTTTTAAAATGGCAAAAAAACTAACCTTTAAAATCGATTTTTCATCCGAATATACGTTGATAGGGATTTCTTGCCATTTAAAGGATTACCGCCTGACTTTTTTTTTAAACAAGAAACTTCATTTACATTTAAGCAGAATTGATGATTTTATTCAGGAGGGCCATGACAAAGCCGATTTAAACTATTCGGTTTTCTTTTATCAATGCCTTGAAACACAAAACAATTATTGCTTGATCTCAAATCACCATTCTGACGGGAAACTGATTCCAAACATTGGATCCATCGATTATTTTCTATTGATAGAAAACGAATTTCCAAAAAACAGAAAAAAAGAATTGATTCAGGAGATAAAAACAATTCCAAATGTACTTACAGCGTACGAACTGGATTTGTCAAAAGTGAAAAACATCCACCAATTACTAGCCGAGTTGGAACTTCAGTTTATTGAAAATAAGAATATAAAGAAAAATCCTTAATGGTGTTCAGACTAGATTGCGCTATCAAACTGCTTCAAAAACCTCTTATCATTTTCGAAAAATAAGCGGATATCGTTGATCTGATATTTAAGCATGGCAATACGTTCGATGCCCATTCCAAAGGCAAATCCGGTATATTCCTTGCTGTCGATTCCACAGTTTTCCAATACGTTCGGATCAACCATTCCGCATCCCAGAATTTCGACCCAACCCGAATGTTTACAAATATTACATCCCTTGCCTCCACAAATATTACACGAAATATCCATTTCGGCAGAGGGTTCGGTAAACGGGAAATAAGATGGTCGTAAACGGATTTGGGTATGCTCACCAAAAAACTCGCGGGCAAAATAAAGCAAAGTTTGCTTCAGATCGGCAAACGATACATTTTTATTGATGTACAAGCCTTCGACCTGATGGAAAATGCAATGTGCCCGGGCAGAAATGGCTTCATTTCGAAAAACCCTGCCGGGTGAAATTGTCCGGATAGGTGGTTTTTGACTTTGCATTACACGCACCTGAACCGATGAAGTATGCGTTCTTAGGGCAATGTCGGGATCTTTCTCAATAAAGAAAGTATCCTGCATATCACGTGCCGGATGATCGGCCGGGAAATTTAAAGCCGTAAAATTGTGAAAATCATCTTCAATTTCCGGTCCCTCAGATACATTATAACCAAGTCGTGCAAAGATTTCAATAATTTTATTCCGAACAATCGAAAGTGGATGACGGGCACCCAATTCTTCAAAATTAACCGGAAGGCTTAAATCCAAATCCCCACTTGATTCCTGTATATTATTATCCAATATTTCTGTGAGTGAGCTTAATTTATTCTGAGCCTGATTTTTAAGATCATTCAATGCCTGACCAATTTCTTTACGAAGCTCAGGCTCTACGTTTTTAAAATCGCCGAACAACGAAGGGATCAAGCCTTTTTTACTCAAATATTTAATTCTAAACTGATCCAACTCTTCTTTACTCTCAGTAGTAAAGACAGAAATCTCGTCCAGTAATTGTATTATTTTATCCTTCATTAAAATCTTATCTTATTATTTTGATGCTCATTTTAACATCTTTAACCGGTTTGTCGCCACGTCCGGTTTCCACAGCAGCAATTTTATCCACTACATCCAGGCCTTCTGTAACTTCACCAAAAACAGTATAGGCACCATCCAAATGAGGAGTTCCGCCAATGGTTCTATAAACTTCTCTGTGTTCTTCAGGAACGGGCATTCCGGTTCTGGCCTCGACAGCTGCAAAATCATCATCAGTAAATTTTTTTCCTTGTACGATATAAAACTGACTGCTTGATGAGGCACGTTCAGGATTTACATTATCACCCTGACGAGCAGCCGCCAATACTCCTTTTTTATGGAAGAATTTTGGTAGAATTTCCGCATCAACTTTATAACCCGGGTCATCTTCGCCTTTTGCACTTCCGCCACCCTGAATCATAAATTGACTGATCACACGATGAAAAGTGGATCCTTCATACCAACCTTCTTGAATCAACTTAATAAAATTATCACGATGTTTGGGGGTTTCATCATATAGTTTCAATGTAATATCACCGTATTCTGTACTAATCTTAACAAGGGTGTTTTCGTTTGAAGTTTTTTTAGGTGCGCCACACGAAATCATTATCAGTGCTGAAATGATTAATAAAAGGGTTGCCGGATTTTTCATCTGTGTATAAATTAATTTATATTACTAAGTTTTATAAAAGAAATCAGTTGCAATATTAATAAAATTGCGGGAATTTAAGAAAAGTTGATTTTTTAGGATTGTTTAGACCTTTTGAACTTTCAGAAAACAACTTCGGCATAATGGTTCGTAACTTTCTTTTTCTCCCAAAACTACCAGACTTTCATTTTTAATGGTACGATGAGAATATTGGGCCAAATTGCCACAAGTCATACAAATAGCATGCACCTTTGTAACGTATTCGGCCGTTGCCATCAAGCCGGGAATAGGACCAAACGGAACTCCTCTGAAATCCATATCAAGTCCGGCTACGATTACCCTGAAACCACGGTCGGCCAGCACATTAGCTACGTTCACCAATTCCATATCAAAAAACTGAGCCTCATCAATTGCGACTACATCGACATCAATATCGTACAATAATATTTGGGCAGCCGTTTGAACCGGCGTACATTGTACTGCATTGGCATCATGCGATACAACATTTTTTTCGTCGTATCGTTTATCTACCTCAGGTTTGAATATTTCAACTCTTTGTTTGGCAATCTTTGCCCGATTTAATCGACGGATTAATTCTTCGGTTTTACCCGAAAACATTGAACCACAAATTACTTCAATCCAACCTGTTCGTTTTTTTGGATTTGCTGTTTTTTCTAGAAACATTTAATGTAAACAGTTTTACTTTTTTTATCTTTATCAGATCAATTAATTAATATTCGAATACTTGCTAAATTAATATTTTTTCGGGCTTATTTTTGCAATGTTTATATCAATTTTAATATTTAAGGGATGAATAAATTCGATACCTCTAAAAATGCGATGATTGAACTGCTAGACCTAATCAACGAACAAGCAGAGATGTTAAAAACACAAAAAGGTGAAATTCCTCAGCTATACATTGATTTGCTCAAAAAAAATGTGTTAAAACTATATGAAACAATCCATATCCTCGATCAGATCAAACATTTAGAGGAAGATATTTCAAAATCAGGACAAACGAATCCTGAAAAGGTAATCAAATCGGTAAAGGAGGATACAATTGTTACACAAATAAAGGAGCATGAACCTATTGTAGAAATAAAACAATCTGAGCCAGAACCTCCTAAACCGGATATTGTTCAAAATACCGACCCTATAATCAAACCTAAACTGGAACCAGCAATCAAAGATGATCATGAAATGCCTGTTGTTAGTTTTTCATTAAATCGTAAAACAGAAAGCCAAAATGAAAAAGAAGTTTTTATTCATCCCAACTCAGATTTATTTTCGGAAGCAAAGAAGAACCTTGCAGATAAGCTAAGTGAAGGTCAAGACCCCAGACTTGCTGATCGAATTCAGCAAAATAAAATAAGCGACATAAAAGCAGCGATCGGGATCAATGAAAAATTTTTATTTATTAACGAATTATTTGCAGGAGACTTAAAAATTTATAATCAATCAATTGACAAGCTAAATTTGGCAAACAATTATCATGGAGCAATTTCGACTTTTAATCAATTTAAGGAACAATTTGGTTGGGATGAAAAAGATGAGGTTGTCATCAAATTAAAAACAATTGTAAACCGCAAATATTCAATCAGCTAGATTAATCCAAAAAGAACCCATGTCAAAACTTTATCTCGTACCCAGTCCTATTGGAAATCTTGAAGATATAAGTCTGCGAGCCATAAGGATATTAAAAGAAGCAGATTTTATTTTGGCAGAGGATACCAGAAAATCAGGGATTTTATTAAAGCATCACCAAATCAGCAACCGACTTCGTTCACATCATCAGTTCAATGAACATCAGGCTACCGCAGCCATAGTCGAACAATTATTAAATGGCGATACCATTGCACTTATATCCGATGCAGGTACCCCCGGGATTTCCGATCCCGGATTTTATTTGGTTAGAGCATGCATAGAGGCAGGTGTTGAAGTTGAATGTTTACCGGGTGCGACAGCTTTTGTTCCTGCATTGGTGCAATCCGGATTGTCCTCTGATCGATTTGTTTTTGAAGGATTTTTACCTGTAAAAAAAGGGCGAAAAACAAAACTTGAACAATTGGCTGATCAAAGCTATACAATGATTTTTTACGAATCACCTCATCGACTATTAAAAACACTGGAGCAATTTATGGAGGTTTTCGGAGCGGACAGAAAAATTTGCGTATCGAGAGAGTTAACAAAAGTTTTCGAAGAAAATGCTCGGGGAACCATCAAAGAAGTATATACCCATTTTAAGAATAAAGCCATTAAAGGTGAAATTGTAATTATCCTCGATGGTAAAACCAAGTCGAAGTAATTTTATATAGATTAATAGGAATTGCTTATAATAACCTAAAATTTCCTTTGTTATTTGTAAATTCGTGTACGCTCTTGTACAACCGTACAAAAGAAACGAACACATCTCGAAAATTTTTCAAAGACATATTTGCTGATTTTCAAGTATATAAAAGTTTGGCATACATTTAGCATTACTATAAGCGTCAACCTTTACTTTTTACTGGAGTCGTCTTTAATTAAATATTATCGAGGTTCTTTATAATTCAGACTCAAAGATGGTTATGTTGACCATAATTAAAAAGGATTTCACAAAATCTATATTGGTTTTGTGATTGCAATTTCATGTTAGTTAAATATTTGGTGCATTAAAACCTCCCAGAAATGGGAGGTTTTTTAGTATATTTATACTTCAATTTGAAATGTAATGAGTTATACTTACGATTATCCCCGTCCTGCGGTTACAGTTGATTGCCTGATATTCAGAAAAAAGCCTGAGCTTCAGATTTTGCTGATTCAACGTAAATACGACCCCTTTAAAGACAGTTGGGCCTTACCGGGTGGATTTGTTGAGATGGATGAAGATTTGATAGAAGCAGCGTATCGTGAACTTGAAGAGGAAACCGGCTTAAAAAATATTGAGCTTTTTCAACTGCAAACCTTTGGTAAACCCGGAAGAGATCCCCGCGGCAGAACAATTTCAATTATATTTTGGGGAACCCATCATGAACAAGCGGAAGTTGAAGCCGGAGATGACGCAAAAAATGCAGCTTGGTTTGAAATTTCTCAGTTGCCAGAGTTAGCATTTGATCATAACCATATCTTAAATGTGGCATTTCAAATGATTCCCAATCTTAAAAAATAAAACACTAATCTACCAACAAATTACATCCTCTAATATCACTCGCATCAAACCTTCCTAAAACTTCAAACGTATTATCATTTGTCATCCTGCCTAGATCTTGTGTCATGATAAATGAACACGAATTAATATTTGCTAAATCGATTACATTAATGCCTCCGGATTGACCATTTTCCAGTAGTTGAAATGGATCATTAGGATCGCGTATTAATATTTTCATCCATGGTGGAGTGGTAAAAATGCCTTCGCCGGAAGAATATGCCTGAGACAACAATTCCGTCATACCATATTCAGAATGTATGGAATTAATCCCAAATACTTTTTTAAGAATTTCATGTAGTTCTTCTCTGATGAGTTCCTTACGTCGACCTTTCATTCCTCCGGTTTCCATCACTATTAAATTTGGATGCCTTACGCTAAAATTTTCAACTAAGTCGAGTAGTGCATAGCTCACTCCCATCAGCAGAACATTTTTGTTTTTAAGATTTTTCGAATTTAGCATCTCCACAAGTTCGGCATGATTATCTAAAAAAAATCCGCTTTCAACATGATTGCTTTGCTTAATGAGTTCATTTACCATAAACACCAAAGATGATCCTTCTCGTTCGAGATATGAGGGCAATAAAGCCAGAATACAATAATTACTTACCTCTCCATAATGGTGCGAGAATCCTTTTAAGAACGATCGAATATAAACCTTAATATCAGTAACAAAATGTTTGCTTTGCAAAGCACCGCCAGTTCCACTACTTGTAAATATTTGTTCAGGTATTTGGGTCGAACCGACTACTTTGTGTGTTTTGAAAAAATCAATAGGGAGAAACGGGATATCTTTTATTTTCCTGATTTTAGTATTATCCAAACCCAAAGTTTTAATGTACAATTTATAAACTTTGTTATTTTGAAATTGATATTTGAAAATTTTCAGTGCCAGATCTTCAAATTCTCTTTCTTTATGAATATTAAAAATATTACCAGTATATGAATTTATTTCTCCCATCTTCACACAAAATTAATCAATAGTATTGATATAAATTTATAACTTTATTGATCTAAAAATGTGGTAATAATTGTATCCATAACATCATTTCTGAAAGCACTATAACAATTTAAATCTATACAAATTGATCTATCTGTATGACAAAATCTTACGCTCATAGGAAAACAGTTATCATTACGATCGTCGTAATAATTGGGGTTATTTATATTGCCCGATTATTTTTTCTTCAGGTGATAGATGATAGATATAAGCTTTCAGCGGAAAATAATGTTTTGAGAAAGATCACCATCTATCCTGCAAGGGGGCTGATCAAGGACAGAAACGGAGAATTGTTGGTGTACAATGAAGCTTCTTATGACCTTTTTGTAACGCCAAATTTGGTTATCGATATTGATACGGCAGAATTATGTAAGTTATTGAAGATCGATAATAACACCTTTCTTGAGTTGCTTTACAAAGCTAAAAGCTATTCCAAAGTCAAACCATCGATTTTTCTTGAACAAATCTCCAAAGAAGATTTTGGTTATCTTGAAGAACGATTGTATAAATTTCCTGGGTTTTTTGTTCAGTCCAGAACTTTAAGAAAATATCCCAGACCTATTGCCGCTCATATTTTAGGATATATTGGTGAAGTAACACAAAATGAAGTAAGCAATAACCCTTACTATAATTCGGGTGATTATATTGGGAAAAATGGAATTGAAAAATTTTATGAAACAGAACTCCGGGGAGAAAAGGGCATTAAATATAGATTGGTTGATGTTTTCAATCGAGAAAAAGGGGCATATTTAGAAGGCCGATACGATACCATGTCGAACACGGGTAAGAATTTGCAAATTTCTATTGATGCCGAATTGCAAGCTTATGGAGAGCTTTTGATGAATGGCAAAAAAGGCAGTATCGTGGCCATTGAACCATCAACGGGTGAAATCTTGAGTATGGTATCCAGTCCTGCCTATGATCCTAATTTATTAATTGGGCGAATTAGAAGTTCTAATTTTAAAAAACTAAGTAGTGATAGTTTAGAACCTCTTTTTAACAGGGCAATTATGGCTCAGTATCCTCCTGGTTCAACCTTCAAACTATTAAATGCGCTAATAGGATTGAACGACGGTGTGTTAAATTCGGGTACGCGATATACCTGTCAGGGAGTTCATTCCTCACCGATTGTTTGCAGCCACAATCATTACTCTCCACTCGACCTGAATCATGCTATAGAACAGTCGTGCAACCCATATTTTTATAAGGTTTTTAAATCTATCGTTGAACAAGGGAAGTATGCAACAATTCAGCAAGCTTATGAAAATTGGCGCAGCCAAATGAGTGATTTTGGAGTCGGGCAAAAACTGACGTCTGATATCATAGGACAAAAAAATGGCAACTTGCCCGATTTTTCATATTTCGATAAATATTATGGTAAAAATGGTTGGAAGGCTATTACGATAAGATCATTATCGATTGGCCAAGGTGAGATTGAAATAACACCTTTACAATTGGCAAACCAAGTTGCGCTTATTGCAAACCGGGGTTATTATTTACCCCCGCATTTTGTCACCTCCATCGATGGGAATCCCAATACCGCATTTAATGAACCTATCCGTAACAAGATTCCAAGAGAACATTACGAAACCGTTATTGAAGGAATGGCCCTGGTTTACGCGGGTGAAAGCGGAACAGCCAGATGGTTTCGTATTGATAGTTTACAAATGTGCGGCAAGACCGGGACCTCAGAAAATCCATTTGGTGAAAACCATGCCGTATTTGTTGCTTTTGCGCCTCGCGATAATCCCAAAATTGCAATTTCTGTCGTAGTTGAAAATAGTGGTTTTGGAGCAACCTGGGCAGCACCTATTGCAAGCTTAATGATTGAAAAGTACTTGAATGGAACCGTAAAGCATACTGCAACCGAAGAAAAAATGTTAAACACAGTTTTAATAAAAAACAAACGTTGAGAGCAAGAACAGGAACCTTTTTAAATATTGATTGGATAACTGTATTTCTTTACTTAATGCTGGTACTGATTGGATGGTTGAGTATTTATTCGGCTATTTATGATGAAGCACATCGCGGTATATTTGATCTTTCACAACGTTATGGTAAACAATTGCTTTGGATTGCGGCTGCTTTTATTATTGCCTTTGCAATTTTACTCATCGATGCAAAGTTGTTTTCAGCTTTTTCATACTTATTGTATGTAATTGGGATTATTTTATTATTGGCCGTGCTGGTCATTGGAACAAAAATATCAGGATCAAGATCGTGGTTCCAAATTGGAGGATTTGGACTTCAGCCATCAGAATTTGCAAAATTTACCTGTGCTTTGGTTCTTGCTAAATTTCTGAGTGGTCAAAATGTAAATCTTCGACGATTTAACAGTTTGTTTAAAGTGGGACTGATTATCTCAATTCCTGCAATCCTTATATTACTGCAACCCGAAACAGGTTCAGCTTTGGTTTTTAGCTCCTTAATAATTGTACTTTACAGGGAAGGGCTTTCATCCAAATTTTTAATTTTTGGAGCCTTTGCTGTAATTTTGTTCATCACTACACTACTATTGCATGCATATATTGTCATCGCTATTCTTTCCGGGATTCTCATTTTGTTCTATTTAAGAATCAGAAAGAGCAAAAGAAGTATCTTGGCTGTTTTGTTAATACTTCTGGTTGGCTCAACTTATATTCTAAGTGTCGACTATGCATTTGACAATATTCTAGAACCACATCAAAAAAAGAGGATTAATGTTTTAATAGGAAAGGAATCTGACCCGAAAGGGGCCGGGTACAATGTTAATCAATCAAAAATTGCAATAGGAAGTGGCGGGTTTTTTGGTAAAGGATTTTTAAAAGGTACCCAAACCAAATTTAATTTTGTTCCTGAGCAAAGTACCGATTTTATTTTTTGCACAGTTGGAGAAGAGTGGGGTTTATTCGGAAGTGCTGTTTTAGTAAGCTTATTTATTTGGTTAATTATAAGGTTAATAATTCTTGCCGAGCGACAGCGCTCGGCTTTCAGTAGGATTTATGGTTATGGGGTCGCCTCTATTTTATTTTTTCATTTTGTAGTGAATATCGGAATGACCATTGGGCTTGCACCGATTATAGGAATCCCATTACCTTTCCTGAGTTACGGTGGGTCATCCCTATGGGCATTTACAATACTCCTGTTTATCTTTATCAGGCAAGATGCATCACGGCTTGAAAACCTATAAAAAAAGGTGACAATAAAATTGCCACCTTTTTTTATTTAATATTTTTTATTAGTAAAACAAATATCTGCTATCTTCAATTTTTGCATTGGTTTCTAATGCCTGAAAAAGGGAGTTGTTTGCTAATCTGCTTTCCAACATCATTACTAATTGATTTCTATAAAAATCGAGCAATGCAGTTTCAGGAGCTGGAGTAGTTTCAATAACACTGAAAGCATACACTCCATTATTCCCTTTAAACAATGATGAATTTTCTCCAAGTTGCATCGAGAAAACTTTACCGACTAATCTTGGCTCTCTTCCATATATTTCAACATTTGGGGAAGCAAAATTCAATTCTATTTCCTGCGGAATTTTTCCTAATTCGGACGCAATTTGATTCAGATCGGTTTTCCCGTTTACTCTACTTAAAAAGTATTCATATTTCTTATCTTTAATAAGTTGAGATCTTACTAATTCACGTACCTCTTCTAAAGCCATATCTCCTTTTGGATGAAGCCCACTTATATGAGCAACCACATATTTCCCATCTAAATCAAAAATAGGTGAAATGATTTCTTTAGTAGTTTCTGTATTAAAAGCCCACTGGATAATACTTCTGGGATTTTCAATTCCGGCTATATAATTACTCATTTTACGCAATCCCGGAACACTGCGTTTATTAAGCCCTTGCTCAATAATCGAATTTTCAAATGCTTCTGGAGTTGTGGCTAAAGCAGCAAATTTACTTGCTTCAGTATAAGTATCCTGATAAGTTTTTCCGCTTGCTTCAATCGCTCTCTCAATAACAGCAACCCTTACTTTTTGATTAAAACCCTTCTTACCCATTACCCTTATCACATGATAGCCAAATGGAGTTTCTGAGATCACAATATCGTTCAATGCGTTATCCATTATTGCATTATTAAATGAGGAAATCATTCCCATATCAGGAAACCATCCTGTGTCACCATCATTTTCTTTGGCCGAAGGATCATCAGATATTGCTTTAGCGATCTCATTAATTTTATTTTTATTCGCTTTTACAACATTATAAATACTATCTGCTAATGCTTTTGCTTGTTCACGTGTTCGAGTGATTTCAGGACCGGCGTATTGAGCCCCGATATAGGATATAAGCACATGGGTGGCACTCAATGAATCGGCCCTGACTTGCGAATCCATCAATTTAGCCATATAGTATACGTCATTATCAAGGTATGGCCCGGCAAAAGTTCCAACTTCTACATTGAACAAAGTCTCTGCTAATTGAACAGGTAATTCTTCTTTTTTATAATAGTTACTATCATAACGACGATCAGAAACAGAATTAACAAAGGTCATTACATTGGTAGTATTTTTAAACTCTTGAAAAATAGTATTCACCTGATTGGTTGTATTAACACGATCTTCAACTGAAGGTTTAACCTCAAACATTACATAATCAATATCTCGTTGTTCTTCTTGTTGCTGATAATCGGCAAGATGCTCAGAATAGTATTTCTCGATTTCTTTTTCAGTTACGCTTACAAGACTGTCTGAAATTTCAAAATATGAAGTTGAAATCAACTCAATTTTAACTTTTTCATTCTGAGCCTTAAATTCAAAATTGGCAATTTCAGCAGGAACATAATATCCTTTTTTTACAAGGTTTATAAATTTTTGTGTGAGTTGATCGCTTTTGATCGCTTTTTCAATTTGCAACCATTGTGTTGTTGCAGCAGGTTCCAGATTATCTATGTTTTGCAAGAAATTTAAAACAATATTTCGATCAAATTCACCTGTATTTGGATTGCCAAAATACTGTAAAATAAAACGGTGAGGATTTGCTCCTTGAACAAGTTCAAATAATTCATCTGAAGATACGTCAAGGCCAATTTTTGCATACTCTTCGCCCATAATTACATCATTCAAAAACTGATTCCAGGTCATCTGCCTTACGTTGAAATTTTCATTTGCGTCAAGGCTTTGCTTACCTAAGCGTTGCTTTTCGTATTCGAGGTTCTGATCGAGCCTATTATTAAATTCGCGATAAGAAATTTTTTCGCCATTAATCTCACCAATGGTGTTTGTATTACTTGTTCTGGTTTTTGATAGATCGCCTAAAACAAAAGCTGCTAATGCAACTCCAATAACAATTACCAATAATCCTGAGTGCTTCCTAATTTTACCAATTACTGCCATCTTATTAAACTTTTTTTTAGAGTTTGCAAATGTACAACAGAAAGTTCATATTTAAAAAAAAATACATCACAAAGCTGTTTGTAATAAAACACACAAATACAAATACTTAGCTTGTATTTTCTGCTAAAATGAAATTTTAATAGGAATTATTTAGGCAATAGGTAAATTTTTTGATTTAAAATTTTCCACGATATATCAACAATTTAGACATCAGGATTGCTAATTTTTAAATAAACCAGTTCGATCCGGTTTTTTTCGGCCTGAACAATTTTGAAATGAAAATTATTAATCTTCATGCTTTCATTAATCAATGGTATGTTTTCATAATGATGTAAAATATATCCTGCAAGGGTTTCATACTCGTCAGAAGTTGGAATAGATAAATTATATTTTTCATTTAAATAATCAATTTCTAACCTGCCCGAAAACAGGAATTCATCAGATTGTATCTGTTTTTCTATAAGATCTTCGATATCGTGTTCGTCTTCAATTTCACCAAAAATTTCTTCAATTATATCTTCTATGGTTATCATTCCGGAAGTGCCACCATACTCATCAACCACTACTGCAACACTTTGATTTTCAATCAACATCATTGAGAGAACTTTATTTGCCAGCATGGTTTCAGGAACGATAATTATTGATCGCAAAATTTCACGAATAGTAGCTGGTTTTTTAAACATATCATAGGAGTGGGTATATCCAATAATATTGTCGATATTTTCGCGATAGATTAAAACTTTTGAGTGACCAGTTTGGATAAATCGTGAACGCAATAGTTCAACAGTGTCGCTTTCATCCAGGGCAATGATTTCTGTTCGGGGGCTCATACATTCCCTGAGTTTTATATTTTGAAAATCAATTGCATTTTGGAAAATTTGAATCTCTTGTGAAATCTCATTTTCATCATTTTCACCTTGGGCAAATTCCTTAACATAATCACCTAAGTCAATAGGGCTAAAGCTATAGTCTTCAGTATTAAAAACTACACGAAAAAGTTTACGTAAAACAAACTCAGAAAAGCCAATAAAGATAAAAACAAAAGGATACAGAATGACATAAATAACCTTTACAGGTACAGCGAAGAATTTTAGGATCGCATTTGGCCTGATTCGAAAAAGTATCTTTGGCAGAAATTCGGCAGTTACAAGTATAATTAAGGTGGCGATTATAGTTTGGCTTATAAGGATAAAAAATTTAGTGTTAAATGGCTGTATGTAGATTTTAATGAACCAAGGAGTTAGAATATTTGCCATGGCAATGCCATATAGGACAAGAGCTATATTATTCCCAAGCAAAAGGGTTCCGATAAACTTTGATGGTTTGGTAGCAAATGAAGCAATGATGCGGGCATTATAAAGACCTTTGCTTTTATCCAATTCTATTTTTAAACGGTTTGAACTTAAATAAGCAATCTCAATACCGGAGAAAAATCCAGAAAAGATTATAGTTATTATAACGATCGTCCAGTTGTCCATTTAATAAATAATTATAAGAAATCTTTTTATTTTATTCCCTCATCAATTTCAAAGTCACCGCTTCCTTTAAAAACTTCATAGCCCCTAAAATTTTCATCCGATTCGAAACCTGCCCCAAACAATATTTGAGTGGGAGTAGTAATTTTTATTTTCGATTCTGAATAGATTTTTTTTCTTCGTTGATCCCAAACCAATTCTTCGGCCTCCAATTGCCTATTTGCGATTAAATCGATTACTACAACATTTTTCCGCGCTATAATTAACTTTCTTTTGTCATATTGAATTCCGTAATCTGCTGTCAGGACAGATTCAACCTGCATTAATCTGTTATAGAATTCTATTTTGAATCCATCGGGGAATTCCATATGGGAATTCTCTCCCATAAATTGGGTCATTCTAGGGCTTTGGAGTTTTGCAACAATGCGACCAGCGTCACTTCTGAGGTACACAAAATTTTTTGCAGTCAGGTCAGGAATAGAATCCCCAGCATTGAGTGCAGTTACTTCCCTAATGTCGTTTTTACACGAAGAAAGCATTGTAATGCCAATCAGCAAAACAATGCTTTTAACGATCAATAAATTACTTAATTTAATGATTTTCAATGAATTTTAATTTGTTTTAGCTCCTCTTATTTTGGTTGTTTCATTAATCCAGCACTCAATTTTATACATATCTCCTTCTTGGTAATTATAGAAAAAGATCGTTTCAGTTGTTGGAAAATGAATAGCATATTTTCTAATTCTATCATTAGCAATTTCTGCCAATTCAGGATCAACCTGCTTAGCCTTTTCATATTTATCAACTGCAGCCCAATATCCAACTCTTGAAGTTAATTCATTATCTCCACAATCTTTTGCTGTCATACCATACAGATCACCAATTAAAATATAAGCTTCTCCATAATTTGGTTTGTAATCGATCGCCTTAAGTGCATTTTTTCGAGCTTCGGCATATTTATTAAGCGACTGATTACATCTAGCCATATAAAAATAAATCAATGCTAAATCATCTGTATCTTGCAATGCTGTGGCTTCGGTTAAATATCTTAACGCTTCATTAATATTTTCAGATTTTAAATACATTTTACCAATTAAATATGCTGAAGCCGGCGATGGTTCAAGTTTATATAATTGAACAGACGCATCAAAAAATAGTTGTGATTCGTTACATCTTTTTTTATCAAGAATGTCGGTAATTTTTTTCAAAAGTTCAAGATCATTTTTATTGGCATCAAACTTTGTTTGATAAATGGCAATAAGATCATCACAAGTGGCAAATGGCTCAAATTCAGCTTCAATATTACCTTTGATATTCTTCCATTCTTCCAATCTTCTTGCATCCTTCTCATACTTTTTTAAATTAAAATCAATGATGGCGCTAACGTTATCATAAGCATCAATAATTGTAGATTTTTCAACAACCTCCTCAGAAACCATCTTTGCCGTAGTACGGAAATAATAACTCAATACGGCACCTTGTGTTTCATTGCCTTGTAATTCCATTGATCGTTTAAAGATAGCATTGGCCTCAACAAAATTTTGAGTTCTGTACTTATAATAATCATTCCCTTTATAAGCTAAAACACTACCTTCTTTGCCAAAGAATTCAATTCTTTTATCATAAACCATGAACAAAGTATCAATATACTTTTCTCTCATCGCTTCATTTTTTTCCTTATTAATAAGATAAGTCATTATCCTAATGCCATTAACATATGTTGATTCCAGTGCGGCCGGACAATTTAAAAACACCCATCTCCATGGCCTTATTGCATCTTTTATAACCTCGCTTTTATAATCAGATTCCTTCCATTGCCTGAAAAATTCCTGATAAAGTGAAATGTTCATTCTACAGTCATCAGGTTTGTCTCCAAATTTTGATTCATCTTGTCCAATAACATTTATATTAGGACTTAAAACTAACCCCCCTAATAAGAAAATGAATATAAGTTTAGTTTTCATAATTGTAATTATTTATTGTTAATTATATCTGGGCTTGGTAAACCATCTCTGGTGCATTGTAATTCCAATTGAAAATTTAAAATATTTTTCCTGTATTAAATTATTTTTTACCGTTCCACGTTGCCCATATTCCATTCCTAAATTAACCGTTGATCTTGAATTTCTTAATGGTAACCCTATTCCAAAACTTATGCCAAAATCATTGATGCGGGTATTATTAATGGATAATGGAGTTTGTTCAAACTTAAAACCGAAGCGATAACTTACTCTTTTAAAGTATGAATTTACGCTATTATAATTAGGTATGATTTCCATACCAAGTCCCAACCTTATAGAGTTACTCAAAGAATCGGAAACATTAAATGATTTAAAATCTTTCCAATATTGTTTTTGAAATTCGGCTCCGATTTTCCATTTATTTTTTTCTGAGATCATTATGCCAAAACCAATATTCTTAGGTATTACAATTGCTCCTTGAGCATCCTGAATATAAGAAATGGTGTCTCTGTATTCTTTCACATCAGTATGGGCAGGGACAAATGTCCTTGTAAATTCATCCTTATTTGCCTTTAATTCTGATTTATTGCTATAAACCATCCCAACATTAATGTCAAAATCATTTATTTTTGTATGATAATTAATCCCATAGTTTAAATAAAAATCATTAATTGAAACTGTGTTAAGGATATTTGTAGATAAGAAATTTACCGAGTCGACAAAACTAACAGATCTTTCTTTGTCTATACTTCCAAAATAATAGCCCATATTAACACCAACTGATAGATGCTTACCAATCTTAAAAGCATGTCCCCAATATAATTGATTTATGCCCCCACTGCCTTCATCATAGAACCTCACATTTCCAATTTGATTAATATTTTCGACATAGCCATAATTGTAACCAACATTACTGAATGGTACAAGTCCAATACTAGTTTTCCACCATCTGTTGATGGAGAATCCCAATGACACATAACTTAATGATGCATAACTTGTTTTCTCAGAGGTACTTGCATTTTTAAGCGAAACATTATTAGCTAACAATCCGGCATCAAAGAGAAAAGAGAGTGTGTCGAAAGCTGCATAAGATGCAGGATTCGAAAAATTAATGGAACCATTGTCGTAAATAGAATAACTAATCCCTCCCATCGAAAGGCTCTTTACATTGAAAGTATTATTAATTTCGCCTAACCCATAAATTGAATAAGGGGAAGTTGTTCTAGTTTGCGCTAACAATGTAATAGGAAACAATAATGCCAACCCAATTAACAGACTTCGAAAACCGCTATTTTTTACTATCATTAAATTTTAGTATTACATTTAGCCCAATCATAACAATATTTGGGAGTGCAAAGATGTTATTTTTTAGTCTTTTATCAAAATAAATATAGTCCCCACCCCCTAAAATAACTGTTAAATTTTCATAATTTTCTTTATAAGACCCTATTATTCCGTCAATTTCGTTGATTAATCCGTTATAAACTCCAGATAAGATTGATTCTTCAGTATTAGACCCTATCAGAAAGTCAACTTTTTTAGCTTCAATATAGGGAAGATTGCCTGTAAACTCATGCATCGCTTTTAATCGCATGTTTATTCCAGGGCTGATTGATCCACCATAATATTCCCTTTTCTCATTAATTAAATCATAAGTTATACATGTTCCGGCATCGATAACCAAAACATTTTTATTGGGATAAAGCTCTGCGGCAGCAACTACTGCAGCTAATCGGTCTTTCCCAAGTGTTTCGGGACTTTTATATTTATTTACGATTGGGATTGGTGTATTGACCCCAAGCTCAATAAAATCAAATCTTTCAATTAAAAATTGTTTTATCTCTTCAGGATAATTGATAACCGCTGAAACTATTACAGCCCTAATTTGGGGATAAATATCGACAATTGCACTTATATCGCTAACAATTAAGTTTTTATACTGAAATTGTTTAACAATAATATCTTGCCTAAAAACTGCAATTTTTATAAAAGTATTACCAAAATCAATAATTAACTTCATTCGTGTGAATCAATAAGATAAGTATGCAAAAATACGTATCTGCAGCAAAAATCAGTCGTTTTTTAAAAAAAATTTCTGATTTTAAAAAAACTTCGTAAATTTGCGCCACCAAAGAGGAAGGTACCATAGCTCAGTTGGTAGAGCAACGGACTGAAAATCCGTGTGTCCCTGGTTCAAATCCAGGTGGTACCACTCAAATTAAAGCCTGTACTAAATTAGCGCAGGCTTTTTCTATTTTTCGTGCAACCATAGATCATTTATCTATATATTTATGTTTATTTTTTGAAACCGGTTAATGAACCAATAAATTCTTATGCTTTTTAAATTACACCACAAATGAAAAAATTATATATAATTATTGTCATCGTTGGCTTTTTAGTGAGTACGTTGCAAGCACAGGATTTAAAGGAGATCCTTGATAATTATTATAAAAGCAATGGTCGGACTAAAATAAATCAAATCAAAACAATGACCATAACTGGTACTATTTTTCAAATGGGTTCTGAATTTAGTTTTAAACGAATAAACACACGACCGGATAAATTTTATCTGGAGGCTGATATAATGGGTCAAAAATTTGTTCAGGCATATAATGGGATTGATGGATGGATGATCGCACCTTGGACCGGCTCAGTTGACCCACAAGATATTCCTGTCAACCAATTGAAGGTCATGAAAAAAGAAGCAGACTTTGATGGTGCTTTATACAATTATGAGGCAAAAGGCATAATTCTTGAATATGCAGGGATTGAAAAAGTTAATGGTGCTGACGCATTTAAGATCAAGGCAACATACCAGGACGACGATGTAGTAAAAATTTTTATTGGGGTAGATTCAAATTTGATTATAAAAACGGAGGCCATCCTTCCTACTATGATGGGCACCGATGCTTTAACCGAAACATTTTTAAGTAATTATAAAATGATTGAAGGAACAGCCGTGGCTTTTAGTATTGAAACAAAATCAAATGGACAGACATCTGCACAGATTAAAATTGATCATGTTGAATATGATAAAAAGATTGACAATAATATTTTTAATCGACCTAAAAAATAAACATTTACCAGTCATATATTTTAAACTCTCATTTTATCAGGCATTACTAAACATTACCTATTTTTGACCTTATGATAAAAACATTCAGAATACCAATAATTTTATTTTTAACGATCATTGGTTCCTTTTTAATTTTAAACATTCCAAATGACAAGAATCCCAGGGATGAATATGAACAATTTCTTTTGGCCGAATATCAGAAAATCCCGCAAATGAGCGAAGAGGAGTTAAAAGATCTCCCGAAGCCGACCAGACCTGATTTGGCAGCCATCCAGAATTATTATATGACCCTTGATCCCGATTTAAAACGGGTTCCTGTTGAAAGGCTCAAAACAGCTTATCTTAATACCGAATCAATCAGTAAACTAAAAAGTTCAAATGCTTTTGGTTCCGACATTGAATGGAAAGAAGTTACTTCAAATATGGCCGGCCGTACTCGTGCTTTTATGATAGATCCAAACGTGATTAGTGGGGACAAAGCATGGACAGGATCAGTAACCGGCGGGCTTTGGGTAAATGATAATTTTAAAAGTGATAATTCGCTCTGGCGCCCCGTTGATGAATTTTGGGGCAATTTGGTTGTTAGTTGCATCATTTCCGATCCTCAGAATCCAAATGTTTTTTATGTTGGCACAGGTGAGGCTCAAACCGCATTTACCATTTATCGCGAATCATCGGGTGTTGGAGCCGGAATATGGAAAACTACTGATGGTGGATTAAGCTGGGCACAAATCCCTTCAACCGATAAATTTAAATACATTACTGATCTTGAAATAAGGCTTGAGAACGGATCAAGTGTAATTTATGCCTGTGTAACTTCAGGGGTTTATCATGGACTAAACCATGAAAGCCTTCCCTCTGATGGTCTTTATCGTTCAGAGAACAATGGTGTTAGCTGGACGCAGGTACTGCCCAATATCGTTGGAAACAATAAGCCTTATACCCCTGCTGATATTGAAATTGCCTCAAACGGTAGAATTTATATAGGAAGCATGCGCAATTTGGAGGATAATGGTGGAGGAACCATCTTATACTCTGATGCAGGTACTCTTGGATCATGGACCATCTATGATGAATATGCCAACATTATCAGAAATTCGACCACCAAATATAATATTCCGGGAAGGGTTATCCTGGCAAGTGCACCTTCAAAACCAGATACTGTTTATGCATTGCTGGATGTCGCTTTTATTAACCCTGAAAATGGATTCAAACATTCAGAAGGAAGGCACATCATAAAATCGGTTAATAAAGGACAATCATGGAACAGTGTTAATATGCCCGTTGGGGGTAGTTATTACTGGGCTACTATCGGATGGCACGCACTTGCAGCAGCAGTTGATCCAAATGATGCCAATACCATTTTTATTGGCGGTCTTGATACCTATAAGTCGACAAATGGAGGTTCAAGTTGGGTTAGGGTATCCGATTGGACCGGAATGTACTCAAATTTAGGTGGTCGTTATATACATGCAGATATTCATAAAATCATGTTCCTGAACAAAAGTTCGAACCAGATGATCGTTGCCACCGATGGAGGCATATTTTATACGGCCAATGCCACCCAAAACCAACCTGATTTTTCGCCAAAGAATAACAATTACAACTCTTTGCAATTCTATTCCTGCGCAATGGACCCCAGGGCAGGAACCAATATTTTTGTTGGTGGTTTGCAGGACAATGGCACGGTGAGATATGCCGGAAGCCCTATTTCAAACAATGCAATGATTGATGGGGGCGACGGTGCCTTTTGTTTTATTGATCAGAATGAGCCTGAAATATTAATAACTTCAATTTATTATAACCGCTATCTGTTTTTTAATAATTTGACTCGCGTTGGAACTGCGAGTGTTAATTACGGTTCAGGAACATTCATTAATCCTTCTGATTATGACGACCGTTTAAATATTCTTTATGCCAATGCAATTACCTTTCTTGGTAACAACCCGAATAAATTACTCAAGATTACGGGTATTCCAAGTGCCCCTTCCGAAACTATGATTACAGTAACTTCTGACGTGAATGTCCCATTTTCACATATTGCAGTGTCAGAACATTCGCCAACCAATACAACAACCCTGTTTGCAGGAACTCAATCAGGAAGATTGTTCAAGATTAAAAATGCACAAAATATTCCAGTCACTACCGAAATTGGGAGTACTAATTTCCCAACAGCAAATATTTCGTGTATTGCTATCGGAAAATCGGAAGACACTTTGTTGGTGACATTTTCAAACTACGGCGTATCATCGGTATGGCAAACCTATAATGGTGGCCAAAGTTGGAACGAAAAAGAAGGCAACTTGCCTGACATGCCAATCAGATGGGCCCTATACCATCCCTACAATGCGAATAAAGCTTTTCTCGCAACAGAAGTCGGTGTTTGGGCAACAGATCAGCTAATGCAACAGAATCCCGAATGGGTTCCGCTGGACAATGGATTAGCCAAAGTAAGGGTTGACATGCTTCAGATTAGAAATTCTGATCAGACTATTTTAGCCGCAACCCATGGAAGGGGGCTGGCTTATACTGCGATATCACAGGTTGGAATTGATGATTCAAATACTACTGACAAAACGTTCAAAGTTTATCCAAATCCAGCTAATGATGTCATAAATGTTTCTTTTGAAATTTCTAAGGCCAAGAAACTCAAGCTTATGATTTATGATCCTGCAGGCCGAATGGTTTTTTCAGAAGAAAAATTTGATATAAATGGGGTTTACACCAAATCTATTGATTTAACATCATTCCCAAAAGGGGTATTGATTATCAATCTGCTTATTGATGATAAACTCATTTCAAAAAAAATAATTCATCAGTAAAAACCCCTCCTCAAGGGTTTATATTTTAAAACAAATTATGGGCATTCATATTTTTTCTGATGAATACTTTATGAAAGAAGCTTTGAAAGAAGCCCAAATTGCTTTTGAAAAAGATGAAGTTCCTGTTGGTGCAATCATCGTTTTTAATGATCGGATTATTGCCCGCGCTCATAATTTAACCGAAACATTAAATGATGTAACTGCGCATGCAGAAATGCAGGCTTTTACTTCAGCCACAAATACGTTGGGAGGCAAATATCTTGATCAATGCACTTTATACGTTACGCTCGAACCATGTTACATGTGCGCCGGAGCTTCACTTTGGGCACAAATCTCACAAATCAAATACGGCGCTTCCGATCCCAAAAGAGGATTCACAACAATTAAACAGCCTCTATTACACCCTAAAACCAAAGTTTCATCAGGTATTTTAGAGGCTGAATGCTCAAATCTTTTAAGTCTGTTTTTTCAGAAAAAGCGCTAATCCTTATTTGTTTTAGCCGGACAGGTTTTAATCCCAAATAAAACATAAAGTGCACAGAATCCAAAAATTGAGGTAACGATCATAATAATTCCGAATACGGCCAGAACAATCGCCAAGGTACCAACAATTATTTTCGCATAAAGCAAATATGCAATGATAATTGCGATTACGATTCTGATAATTTTATCAATTAATCCAACATTTTTTTTCATGACATTTTTATTTAGTGTAAGCCAAATATAGTTGTTAAAACATCAATCTCAAAATATTAGATACCGGAGGTATTTAAGTTTCCGATACTGATCGTGATCGTTCTTTGACTTTTGCTTTTCGCCGATGATGATGCTTTCATGGTAACTTGCAGGTGAAGATTATAAATATTCAAATTCATTTCTTTTGACTTTATCTGTCCGATTTTAGAAATATCTGAATTGATGATCCCCGAATAACGACTTACCCGCGTATTCATGATTTCATTTTCACCACTCAAAAATGTTCGGTCGTAATCTTGAAATTCGTAAATATTCGCAATCTCCCTAATGGTCAATACCTGAAGGTTTTCAATTCCATCGATATTGATCAAAAACCAATTATAGGTATCCTGATCAATTAAACAGCGGTTTAATGAATCTTTTTCAAGTATCCGTGAATTATTTATGATGGCGGTTCCGTAAAAATTATGATCAAATGAATGTATGGTATCGGTTGTGATCGCGTACCTTAAACTGATGCTCCCGGTTATGTCGCGCAACTTTGGATATAAGTGGTATGAGTTATACGCCCTCACCAGCATTTCAAAATTGATTGCAAAAAATAAGGCATGAAGCGGATTGTCAAAAATTACGAAGCCTCCATCTCCTGTACTTATAAATGCATTTTCAATACTTTCCTTTGTGTATTTCTGAAATACGAATTGATTGTTTTCAAGGCTCAATTTAATGGCTTTATTGAACAAAATTTTAAATACAGGCGGAATGAGGGTTTGTTCCAGATGATTATACATACCATACCGATAAATATCAATCCCAAATACCGAGCGTTTATTAATCGATTTTGTATCTACATATTTCTCAACCTGTGCCCTTAAATCTTCACTATTCGGAAGAATATTCACTTCCTCATAAACCGAATCAGAATCGAATTCATTAAGCATTTCAAGTATCTTTTTAAATTCGAGTTCTTTTATTTTTGTAGCCATATTTCTCTTTTTTTAAGTATTGCAAAGATAGTTGCAGAAAAATAATAATTTGAGCTAAATCTGACAAAAATAAACAACACACTTTATTAACATTTGTTAATAACCATTGTGCATGAATTGTGAATAAGAAGAGATTAAAAAAGTTGGTATCGCCCTCGTCTTGATACTATATTTGAATCACCAAGTGAGCGATAAAAGGCCAATCGAAAAACGAAGAGTGGATTGAAAGTACCGCAAGGAACAAATCAGGCACTCACACTTGAAAAAAGACGAACCGCAAGGTAAGTTGGATTTGAAGCAAGTTTTGAGATCTGGGGTGAACACGATGAAGTTGAACCGAAAGGTGGACTAATTCGAAAACACCGGGCAAACGGAAAATCCCTTCGGGGTGAAACCAAAAAAAGCTAGTCAAAATAACGGTAACTTGGCACAAACGGAGTGCTACGGTACAAAGGGCGTGAGCGGGAATTCATTCGGCGAGAATGGGTTCCCGTTGTGTTTTTGTAAGCCTATTATTTTACGAGTATTACGAAGTAAAATAATCAAGGCGAACAAATCCCGATTGCGAAGCATATCGGGATCTTCAAGATTTTAGATCTTAGATTTTAGACGTTAGACAAAGGAGGACTTTTTCTAACGTCTAATTTCTAATGTCTTAATGGAATTTATTTTTATAATCCGCATCAAAATGCCGGGAACCTGACTGCTATTAGGCAAGTTAATTATAACCCTCTGATCCCTCAATTACATTTCGACTGCTGCTTAATGCACGTTCTCGGGATTCCAGCCTGCCCTCCTTCGGTGGGTATAACATCTGGCAGAATTTCGGCTAATGATTTTGAATTCAAAATCATAGTCTCACTAATTTACTTTGTTATAATCCGGCTCAATTCTTTGTTAATTTCAATACTGATGGTTTTTAAACTCATATGTTTTTGCTGTCGCAACATAAATTCAGTTGGGTCAACAACTTCATTGAGTTCCTTCTGATTATCCAAAATCATCTGATCAATTTTTTTAGCCTTAAATGATAAAACACAGGAGGTAATAAGCTTAATCAAATTATCACTTTCGTGCTTAACCGGGATTCGTTTTCGCAACCAATTATCACTTAGTTCATAAGGTGTTGCCATTAAATCAATGGCCAGTTTTGATAGCTTTGCATCCGGATTTTGCGTGAAAAATTCGCTCGATAAAATGGTGCCATTTTCAAGCGCTCGATCGAACTCATTAAAAATTAACTGCAATTCTGCATCATGAAAGCCAATTTCATCCGATTTTAAATCGTGGATTACATATTCGGCAATCTTGATCGGGACCTCAATTTTTCGATCATTTTCATCAATATCGTCAAAAATTATTTCCTGATCGGCATAAGTAAGCAATAATCGGATAATCTCGCGTTCGTGAGTAAGTGTATCAAATCGCTCAACCTCGTATTTTTCCTTCAGATCAGGAACCGCATATTGCGGAATCTCTTCAGAAGATTCTTCTTTATTTTGATCTTTAAATTTTTTACGAAGCAGTTTATTCAGCTCGTTTACCAATGTTTGTTCGGCAATATCCATGATCGAGCTGCACTCTTTTAAATAAACCGAGCGGTAAATCCCATCAGGGATCAGGGCAATCGTTTGGACAATTTCTTTAATTAAAGCGGCCTTTTTTAAAGGATCCTTATCCGATTCCCTGACCAATAAATTGGTCTTTAATGAAATAAAATCAGCAGCATTTTTTTTAATAAAATCTTTAACATCGTCCCTCGAATGATTTCTAGCGTAAGAATCCGGATCTTCTCCATCCGGGAAAAGGACAATCTTTACGTTCATGCCAGCTTCCAAAATCATGTCGATCCCCCGGAAAGAAGCTTTTAAACCTGCGGCATCTCCATCATATAAAATCGTGATGTTGGGAGTGAATCTCTTGATGAGTTTAATCTGATCGATCGTAAGCGAAGTTCCCGATGAAGCAACCACATTTTCAATCCCGGCCTGATGCAGTGAAATTACATCGGTATAGCCTTCAACCAACAAGCAATCATCATTCTTTAAAATGGCATTTTTTGCATAAAAAATCCCATACAAAACCTTGCTCTTATTGTAAATATCCGATTCGGGCGAATTTATATATTTCGCCTTGCTTTTTTCACTGCTTAAAATTCGCCCGCCAAAACCAACAACCCTGCCTGTTAAATTATGAATTGGGAAAATTACCCTCGCTTTAAAGCGGTCAAAAATATTTTGATCATTTTCAATGCTTAAACCCGACTTGATCAGTTGTTCTTTTTTGTATCCCTCTTTTAAAGCAGTTTTTGAAAAATCATCGAATTTATCCAAACAATAACCCAACTGAAATTTAAGGATGGTTTCTTCCGTAAAATCCCGTTCCAAAAAGTAGGACAGCCCAATTGCTTTGCCTTCCTCTGTATTATTAAGTGTTTCCGAAAAATATTTCTGGGCGAAGGCCGAAACATGAAATAAGCCCTCCATCGAGCTATGCTGTTGAAGCATTTCAGGTGTTCGCTCTTCCTCATCAATTTCGACATTATACTTATGAGCCAGATATTTTAAAGCCTCAGGGTAAGTATAATGCTCATGATCCATGATGAAATTGACTGCATTTCCACCCTTACCACAACCAAAACATTTATAAATTCCCTTGGCAGGAGAAACAGTAAACGAGGGTGTTTTTTCATTATGAAACGGGCAAAGTCCGATAAGGTTTATTCCCCTGCGTTTCAACGAAACAAAATCACCAACAACTTCATCAATTTTGGCAGTTTCAAAAATCTCTTGTATGGTTTCTGGTTTTATCAATCAATTCAACTTTATATATTGGCTAAATTAATAAAAATGCAACTTGTTACAAGTTTAAAACACACCCTAAAAAGCTATTTTATTATAATGAATCTGACTTCTTGTCGATTTGTTAATATGCAAATTCCGATCTGATATAAAAACTTTTTATATTAGCAAACCTATATGTGTATCTTTGACTAAACTAACAAATCATAAAATGATACGATCAATTATAATTACAGTATTTCTCCTTTTTTCAGCCAATATTTTGATCCAATCTCAAACAAAATCCCTTGAGTTGAATAAGAAAATTTTCAAAGCAGTTGAAGCACAAGTTCAAAAGATCAATGAACTTTATATCGATTTACATCAAAATCCTGAACTTTCATTAATGGAGTTTAAAACTGCCGAAAAAATGGCTTATCAACTTAAGCAATTGGGGTTTGAGGTCACCACAAATTTTGGCGGAAATGGAGTTGTCGGGGTTTTTAAAAACGGTGAAGGCAAAACCATCATGCTTCGAACAGATATGGATGCCCTGCCCATCAAAGAAAATACAGGTTTGCCCTATGCAAGTTCAGTAGTGATGAATAATTCTGAAGGTATTGAATCACCTGTGATGCACGCCTGCGGCCATGATATGCACATGTCAACCTGGTTAGGTGCCCTTGCAACCCTGGTAAAACTTAAAGATGAATGGAAAGGTACCATATTAGCAATTGCACAACCTGCTGAAGAAGGTAGTATTGGAAGTATTGCGATGATTAATGATGGCTTGTTCAAAAAATTTCCTAAACCAGATTATGCTTTTAGTTATCATGTAAGTGCAGAAATTCCTGCCGGTGAAATTGGTTATTTTCCCGGACCTATATTCGCCGGGGTTAACTCTGTAGATTTAACCATCTTTGGAGTAGGAGGCCATGGTGCCTTGCCACACACAACTGTTGATCCGATTGTATTGGCAGCTCGAACAATATTAGCCTTACAGACTGTCGTAAGCAGGGAAATTAATCCATTCAATCCTGCAGTTGTTACAGTTGGCTCAATTCATGGGGGCAGTAAGCATAATATCATCCCTGATGAAGTAAAAATGCAGCTTACAATCCGGTTTTTTACCGATGAAGTATATGCTGAAATATGCGAAGCAATCAACCGAATCCCTAAGGGGATTGCAATATCGGCAGGTCTTCCTGAAGATAAATGGCCCAAGGTTGAGATAAAAAAAGAATTTACTCCACCGGTTGCAAACAATCCTGAATTAGTTTTAAGTACTGTTAAATCCATGCAGGAAATTCTTGGTGAAGAAAATGTTTATCAAGTTAATCCTGCCACCGTTGGTGAAGATTTTGGTAAATATGGACGGACTGAAGAAAAAATACCCATTGCCCTATTTTGGCTGGGAAGTGTTAACCGCCAACAATATAATGATTCTCAAAATAATGGCAAATCACTTCCGGGGCTTCATAATTCGGCTTACAAACCTGACTTTGAACCAACTTTCAGGACTGGTGTTGCAGCCATGAGCAGATCTGTTATCAACCTATTCAACAATAAATAAAACTTAAAAATGAAAAACTTACTGGTCATCTCTTTTATAGTACTATTGGCAGTTCCGGTATTATCGCAGGATCGGATCACTGGCCGTGATTTTGCAACCCGTTCCGAAATTATAGCTCAGCATGGAATGGCAGCAACAAGTCAACCGCTTGCCACACAAGTTGCCCTCGATATCTTAAAAAAAGGCGGCAATGCCATAGATGCTGCTATTGCTGCAAATGCAGTTTTAGGCTTGGTTGAACCTACAGGAAATGGGGTTGGTGGCGATATTTTTGCCATTATTTGGTCGGCTAAAGATCAAAAACTCTATGGTTTAAATGGAAGTGGAAGATCCCCAAAATCGCTTACTTTGGAGTATTTTAAAAAGAATGCTTACAAATCAATTCCCCCTCACGGAGTTTTACCGGTTTCTGTTCCCGGGGCAGTTGATGGATGGTTTGAAATGAACAAAAAATTTGGGACCATGCCCATGAAAGAAATATTACAACCTGCAATTACATATGCTAAAAAAGGGTTCCCTGTTACCGAACTTATTGCTTATTACATGGAAACCGGAACACGGAATTTAAAAAAATTTCCAAACGTTGCCGATGTTTATATGCCGAATGGAGCGGCACCTAAAAAAGGAGAAATTTTCAAAAATCCGGCATTGGCAAATACCCTCGAATTGATTGCCAATAAAGGCAGGGACGAATTTTATAAAGGAAGCATTGCCCGTACCATTGACAAATTTATGAAAGAACAAGGGGGCTTTTTATCTTATGAAGACATGGCCTCACATTATTCTGAATGGGTTGAACCCCTCTCGGTTAATTATCGTGGTTATGATGTTTGGGAACTGCCTCCTAACGGACAAGGTACTGCAGCTCTTCAAATGCTGAATATGCTTGAACAGTATGACATTGCTGCCATGGGTTTCGGTACTGCCGAATACATCCATCTCTTTACTGAAATTAAAAAACTTGCTTTTGAAGATCGTGCCAAATTTTATGCCGATCCCGATTTTAACAAGATACCAATTGAAAAATTGCTGACGAAAGAATATGCAAAAGAAAGGCTCAAACTCTTCAACGCTAATATCGCTGCCAAAGCATATAATGCAGGAGAGCTAGAGATAGGAAACACGATTTACATGACCGTTGCCGACGAATTTGGCAATATGGTATCATTAATCCAAAGTAATTATCGCGGAATGGGCTCAGGTATTTGCCCTCCGGGTTTAGGTTTTATTTTGCAGGACCGGGGTGAAATGTTCTCACTGGAAGAAGGCCATGCCAATGTTTACGAACCCGGTAAACGACCTTTTCATACCATCATTCCCGCTTTTATAACCAAAGATGGAAAACCATGGATTAGTTTCGGTTTGATGGGTGGTGCCATGCAACCTCAGGGCCATGCCCAAATCGTGGTAAACCTGATTGATTTTGGCATGAATCTACAGGAAGCGGGTGATGCCCCACGTATACAACATGAAGGCTCATCGGAACCAACAGGCGAAAAAATGACCAATGGAGGTGTTTTATTGCTCGAAAGCGGAATCCGATGGGAAGAACTTCAAAAACTCCTGATGAAGGGCCATAAAATCCAATGGGATTTAGGTGGTTACGGAGGTTATCAGGCTATTATGTGGGATGCAAAAAATAAAGTTTATTTCGGTGCTTCCGAATCGCGTAAAGACGGGCAGGCAGCAGGATATTAATTAACCCAACCCTGCGATGGTTTAAAACCATCGCAGGGTTGATTGATATTATTTTTTCCATAAGGATTTAACAAAGATTGCGCTTGCAAAGAAATCTTGACAGGAATCGGTGGGCTGATTACCTCCACAAGAATAAAGGATTTCACCCTTGCAATTATAAATAAAACCAGCCGGCAAATCAAAGGCATCCTGAATACTTTGGCTTATATAAAAGAAATATATATTATTTTGACCATTCATTTGAACATACAATTCAACCTCAGCAACTGAAATTGATGTGTTAGAATTAAGATTGTCTTTTAATGCAGCTAACCATGGAAGGTTTTTTATTGGATCTTCGGCTCCACATTCGATATTTAGTTCTTTATTATTACATCCTCCTCCTGCTGATAGGGTAATAATTAAAACGATTAACAGCCAATTTATTTTTTTAAATTTTAGTTTCATATTAATCCAATTAGGGTTTTAATTTTATTCTTTAAGATGATTTTAATAGTAGTATGGTTGCTTCACTTTAAGACATTGAGATATTAATCAACCTGTGTCATCTGTATAAAGATCAATTTCATTAGTATTAAAAACCTTTGGCTAAATTATTTACATTTTTTTTTACCTTTGCACCCACTTATTAATTTACATAAAATCACTACTAATCTTTAACTCACAAAAGTTCGATTAAAGATCGTTTAATCAATTATTAAATATGAAATACCGGGAATACGAAAAACTTAACTTATCACAGGTCGGAACTGAGGTTGAAAAGTATTGGAAAGATCAGGCCATTTTTGAAGCCAGTTTGAAGAACAGGGAAGGGAAAAAATCTTTCGTGTTTTATGAAGGTCCACCTTCTGCCAACGGATTGCCCGGAATTCATCACGTGATGGCACGTGCCATTAAAGATATTTTCTGCCGATATAAAACCTTAAAAGGATTTTACGTTAAACGTAAAGCCGGTTGGGATACGCATGGTTTACCCATCGAAATTGCCACTGAAAAAACCCTCGGAATTACGAAAGAAGACATCGGTAAATCAATTTCAGTTGAAGATTATAATAAAGCCTGTCGCAAGGAGGTCATGAAATATAAAGATAAGTGGGACGATTTGACCAAACGGATGGGATATTGGGTCGATCTTGACAATCCTTACATTACTTTCGACAATAAATACATTGAATCGGTTTGGAACCTTTTAAGTAAACTCCACAAAAGGGGATTGCTATATAAAGGCTATTCCATTCAGCCGTATTCACCTGCTGCCGGAACCGGATTAAGTTCACACGAATTGAATATGCCCGGTTGTTACCGAATGGTGAAAGACAATACGGTAACAGCCCAGTTCAAAGTTAAGAACGATAAAAAATCGGCTTTTTTGTTCAATGATACTCATGGCGATTTATTTTTTATTGCATGGACAACTACTCCATGGACGCTTCCATCAAACACAGCTCTGGCTGTTGGTCCCAAAATTAATTACGTTAAAGTAAAAACCTATAATCCATATACCTTCGAGCCAATTACAGTAATCCTTGCAAAAGATCTGGTAGGGAAATTTTTTCCTGAGAAAAGTGCAGAACTGAAGCTCAGCGAATATGAAAATGGTCAAAAAAATATTCCTTTTGAATTAGGAGAAGAATTTACCGGAAAACAACTTAAAGGCATTAACTACGAGCAATTATTACCCTACGCCCAGCCCATAGATGGAGATGCTTTCAAAGTTTTGAACGGCAATTTCGTTACCACTGAAGACGGAACCGGAATCGTTCACATTGCACCCAGTTTTGGTGCTGATGACTTTAAGATTGCCCATGAAAACGGAATTGGGTCGCTTACATTGGTTAACAAACAAGGTAAATTTACTGAAGAGATGGGTGAGTTTGCCGGACGATATGTTAAGAACGAATATGATTCAAAAATCGATCCAGATAAAAAAGACAATGTGGATATCGATATCATCGTTAAACTTAAACAGGAGAACAAAGCTTTTAAGACCGAGAAATACGAACACTCCTATCCTCATTGCTGGAGAACCGATAAACCCATCCTTTATTATCCTTTAGATTCATGGTTTATAAAAACCACTGATTTTAAAGATCGGATGATTGAGTTGAACAATACCATTAATTGGAAACCTAAATCAACAGGTAGTGGCCGATTTGGTAACTGGCTTGAGAATTTGGTTGATTGGAATTTATCGCGCTCACGATTTTGGGGAGTTGCTTTGCCAATCTGGAGCACAGAAGATCTCTCAGAGCAAATTTGCATTGGTTCGGCCAGAGAATTAAAAGCCGAAATTGAAAAATCAATTCAAGCAGGATTCATGACCGAAAGTCCATTGGCTAATTTTGATCCCGATAATCTTTCGGACGAAAATTATCAAACTTTTGATTTTCACCGTCCGTATGTTGATGAAATTTTTCTGGTTTCCAAGTCCGGACAAAAAATGTTTCGTGAACCCGATTTGATTGATGTTTGGTTTGATTCTGGAGCAATGCCTTATGCCCAGTTTCATTTTCCATTCGACAATATTGAAGAATTTGAATCAAGTTTTCCGGCCGATTTTATTGCGGAAGGTGTAGATCAAACCCGTGGATGGTTTTTTACCCTCCATGCAATTTCGGTGATGTTGTTCGATTCGGTTTCTTTTAAAACCTGTGTATCGAACGGGCTTGTTCTTGACAAAAACGGCAATAAAATGTCGAAGCGTTTGAACAATACGGTCGAACCTTTTGAAACTATTGAAAAGTACGGTGCTGATGCTTTACGTTGGTATATGATTACAAATGCCCAACCATGGGATAATTTGAAGTTCGATCTGGATGGAATTAGTGAAGTTACCCGAAAGTTTTTCGGCACCCTTTACAATACCTATTCCTTCTTCGCACTCTATGCAAATATTGATGGTTTTTCTTTTAAAGAAGACCCAATACCAGTGAATGAAAGACCGGAAATCGATCGTTGGATACTTTCCGAACTAAACACTTTAGTTAAAAATGTTGATGAAGCCTATAATGACTATGAGCCAACAAAAGCGGGTCGTGCCATTCAGGAGTTTGTTGACGAACATTTAAGTAACTGGTATGTGCGACTTTGCCGAAGAAGATTCTGGAAAGGCACATACACAGAAGATAAAATTTCAGCTTATCAAACGCTTTATACCTGTTTGGAAACCATCGCTCAGATTGCTTCTCCTATTGCGCCATTTTACATGGACAGGCTTTTCAACGATTTAAATGAAGTTACAGGAAAAGTGAAAACAAAATCAGTTCATATAACAGATTATATTTTGGTTGATGAACAACTGATAGACAAGGATCTGGAAGAACGCATGCAATTGGCGCAAAAAATATCTTCAATGGCGCTTTCCTTGCGAAAAAAAACAAACATCCGTGTGCGACAACCGCTGAATAAAATTATGATTCCGGTTCTAAATGATAATTTCAAAAATCAGATTGAAGCCGTTGAACAACTTATTTTATCGGAAATAAATGTAAAAGCAATTGAATATCTCACTGATGTTTCAGGAATACTCGTTAAAAAGATAAAGCCCAATTTTAAAACCCTGGGCCCGAAATTTGGTAAAATGATGAAACAAATTGCAGATGCAGTAAATCAATTGACACAAAATGACATCACCAGAATTGAGAATGATAAAAAATACGAACTTAATATTGATGGTCAGCAGATTGAGCTTGAACTTACTGATGTAGAGATATTAACAGAAGATATCCCGGGTTGGGTTGTCACGAATCTAGATAGCTTAACAGTGGCTTTAGATATTTCTATCACCCCCCAACTTAAAGAAGAAGGGATTGCCAGAGAGTTCATAAATCGCATCCAAAACTATCGAAAAGATCAGAAGTTTGAGGTTACTGATCGCATTAAAATCGAGCTGGTAAAAAACAATGAAATTGATAAAGCAATTATTCATAATAATTCATATATTTGTTCTGAAACGCTGGCAGAATCTCTCACTTTTGTTGATCAGCTTAACAACGAAAAAGCAATAACTATCGAACTTACAGACGATATTCAGGCTCAATTACAAATTGTTAAAATAATCTGACAAAAAGAGATGGCCCAGTTCATTTTAAAAATAGAAACCATGGAAAAGCAAGCAGCAAAGGACGACGTAAAGAAAACCAGATATTCTGATGAGGAATTAGAGGAATTCAAGGATTTGATTTTGGCAAAACTGGTAAAAGCAAGAAAAGATTTCGAGTTGCTTACGGAAGCTTATACTAACAAGAACGAGAATGGCACCAATGATACCTCTCCCGTATTCAAAGTATTGGAAGAAGGTCATAATGTATTGTCAAAAGAAGAAAACAGCCGAATGGCAGGTCGTCAGGAAAAATTCATCAACAATCTTGAAAATGCACTCATCCGTATCGAAAATAAAACTTATGGAATATGCAGGGTTACCGGAAAATTAATTGCAAAAGAAAGGCTTAGGAGTGTTCCTCACGCCACTTTAAGCATGGATGCAAAACTCAATCAAAACAACTAAAATTTTGTGAATACAGGAAAAGAAGTAATCAGGCTTGTATTGGTTACTTCTTTTCTTTTTAATTAAGAAATATTTTGAAAAAAGCGTTATTCATTATCATACCGATTATCATCATTGATCAGATTTTTAAAATTTGGATAAAAACCCATATGCACATAGGTGAAGAAATTAAGGTGTTGGGTAATTGGTTTATTATACATTTTATTGAGAACAATGGAATGGCTTTTGGGATGGAGTTTGCAGGAGAAACCGGCAAAGTCATTCTAACCGTTTTCCGAATTATTGCAGTTGGAGCCCTTGGGTGGTATATAAAACATCTGATCAATAAAAAAGCCGGTTTTGGACTCATCGCCAGTATTTCATTGATTTTAACAGGTGCACTTGGAAATATCCTCGACAGTGTTTTTTATGGTGTAATTTTTTCGGAGAGTACCTATTATAACGTGGCAGCATTTATGCCCGAAGGAGGAGGTTATTCAAGTTTTTTACACGGAAAAGTTGTTGACATGCTTTACTTCCCTGTTATTCATACCTTTTATCCCGACTGGGTTCCTTATTTAGGAGGAAAAGATTTCATTTTTTTCAGGCCCGTATTTAATATTGCCGATTCAGCCATTACAATTGGAGTATTAAGCTTGATTCTGTTTCAACGAAATGTTTTTGCAAAGAAAGTCAAACCTATTGAAGGGGAAATAGAAGAAAATCAAGCGATAAACCCATAAAGAATTCTTGTTTATCTAATCTTAACAAATTAAATTTCTATCTTTGACCCAAATTTTTTAAATACGAATAATGGAGAAAAAAAGTGTAGGTAGAATATCTCAGATTATAGGACCTGTTATCGATGTTACCTTCGATCAAGATGATACTTTGCCCAATATTTACGATGCGCTTGAAGTAACAAACAAAGATGGAAATATCATTGTTTTAGAAGCCCAACAAGATACCGGAGAAAATACAATTAGAACCGTTGCCATGGATTCAACTGATGGTTTAAGTCGTGGAATGGAAGTCATTGCAACAGGGATCCCGATTTCAATGCCCATTGGTGATAAAATTAATGGACGGGTTTTTAATGTGATTGGCGAACCCATTGATGGACTTGGTGCCGTTTCAAAAGAGCGTACCTACCCCATACACAATGATCCTCCAAAATTCGAAAATCTTACTACCCAACAGGAAATTTTATATACCGGAATCAAAGTTATTGATTTGATCGAGCCTTATTCAAAAGGTGGTAAAATTGGTTTGTTTGGTGGAGCTGGTGTTGGTAAAACTGTTGTTATTCAGGAACTCATTAATAACATCGCTAAACAATATTCGGGATTTTCTGTGTTTGCAGGTGTGGGTGAACGAACACGTGAAGGGAATGACTTGTTGCGCGAGATGATCGAATCGGGACTTGTAAAATACGGTGACGAATTCAAAAAAAGCATGGAAGAAGGCGGATGGGACCTTTCAAAAGTCGATAAAGATGAACTGAAAAAATCTTTGTTAACGATGGTTTTCGGACAGATGAACGAACCTCCGGGAGCCCGTGCCAGAGTTGCCCTTTCAGGATTAACCCTTGCTGAATATTATCGCGATGGTGATGAAAAATCAGGTGGTCGTGATATTTTATTTTTCATTGATAATATTTTCCGTTTTACCCAGGCAGGATCTGAAGTATCGGCTTTACTCGGCCGTATGCCTTCGGCTGTAGGTTACCAGCCTACCTTAGCTACCGAGATGGGGATCATGCAAGAAAGGATTACTTCAACCAAACGAGGATCTATTACTTCCGTTCAGGCCGTTTACGTGCCTGCTGACGATTTAACCGACCCCGCTCCTGCTACAACTTTTGCCCACCTTGATGCAACTACTGTATTAAGCCGTAAAATATCGGAACTTGGAATTTATCCGGCTGTTGATCCACTGGATTCAACTTCTCGTATTTTATCTCCCGATGTAGTTGGTGAAGAGCATTACAATACGGCACAGCGCGTAATTGAAACCCTGCAACGTTATAAAGAATTACAGGATATCATTGCCATTTTAGGTATGGATGAACTTTCGGAAGAAGATAAGTTGGTTGTTCACCGTGCACGTCGTGTTCAGCGATTTTTATCCCAACCATTCCATGTGGCAGAACAATTTACCGGAGTGCCCGGAGTGGTTGTTTCGATTGAAGATACCATTAAAGGGTTTAATATGATCATGGACGGTGAAGTTGATGAATATCCCGAAGCTGCATTTAATATGGTGGGAACCATTGAAGAGGCTATTGAAAAAGGTAAAAAATTAATTGCCGACAGTAAGAATTAATCGCTATGATCATTGAAATTATAACCCCCGATAGGATCATATTTTCAGGAACTGCCTCTTTGGTTCAGTTACCCGGAATTGATGGCTTATTTGAGATTTTGAACAATCACGCCCCATTGATTTCTGTGCTAAAAAAAGGAAAAGTTAAAATCAAAAATGATAAAGATCAGATTGAATTTTTTGAAATTAAAGGTGGGGTAGTTGAAGTGTTAAAGAATAAAATCCTAATACTGGCTGAATAAATTTTAATCAGCAAATATATAAAAAAGACAAGCCGGAAAAGCTTGTCTTTTTTGTTTAAAATTAAGCTCATTTTTTTACAACAAATTTTCCACTTACCATTTCATCATAACTATAGCGCGGACAATATAAACGCCGTCTTTCCATCCCTGTGTTGATAATTTATGTTTTTTGCCACGGAATTTATATGTTTTTGGTTTTAAGGTTTGGGGCCACAACCCTGCACATTGGAGCAGCCCTAAGCCTCATAATGATAATTATTATTTAACGAAGACAAAAATTAGTTGATATTATTTATTCAATGTCTGAGCTATTTTTTCATATAAATCAGAATAGGAGATATCCTTTGAAAGCAGTAACATGTTTTTGATTGCAATCGGGCTGGAAATACCATGACCCATAACTACGGAAGAATTGATCCCTAGAATAGGGCTTCCGCCAGTATTTTCGTAATTAAATCTTTTTGTATAATCATCAATTAACCCACGTTTCAATAAAACGCGATACATTGATTCCAACTGTTTTAGCACTACATTTCCGGTAAACCCATCACAGACAATAACATCAGCCTTATCATTTAACAAATCGCGACCTTCAACATTTCCAATAAAATTGAAATCATTGGTATCCTTCATCAATTGATGAGCTGATTGGGATAATAAGTTTCCTTTTTCTTCTTCTTCGCCTATATTCAGCAAACCAATCTTTGGATTCTTTACGCCATAAACAAACTCGGCATAAATTGAACCCAAGATACCAAACTGATACATCACATCCGGTTTAGGATCCGGATTAGTTCCAATATCCAAAAGAATGGTAATTCCGCCATTTTGCTTTGGAAGAATAGCAGCACCACATGGACGAATTACGCCAGTAATCGGCTTAAGCGCATAGGTTGCACCCACCACCATTGCACCACTATTTCCTGCTCCTGAAAAAGCATCAATTTCTTTTGCTTTTAAAAGACCGAAACCTATATTTATGCTTGAATTTGGTTTTGTTTTAAACGCTTTTAATGGATGCTCACCCATTGTAATCTCTTCAGCAGCATGTATAATATGAAAATCTTTAGGATCTGTATTTTCTTCTTTAAGCTGTTGATAGATTTTTTTCTCATCACCAATCAAAACAATCTGGTCAGATGTACCAAGCTCCGTCTTAGCCATGACGGCTCCGGCAATAGTAGCCTTTGGAGCAAAATCACCACCCATTACATCTAATCCTATTCTCATCTAATAATTTTTATGGAATAATTGAATGAAAATAAATATTATTCTACTCCGGCTTTTTCAATAGCTAATTTACCCTTGTAATAACCACAAGCTGAACAAACACGATGATATAATACAGAGGTACCACAATTAGAACAAATAGCAATAGTAGGAGCTACAGCTTTATAATGAGTTCTTCTTTTATCTCTTCTGGTTTTTGAAATCTTACGTTTTGGATGTGCCATTTTAAATATTATTTTAAGCTGTTAATTTTTCTTTAGTTTTTTCAAAACATCCCATCTGGGATCATCTTGCTTTATATTGAAGGATAATTCATTTAATTTTTTCAACATTTCAGCATTACACATTGATTTTCCTGATTTATCATCAGGATGTATTCTTTGTATTGGAAGCAATAAACAAATGTATTCATAAATATAAGGTGCGAGATTAATTTCATAATCACCTCTCGGAATGATTATCAAATCTTCGCTTTCTTCAACAAATTGATCACCAAATTGAACCAGTAATTGTTGATCGCCCTGAATTGGATAATTAAATTCCTCAGCACAACGATCACATAATACCTTAACCACGCCACTAATATTAAATAGTAGAATAAGCATATTATCCTGCTTCTCTAAGTCAAGTTTAACCCTTACAGCACCATTTTTAAATTCTGAATACGCTATTTCTTCAAAGAACAACTGATTTACATCGAAAACAAACTCATGATTTCCGATGCCCAATCCTTCAAAAGGAATAATAAAATCCTTTAAGTAACTCACATCAAGCCTTTTTTATTTCGGCCTGCAAAATTATATATTAAAATTGTTAATAACAAATATATTAAATGCTAACTTAAATTAAGTGTGTTAGATAATACATCCTGTAAAACAATGCATTGTATGATAATTCTACTTAAATGCTTTTTCCAATAATCCATCTTCATTTAATTTCAGTCGATCAAAATAAGCAGGAACTGCTTTTCCTAAAAGTTTCTCAACGTATATTTTAGCTAAATGCTGACCAAGCATAAAACCTTGTCCACGTAATCCAATAAATAAACCAAGTTCAGGGTCGATCACCATGCGTGGTTCAACATAATAACCGGCCCAAATGGCCTGAAATCCAACGGATGACAATTCGGGAATCCAATCTGTAAATACCTCGGACACTATTTCGATAAATTCTTTAGAATTGAATTTAACATCCTTATCTGTTTCCATGGCTTCGATACCCGGAGATGCACAGCCGATAATTTGACCTGTTTCGGCTAATTGCTGACCATAAACAGCTGTAAATCCTTTATAGTTTCTGCGGTCAATAATCATTGGTAGTGGAATATTATTGTTTCCCATCATTGGTAATCGACGCGTAATAAACGCCTGGTGTTTTACCGGATAAATTCCGGTTGCAATGCCCAATTGTTTGGCAAACTTATCACCATCAGGCCCCAGTGCATTAATGAAGACCTCTGTTTCAAATTCAATATAGGTTTTGTCATGATCCTGTACCAAAACTTTAAAGGTATTGCCTGTTTTTTCAATATTGATTAATTTGCAATCTTCCTTAACCTCGCCTCCATTTTTTATACCGATTTGGCGAATGAGGTCCACTACCCGCCCCGGAGTGGCCTGCCAACAATTATGCGTAATTAAAGCAGATTTATATTTATCCAATTTAGGATTTATATAAGGAGATATCCTTTTTGAAAAATCTTTAGGCTCGATCATTTCACCATCCGACCAGGCCATTGATGCTACAAGGGCTTTGTACATAGCTTCATCATGAGCAAAGGTCACATAATCGATAGGAAGAAAATCTACATTTTTAATTCTTTGTAATTCTTTGAAAATTTCAAGGTTATGAACTGCGATATCTGACAATTCTGGAACACTAAAATTAGGCCGTCCACCTGCAATATTCCTCCAGGATGCTCCCCTGCCATAATTGATCAAAACCGGTTTTTTGCCATTTTCTGCCAAGTAACGGAATAAAGCACTTCCACCTATTCCTCCTCCGGCAACCAATGCTTCAACTATTACTTTTTTTACTTCTTTTTTATGATCACAAACAAGCACTTTTTCTTTTTGATTACTTGGATAAAGATCACCTAAAGTTACCTGGTTTGATAAGGGTCCGCGTGGTGTTGCATCTCCTACGATCGTAATCCCATATTTGCGAATACTTTGTTTTAAACGCGGAATACAACGTTTACCTCGACAAGCACCCATTCCCAAACGCGTGGTATGTTTAATTTCATCAACGGAAATAAATTTACGGTCGCCGATAACATTAAGTATTTCTTCCAGGGTTACATCATCACAGTGACAAACATAGGTTTCAGATTCAACAGCTTCCGATTCTTTCGTAATTACCTTTTCAGGATAATTATCCATTACGATAAAACCGCGAACTTCGGTAAGTTCTTTTCCTCTTAAATTGTTCGATTTTACCCTGGCTATATTGGTTTTATTCGGCTTCTTTAATATTTTTTCGATTTTGCCCTCACCCAATTTTTCACCATTGTTATTTACCAAAAATACTTCTTCACCTTCAGTTGCTTCATACTCAATTGGAAGAAAGAGCCAGTCTTTTTTCAGGTTATATCCAAAAATTGCCAATCCGGGACATTGATAAACACATTGCATGCAACCAATGCATTTATCAAAGTCGAGCTGAGGCGTGGTACTTGTTGAAGTTTTTGTAATTGCACCATGGGGGCATGCAAATTCGCAGGGATTACATGCAAATCCATACAGGCAATCGATCAAAACAAAGGGTTTTTCTTCAAGTCTTTCATCCGTTGGGAAATAGGGTTTTTCAGTGATTCTGATCGGGTGCTGTTGTGAGTCAATATATTCTTTTGATAAGCTTAAATATTCATCGTAATTGAAACGGATGTTCATTGCCTGAAGGATTTCAAAAGCGACTTGTTTCCCTCGTAATACAGCACTGGTGCCTTCCCCAATTCGAATTGCATCACCTGCACCGTGACAGTCCCTTCCAAAAATTTCATTTCCTTTGATTAACAATTGATCATCAGAAACCAAACCCGTGCAAATATTTATTGCATCAATCCCATCGATGATTTGTTCTGTTCCCGGAATTGGAGTAAAGTTTTCACAATCGGCCACCACGGCCCCTTTAATGCCGGTATGATCTTCATTCGGAATAGCTTTAATTAATATTTTTGATAACATGACCGGTATCCCTAAACGACGAACACGATTTGCCTGAACAGGAAATCCACCTTCGTTGGGTTGTGCTTCAATAATGGCCTTAACACGAGCACCAGCTTGCATTAGCTGGTAGGATGTCAAATATCCGATATTACCGGCTCCAACAGTCAGTACGTTTTTACCCAATAATGTCAATTCGCTATTCATCATTTTTTGAACAACAGCCGCTGTGTAAACACCCGGTAAATCATCGTTTTCAAACGTTGGCATAAAAGGAACAGCTCCTGTAGCAATCACCAAATGTTCCGCATCAACATAATAAATTTCATCTGTACTTATGTTTTTCACTGCAACCCTCTTGCCTTCCAAGATATCCCAAACCGTTGAATCCAGAAAAATACCATCCAGTTTTTCACCTGCTAAGGTCTCCGCGATTTCAAAACCCCGCATGCCTCCGAATTTCTTTTCTTTTTCAAAGAAGAAAAATTGATGTGTTTGCATTAAAAATTGACCGCCAATTTTATCATTATTATCGATTACGATATTTTCGATATCATATTTGTTCAATTCTTCACGAGCAGCTAATCCGGCCGGACCCGCTCCGATTATAACCACACTGGTTTTATATACTTTTACCGCCTCTTTATTTTGAACAGTTGTTTGAAATGGTTGAAAATCTTTAGGAATTTCTCTGACTTCTTTAACATGATCAACCTTTGTAATACATATACGTTTAATTTGTCCATCAACTAACATTTCACATGCACCACATTTTCCGATTCCGCACTCAAGGCTTCGCTCACGGTTTTGCAAACTATGGCTATGCACCGGATACCCGGCCTGATGAAGAGCAGCCGCAATGGTAAAACCCTTTTCACCTATAATTTCTTTTCCTTCTAATAAGAATTTTACTGATTCGCATGCTTTAACATCTATAATCGGATGTTTATCTATTTTATACATAAGAATGAATATTAAACAATATAAAACAACTGTGAAAAATTTAACAGACAAAGGTAATCCTTCTGTATTATTATTGATAATTGTGGAGAAAAAAAGGGTTAATTTTTACTTAATCAAAATAAGAAAGGTTATTTTTGCATTGGATTTAAAGATAAATGGCCTTAAACCCCAGGGTAAGCCCTGAACCCTTTCTTTCGGAGCAAGCTCCGAGGAATTAAAACACCCCTTCTCGTCTGCCGAAGCGGAACGCGAAGGCTGATTAAAGACTACTAAAAAGCTAAGATATGATCAATAAACTGATTTCAAGAATTTTGCCTTATATGCCTAAAAATTTTGTTTGGCTATTTTCAAAACGTTATATCGCCGGAACAACAATTGAAGAGGCCATTCAAGTTTCAAAAGATTTAAACGCTCAAGGGGTTAAAGTAACGATTGATCTGTTGGGTGAATTTATTACAACCATCGATCAGGCCATTGAAAATACTGAAACATATCTCAATATTATCGACACTGTTCAGGATCACAATATTGATGGAAATTATTCACTTAAGCCAACCATGTTTGGATTGTTGATTGATGCCGATGCATGTTATACCTATATCCGAAGAATTGTGGAACGGGCAGCAAAATATAATAATTTTGTCAGGATCGACATGGAAGACTCGCAATGCGTTGATTTAGAATTAGATCTTTTCAGGAAAATTAAAACTGAATTTCCGAAAAATGTTGGTTTAGTTTTTCAGGCTTACCTGAAGCGTACACTAAACGATATCAGAAGCCTTCAGGATTTAAATTCAAATGAAACGCCAATTAATTATCGTTTATGCAAAGGTATATATGTTGAACCGGCAGAAATAGCTTATAAAAAATATGAAGAAATTAATCAGCATTATATGGAGGATTTGGAATACATGTTTCAAAATAAAATTTATCCAGCTATCGCTACCCATGATAAGCCATTGGTTGAAGGTGCATTTAAACTGATTAATAAGTATAATGTACCCAAACACATGTATGAATTTCAGATGTTGTATGGGGTTACTCCGGAATTAAGGTCATCAATTGTTGAAAACAAACATACCATGAGGGTTTATATTCCTTATGGTAAAGATTGGTTTGCATATTCAACCCGTCGATTAAAAGAGAACCCTAAAATGGCTTTTCTCATCATTAAGGCCTTGTTTTTTAGGGGATAAGATGTTATTAGTGTTAAAATAAGTTAAAGTAAATTGCTTTAATGAATTGAGAGTTAGGCATTTTCTTTTAATTTAACGTGCAACTCCAATCTCTATTCATTGAATAATTAGCAAATTATTCGTAATTTTGCATTTTCAAAAATCAATGGTTATGCAAAAAGCAAGAGTTCTATTCATTGCTCAAGAGATTACTCCGTACCTAAAGGAAACACCCATGGGAAAAATATGCAGATATTTACCTCAGGGGATTCAGGAAAGAGGAAAGGAGATTAGAACATTTATGCCTCGCTATGGATTAATTAACGAACGTCGAAATCAACTGCATGAAGTAATTCGACTTTCGGGAATGAACTTAATAATTGATGACGCCGATCATCCATTAATTATTAAAGTTGCTTCAATTCAGCAAGCCCGTATGCAAATATACTTTATCGACAACGAAGATTACTTTCAACGAAAATTTACCATTGCCAATAAAAACAATAAGTTTTATGAGGATAATGATGAAAGGGCCATTTTCTTTTCACGAGGAGTTTTAGAAACAGTAAAAAAACTTGGTTGGGCGCCCGACATTATTCACTGCCATGGCTGGATTGGAAGTTTAACACCTCTATATCTAAAGAAAGCTTTCAAAGATAACCCACTCTTTTCCGATTCTAAAGTAATTTGCTCAATATATAATGACGATTTCTCAGAAAATTTAAATAAAAATTTTGCAAAAAAAATAAAATTGGAAGGCATTAGTGATGATGACTTGAAACATTACAAAAGTGGAAATTACGTGAACTTGATGAAAGCAGCTGTTGATTATTCAGATGCCCTAATTATAGGTAGTGAAAAAATAAATGCGGAAGCTGAAGCTTATTTAAAGGAATCAGGAAAACCATTTCTTGAGTATCACCCTGAAGAAACCTATATTGACGCATACAACCGATTTTATGATAAAATTATGGAAGAGTAATCTTCTTAAAAAAAGAATTATTAACTTAAAAAGAGCTTAACTTGAAAATATTGAATGGTGCGTGGAATATTTCCATGCTTGTAGTGTTGTCGTTTGGAATTTATTTAACCTCCTGTACTAAAAAAGCCCAATTAATTGGATTAGAAGTTCGCCCAACAGCCAATTTAGAAGTTGAGTCAACTGATACTGCCACTCTTGTTGCTTTTTCAGAAGTTCATGATTCACTGATTACTTATAATTATTCCAGAATTTTGTTGGGCAGTATGATGGATCCGGTTTTTGGACAAACTACTGCAAACTACTATACCCAATTACGATTAAAATCTGGGATAGACAGTTTTAATTTTGGACCTAACCCGGTAGTCGACTCACTTATTCTATCGCTTGCTTATAGCGGTTATTATGGAGATACTAACACCTATCAAACTTTAAAGGTTTATGAATTAAATGAAAAGTTAGTTACCGATAGTACCCATTATTATTATTCATTCGACAAACTTTTATATAAACCAATTGAAATTGGACGAATAACTTTTCAACCACAACCCAATACTCCAATATATCAATATGGCACAAGTGATACAACAACTTATAATCCACACATCAGTATTGATTTATTGGAACTAGGCAATGCATTCGGGACAAAACTTATATCAACACCTGTTGACATTTTGCAAAACAATGAAAGATTCATTGACTATATTAATGGGCTTTGTATCATTTCTGAACCGGTAAATACCGGTGGATCGATTATATATATTGATCTTTCTTCTTCTTTTACAAAGCTTACAGCATATTATAGTAATGATTCTGCAACCGGAAAAATTTATTCAATGAATTTCTACGATTCTACTTATCATTTTAACAACTTTGATCACAATAATTATCAGGATGCTTCTCCGGAATTTAAGGCACAAGTATTGGATGGGAATACAAGTTTAGGAGAAGAACTCATTTATGTTCAGGCATTGGGTGGCGTGCGGACTAAAATAACATTCCCGTTTATTAAAAATCTAAAATCGATCGGAAATATTGCAATCAATAGCGCGGAGTTGACAATAAAGGGCATTGAAGATAATAATGGAAATAAACCTCCTGACCGCTTGACTCTTGACCAGATTAATCATGATGGCACAACCACTCAGGGAATTATTGACATGGTAGAGGGCGACGCTTATTTTGGCGGTTTTTATGATTCTGTCAAAAATGAATACAAATTCCAAATCGCCAGATATATCCATAAGTTAATTAATACAGATGCAAATGATAATGGGATATATCTGAAAGTTTATGGGAATGCAACCGGCGGAGGTCAGTTTATCATAAATGGAACAAACCCAGCCTTACCAACTCCCTATTCTGACAGACTAAAATTAATGATTACATATACAATTATAGAGTAGGCTAATAAGCTTCTTTATGTATAAGTTTTCTTATGTTTTTGATTTTTTAAAATTCTAAAGTTTAGTTATTACTATGTGTGGAATCGTTGGATATATAGGAAAAAAAGAAGCCTACCCAATTTTAATGAAGGGGTTAAAACGACTTGAATATCGGGGTTATGATAGTGCAGGTATTGCATTATTAAATGGTGGTCTTCGTGTATATAAAACTAAAGGTAAAGTTGCCGATCTTGAGGCTTTAATCTCTGGCAAAAACACCAATGGCAATATTGGGATTGCTCACACCAGATGGGCTACACATGGCGAACCAAACGACCAGAACGCTCATCCGCATTATTCGGAAAGCAAAGAAATTGCCATCATTCATAATGGGATTATTGAAAATTACAATTCATTAAAGGCAGAATTGCTTAATCGCGGTTATATATTCCAAAGCGACACAGATACAGAAGTGCTGGTATACTTAATTGAAGATATTCAGAAAAATGAAAATGTTAATCTGTATGAAGCAACACGTATCGCTTTAAACCAGGTAATTGGCGCATACGCCATCGTTCTGATATCCAAAACTGAGCCGAATATGCTGGTAGCAGCACGAAAGGGTAGCCCACTAGTAATCGGGATAGGGGATGATGATTATTATATTGCTTCCGACGCTTCACCAATTATTGAATATACAAGAAATGTCGTTTATCTTGAAGAAGAAGAAATTGCATTAATCAGATACAAGAAAAAACTCGAGATAAAGACAATTAAGAATAAAATCCAAACACCCTATATCCAAAGGCTGGAAATGAATTTGAGTGCTATTGAAAAGGGTGGTTTCGAGCATTTTATGCTTAAAGAAATTTATGAACAGCCCCGATCGATACGAGACAGTTTTAGAGGAAGATTAAGCCTTGATAAAGGCATTGTATCTCTCGGTGGAATTAAGGATTATGAGCAAAAACTCGCTAATGCAAAACGTATAATAATTGTTGCTTGCGGAACTTCATGGCATGCAGGAATGGTTGGTGAATATTTATTTGAAGACCTCGCCAGAATACCTGTTGAAGTTGAGTATGCTTCTGAATTTAGATATCGTAATCCGGTGATTTACGAAGATGATATTGTAATTGCCATTTCACAATCCGGCGAAACAGCCGATACCCTTGCAGCTATACAATTGGCTAAATCAAAAGGAGCTACTATTTTAGGGATTTGTAATGTAGTTGGCTCAACTATTGCTCGAGAAACCCATGCCGGATCGTTTACACATGCCGGACCCGAAATAGGAGTTGCCTCAACAAAAGCATTTACGGCTCAGGTCACTGTATTAATTTTGATGGCATTAATGGTTGCAAATAAAAAGGGAACAATTGCACAATCAAGATTACAGAATCTTTTATTCGAACTGGATGCAATTCCTGAAAAGGTAGAAAAACTGCTCAATTCTAATTCGCAAATTATTGAGATCGCAAAAAGGTTTAAAGATGTCCGTAACTTTTTATATTTAGGTCGAGGTTACAATTTCCCGGTAGCACTTGAAGGGGCACTTAAGCTTAAAGAGATTTCTTATATACACGCTGAAGGATATCCTGCGGCTGAAATGAAACATGGCCCGATAGCACTCATTGATCAGCATATGCCCGTCGTTTTTATTGCAACCAACAGAGGGACCTATGAAAAGGTGCAAAGTAATATTATGGAGGTAAAAGCCCGACAAGGACTAGTCATCTCTATAGTTACAGAGGGTGACACTCAAGTTAAAAAAATATCTGATATTGTGATTGAAATTCCGGAATGCGATGAATTATTGGTGCCCTTGTTAGCAATAATACCCTTACAATTACTTTCGTATCATATAGCGGTCATGCGAGGTTGTAATGTTGACCAACCACGAAATCTTGCGAAATCAGTAACGGTGGAATAAGCGAATTAACTAAAACGGTTAAAGTTTATTTTAAACTTGCTTTGGAGCAATTGGATCCGAATCTTTTACTTCCTTTTCAACCGGAGAATCTTTCTTTATTTTTTTTGATTCGTCGGTTGCAGTATAAACATTCTCCTTAAATAATTGAATGATTTTCTTTAGATTCGCATCTGTAGAAAGTTTTGTTGAAGCATCAACATTTATCAAGATATCCTGAATTGCGTTGATTACTGCATTGTTGGGTATTTGGATAAAACAGTTCAAATCACAATTCTCCTCATTTTGGAATAGTTTCGTATAAACTTGTCCCTTAATTTTAGAACTTCCAACAACGCTAAATTTACCGGTACAAAATATATTACCTTCGAAACTACCACTTATAAGCAGCTCTGAACAAACAATATCTCCTACTACTTTGGAGGTTTCATCAATGATTACCTTCTCTGTAGACAATAATGTACCATAGAAATTACTTTCTATTCTGAATGATTTTTTGGTCTTAATAAATCCCTCAATAATACTTTCTTCAGGAATTAAAATTGGATTTTGGTTTTCGCCTGGTTTCATTTTGTTACATGATTAATAAGTTTCATACAATTTTAATGAAAATTATCAATCTATACAAGTTAAAACCTAATAAGAAATAGAAATTTAAGGTGGATTAAAACTGCGTTAAAATTAAAAGCTTTATAAAATGGGAGCTTTAATTTGATTTTTTGAACATTTATAAGGAATAAAAAAATTCTTAATATTGACTATCCCTGTCGCAGAGCTATGGGATACTTGCCTGACGGCAGGTCCCCTATTCAGGGGAGAATATACGGAAACCCCGAAGCAGAGCTTCGGGGAATTATTTTTATTAAAATCTTTTAGTTACTGCTTTCCAATCAACAAGCTTCCAAAAGTCTTCCACATATGCCGGTCGACGGTTTTGTTTATCCAAATAATATGCATGTTCCCAAACATCGCAAGTCAACAAAGATATGAATCCTTGAGTCATTGGATTATTTGCATTTGAGGTTTGAATGATCTGAAGTTTATTTTCCTTGTTTTTCACGAGCCAGGCCCAACCTGATCCAAATAAGGTAGTAGCCGCAACCGAAAACTTTTCTTTGAATTCTTCAAAAGATCCAAATTCGTTTTTTATAGCTTCGAGCAATTTTCCGGTAGGTTCACCCCCTCCTTTTGGAGACATACAATTCCAGTAAAAAGTGTGATTCCAAACCTGAGCGGCATTATTGAAAATCCCACCATCGGCTGTTAAGATAATTTCTTCTAAACTTAATTTTTCAAACTTTGTTCCTACAATCAATTTATTCAAATTATTCACATAGGTGAGGTGGTGTTTTCCATGATGGAAATCAAGTGTTTGCTTTGAAATAAATGGTTCCAAGGCATCCATTGAAAAAGGTAATAATGGAAGTTCAAAGTTCATGATGTTTTGTTTTAGGTTAATATATCAGGTTTACTTTTTCGAAGTTAAATAATTTTGAGCTTTAATGACTACCACATCATTTTTATTAAAAATTGGATAAAAAGCATCATTATCCAATATATTTCTTCCAATATAGGCTTTAATCAATGATTTTAATTTTATTGCCGACTTATTAATCTCTGCTTCATTATTATCGGCTCCGTTCGAAATAGCAAAAGCAACAAATTCATCATACATTTCATCTGTGAATTCAAACGAATCAATAAAGTCGATGGGCTTTTTGTATTTACTCAATTTTTCCCTGTGCGTATCTGTATAATTAAAGGCAAATTGATAAGCAAGTCCTCTGTTTATGACAACATTATAAAAAATCGGATTTGACATTTCTATTGGAACAAAGAGATCGGGCATGATACCACCTCCGCCATATACAATTTTTCCACCGGGAGTTTTATACATCAGTGAATCGGCAAATTTGATACTATCGGCACTTAGTAATTCACCATTGGTATAACGATGATAAAATTCATTATAATATTCGTCAAAACCATCGCCATAAGCCCGCTGAATCGATCTGCCTGTAGGTGTATAATAACGGGCTATGGTCATTCTTAATCCGGAACCGTCAGGGAAATTAAGTTGTTCCTGTACCAATCCCTTACCAAATGATCGTCTACCAATGATGGTGCCCCGATCATTATCCTGAATTGCCCCTGCTAAAATTTCACTTGCCGATGCAGATGCTTCGTCGATTAAAACGATTACGTTTACAGTTTCAAACAAGCCATTTGATTTCGAGTAAACTGAGCTCTTGGGACGATTGTTCCCTTTTGTATAAACAATTAGTTTACCATCGGCCAAAAAGTCATCAGCAATTTGAACGGCTGGCCTTACATAGCCCCCTGTATTTCCTCGCAAATCTAAAATAATATTTTTTACGCCTTGCTGCTTAAGTTTTTTACCAGCTTCACTAAACTCTGCATAGGTTGTGGCAGAAAAAGTGTTCAGCTTCATATAACCAACCGAATCATTGATCATGTAAGCCACATCAAGGCTATAAGTAGGAATAATATTTCGGATGATATCGAAATTTATGAGCTCGGGAAATCCTCTTCGGAAAACACTCACTTTAACATTCGTACCCCGATGACCTTTTAATAATCTAATGGCACCATTGTTTGTAATACCAACGCCTGCTATTAACGAATCATTAACCATTGTGATTCTGTCTCCCGCTATTATTCCCGATTTTTCTGAAGGACCTCCTGGAATTACCTGAACAATGGCAATGGTATCCTCAATAACATTAAATTGTACTCCGATTCCATCGAAAGAACCCAAAAGTGGGTCATTAACAGCATTAAATTCTTCCTGACTTATATAAGAAGTGTGAGGGTCGAGTTCTTCTATGATAGACATAACTGCCTTAGAAGTCAATTTTTCACGATCAATCGGATCTACATAATCCTTCTCAATATAATTGATAATATCAGCCAACTTATTATACGGGTTATTTGTGTTTGATGGCATTAAAGCCTGATCAAGCGTGAGCCCGGAATTAATGTTCTTTCCAACAAAAATCCCAATAATTAAAACTATGGCAAAGGCAATTGGCAGATATACGGAAGCATTTTTATAATTAATTTTCATCAATAAAAAAATTTTAATGTTAATCTTATGGAACCAGGATGAAATCCATTATTTTTTCATACGAAAAAATATTTCAATAGTTTTCAGGCTCATTTCAAAAGAAAATAATAGTATAGCAAAAAAGCGCCCTACTTTATATAAAGAGAGCGCTTTTGAACCGTACCCCTATCTGAAATTTTCTCCGAACCTTTCCTGAAAGATTTAGATTTGATATGGCGTACTTGTAAGCTTCCCTTCAATAAAACATTGTGTAAGTAGCACCTACCAAAGGTATATCTTTTTTTTCAATGATGACCTTATTGAGAAAATTTTCGACGTAACGGATCGGGTTCAAATCATTTAATGCATAATGAGTCTCTTTGCGTCTAATTGATTTATGCGACCTGCTTTAATCCGTCACCAAGGTTGAATTTAGAAACACCTTCATTTGTCCGATTAATAAGTTGTTGATTCCGATCATTCAAGTCGATAAAGTTCAACCCCTTTTCTAGTGCCAATCCGTGCGTGAACCATGAGGTTTGAAACCAAGTTAAACTTTTTGCTGACGATTTACAATGTTGTGTAGTATAAGTTTTGATTTTTCCCGGGAACCATTCTTCATTCGCCCTGGCCATGAGCTCCCCGGCCAGAATTTCGCTGAATCCCTCCTTATTACAGTGATTTATAGGTGGATGATTAATTGGGTATAATCCCGTTTCTCAAAGAAAAATTTTTGGTATATTTTTTAGATATATCTACCTTTTTTTCTTGCAAATAAAGTTTTGTTTTTGATCTTTTTTCGTTTTTTCAACTTACTTTCCGCTCTCCCAAAATAAACTCATCTCTTTAAGAACATGAAAAATTGATCCTTATAGGATGCACTGATAGGAATGATTTGATCACCAATATAAATCCTATTTCTTTCAATAGATTTAATTTTATTCACAGCAACAATATATGATTTATGAACCCGAATGAAATTATCGGAAGGCAACAATTCTATTATACTTACAAAGTTTTGTAATGTCATTATTCTTTCCTCAGCAGTATGAATACGCAAGTATTCTTTCATGCCCTCAATGAATAATATATCATTGAAATCAACACGTTGCATCCTGAACTCGGTTTTTACAAAAAAATAATCGCGTTTATAAACTTTTTCGTCGGTAGTGATCGATTTAATGGTTGAAAAATATTCAAAAATCTTATCCAATGACTGAATAAACCGTTCAAATGAAATGGGTTTCAGCAAATAATCCGACACGTTCAGATTGTATGCATCCAACGCATAGGCATCGTATGCGGTAGTTAGAATGATTTTGGGTTTGTTTTGTATAGACTTTATAAATTGCAGGCCAGAGAAACCCTCCATCTCAATATCAAGAAAAATCAAGTCAACCTGATTCTTCTTTATAAAATTAATTGGTTCAATTGCATTATCAAAACACTGCATCAGATTCAAAAATGGAATTCTCTTAATGTACTCTTCCATTTGCTGAATGGCTGGTAATTCATCATCGATAACAATACAGTTAATTTTCATCTGTAAATAGTCTTAATAAATGTGACGGGAGTAACTCGTATTTAAGATTTTCATCCTTTTTAGCGTTAAATGAAAACACTTGATTCATAATTTTTTATTTTAAGATGAACGGAATATGTTGTGTCGGTTTCCAAAAGATCTAACACAAAACCTTGGGGATACAAATATTCAAGCCTTCGTTTAATATTTTGTATTCCAATACCTTTATCCAATTTTTTCTCACTCTCACTGAGCTGCCTTTTATTGTTCTGGCAATTAAAGTCAATTTCTTTATTCCTAACACTAATGTTTATTTCAATTACGTCCTTGGGTCCCTTTTTCCCATGTTTGAAGGCATTTTCAATAAACGGAATGAAAATCATGGGTGGAATAAAAATGTTTGAAGTAGTACCACTGACTGAAAATTGCACGAATGAGTTATGCTTATACCTGAGCTTATGTAATTCCAGAAAATTATAAATGTACTGCAATTCCTTATCTAAAAGCACCTTTTCTCCGTTTGCTTCATAAAGCATGTATCTCATTATTTCGGACAATTTGATGATAGCATATGAGGTTTTCTCCGAATTTTGAGTAGCAAAAGAGTTGATATTATTTAAAGTGTTAAATAAGAAATGGGGATTGATTTGTGCCCGTAATAAAGCCAATTCGGTTTTAATGTTTTGCTTTTCAAGTTCTTTTTGGGTTTCCCTTTTTTCAAACCATTCGATGCCTAACCTCATCAATACACCCAAAAAGCAATAATTCAAACTATGCCCAAAACTTGAAAAGTATAAAGATTTTAACTCATTGTGATCATGTGTTTGCCAAAAATAGTAAACCATAACCCATACAAAGCCATACAGAAAAATATAAGCAATACTAAAAATAATGTTGACTTGAATATTCTTCTTCTTAAAAAAAAGCGGGGCAAAATAATAGTAAAACACCGAAAATGTAACAGCATCGAGAGGATAGATAATAATAATATTAGAAAATATAATCGAAAACGAGTCAGATACAATAACATAGATATTTCTTATAATATGTACTAGGATCTGGAAGATCCAAAAGAATGCTGGAGCAAAAAGCCTGAGTTTCCGTATTGTCATTGATAAAATTTTATAACAAAACTATTGTTTTTTTTAAAACTTTATAAATCAGAATCTACTAATCTACATCTTTGTTAAACGAATTTGTATTTCCGGTAAACCTAATCCATTTTATTTAATTCCAATCAAAAAAGGATTATTAATTTTTTTCTAAATCTACCTAAAAATTATCCGCACATCATTGATAATCTATTTATTCAACAATAAAAATAATTGAGTTACAAACTACAATAACACTAAATGGTTGATTGTATTTACCATTTGGTTGATTTGATTTGTAAAACTTATTAAATAAAGATTGTTTTGATAAAAATAAATATTTTAGAAATGAGAATACGATTAAATACAATTCTATTTTTTGTGTTTGGACTGACCTTGGTATCCTATTCAATTACTTTAAATGAGATCAATGGCGGTAAAATTAACGGCTTAGTTATAGATTCCAGAGCCAATTTCCCTATTGAATACGCAAACATTGCAATATTTAAGGCTTCTGACTCATCTTTCGTTTCCGGTACTATTACAAATTCATCTGGGAAGTACACACTTTCTAATGTACCATACGGCAATTTTTATCTCATCATCCAATTTGTTGGATATAAAAAGCATAGGGTGGATAACTTAATCGTAACCATCCAAAACAAAGTGATTGATATCCCATCAATAAAACTAGAAGAGGAAATTTTTGAGTTAAATGAAGTTTCAATTCAATCAGAACAGAAAACTGTTGAGCAGAAAATTGATAAAAAGGTGATTTATGTCTCAAAAAATTTAAGTTCAGTGGGTGGGACTGCGATTGACATCTTGCAAAACAATGCTTTTGTAAAAACCAACATTGACGGTGAAGTTCTGTTAAGGAACAGCACCAATTTCCTGGTACTGCTTGATGGCCGACAAAGTCCTTTTCAGGGATCAGAGGCCTTAAGACAGATACCAGCCAATTCAATTGAAACAATCGAAATAATCACCAACCCATCAGCTAAATTCAATGCCGAAGGAGTAGCGGGTATAATAAATATTGTTACAAAAAAACAAATATTAAAGGGCTTATCAGGAATTGTGAATACTTCTTATTCAAGCAACGAGAGTTATTCAGGCGACTTTCTTTTTAATCTGAAGAAGGAAAAGATTAATATTTTTCTAGGAGCCGACATCAGGGAGAATGTAAACAATCAATATTTTGATATCAAAAGAAATTATCTACTGAATAATACTTCTTATTTTAATGATGAAGTTGTAGATCAAACAGGAATTCGTCCTTCCTCAAATTTAAAATTAGGCTTGGATTATGAATTCAACTCTAAAAATAATCTGTCATTTATTAACACGATTGGAACAAGCAATTTCCACAAAAATAAATCGGTTTATAACAAGCAATGGACTGCCACAGATGGGCTGGTATCTTATTTTGCAAATAATGAAACATACGATGTAGATGGATATTTTATTAACCCTGCAATATTGTTCGTTCATAAGTTCAAGGAAAAAGGAAATGAAATTAGTTTAGATTTCTCATATACCTACCTCAATAGCGGTTTTGATCAGCTATCGAAAGATTTTGATACAGATCAGGATTATTTTCAAATTGATGCTGAACCTGAAATCCTTAAATCTTCAAATAACTATGAAAGGTTTATTTATGAATTAAAGACCGATTATTCGTTTGAAATTAATGAGAGGTTAGGTTTTGAAAGTGGCTTATTGATAAGCCGAAACAAAAGAAACGTATCTCTTGATTTCGAAAACTATGATTATTTACAAAATAATTGGAAGATTAATCAGGAGTTTTCCAATAATCTGGTTTTCAACCAACAAATTTATGGAGCGTTCTTAATGATTATGGGTAAAGCTGATCAAACAGAGTACCAGCTTGGTTTACGAAGTGAAATAACCGATAGGATACTGGAGCAACAAACGAGTAACATCGATTATACATATCAAAAATTGCATCTATTCCCAACATTTCATTTATCAAGACAAGTTAGTGAAAAACTTCAATTGCAAGCCAGTTATTCAAGACGGATACAAAGGCCGACTGATTTTTGGCTGAATCCATTCCCATCAAGCCGAAGTTCAAAACTGATGAATATCGGAAATCCAGACCTCGTACCTGATATTACAGATTCCTACGAATTCAATATCACTAAAATATTCAAACCATTTACTTTATCCATTAACAGCTATTATCGTTATACAAAAAATGCACTCACGCAAATCACATTACTCGATTCAAATGGCGGACACGTTATGACTTATGGTAACATGAACCTGAATAGATTTGCCGGGTCTGAATTTTCTTCAAGCTTTAAATTATTTAAAACATTAAAACTTTATCCATCAGTCGATTTGTTCTATATGTTATCGAAAGGGAGGATTGAGGATTTTAATGCAAATTACAGTGCTTTCAGCTTTACGATCCGACTCAATTCAAGTTGCGCTATTTCAAAAACTACCCTGTTTCAGTTAAATGCAGAATACTACGGAAAAGCGGTAATGCAACAGGGCGATATAGATCCATTTTATTTGGTAACCGCTTCCGTTAAACAGGAGCTGTTAAAGAAAAATCTTACCCTTGTATTGCAAGCACGTAATTTGTTTGAATCGGGCAAAATTAAAATGGACGAAAATGGGAGCAATTTCATTAATCGTTTTGCTTACATGCCTGAAAATAACATCATTACTTTAAATATCAGTTATAAAATAAACAATTTTAAAAGAAATAATAGGATTCAGCAAAATGTAATCAATGAAAAATTCTAAAACCATAAAAATGGATCATTACGCTTCAATTTTAAACATCTAATACCTGAATCGGATTATTGAAATGAAGTTTAATTGTAAAGACTCTTTAATAAATGTATGATTTATGAAAAAATATTATATTCTAAAAATCTGTCTTGTTTTCTTGATAATGTCGTGTAACACCACGATAAATAAGAATAACAAAGAACGAAGTGATGATTCAAATGTATATGGTTACTCCATAGATCTTTTACAAGCAGATAATAATCAAATATCTGTTGAACTGATTTGTCCTAAAATTAGTAATGAGACTATTAATTTCTACTTTCCCGCAATTATTCCTGGTAATTACGATCGGGTTGATTTTGGCAGGTTTATCAAACATTTTAAAGCATTTGATGTTGATGGAGATGAACTAAACGTTAAAAAGGTTGATGACAATTGCTTTAATATTCAGGATGCAAATTCATTGTACAGGATTACATATCAAGTTAGCTCAACCTATAATGGTAGAAAAGGAAAAAAGATTCCACCATCATCCGGTTCAATTTTTGCAAAAGATAAGGTATTTGCATTTAATACAAGTGCAGTTTTTGGCTATTTTGAAGGATATAAAGAAGCTAGGTTCAATCTTTCATTTAATAAACCTGATGATTTTTATGGGGTTACAAGTTTATCAGAATCTGAAAACACGAAAAATTTGCAAAGTTTTTCATCAGAAAGCTACCAAGAATTAATCGATTGCCCAGTATTATTTTCAAAACCAGACACGACAAGTTTCTTATTGGACAAAACGCTTATCCAGATTGGTATTTATTCCGAAACAGGAAAATCTTCTTCTGATATTATTAAAAACGGGATAAAACCTTATTTAGAATCAGTTAGAAAATACTATGGAGAAGAACTGCCTTTAAAAAAATATTCCCTGATTATATACTTAAAGGATTTGACTCATTTTAAGGATGGAATCTATGGCAGTAGCTCACTTAATATTTTTCAAAAAATGAAGATGTCGAAAATACATGTTGGAGCATTGGAACATGGTTCATCATCATTCTATTTTTATGCAGATGCCGGCAGGCCTGAATCCTATCTCTACTTTATGCAAAGAACTTGCACCCATGAACTTCTTCATATTTTTACTCCATTAAACCTGAAGAGTGAATTAGTTGCAAATTTTGATTTTCAGGAACCGAAAATGTCGGAACATCTCTGGCTTTATGAAGGAGTAACCGATTACCTCTCTTGGCACACTAAATTACAAACCGGGTTAATAGGACTTGATGAGCTCCTAAACGATGTGATGCGTATTAAAATGCTCATAATGAATAAATTTCCGGTTGATATCAGTTTTACGAACTGGAGTACCAAAATTTTAGAAGATCCATGGAGTGAGCAATACTCACAAGTTTACAACAAAGGTACCATCACAGCTATGTTCCTCGATTTTGAAATCATGAGGTTGACTAACGGACAAAAAAATCTTGCCGATGTAATCTTTATTCTTAGCAAGAAATTCAAAAACAAAGCATTTAAAGAGGATGAAATCTTTAATGAATTTTCCAATATTGTTCATCCAGAGCTAAAATATTTCTTCGAAAAATATATTAGTGGGAAAGATAATTTCGACTTCAAATCAGCTTTCGCATCGTTAGGCCTTGATTTTCATGAAAAAATAACTGAGGATATGCCTGTTAGCACTCTTGATGGTGGCTACGGAGTTGAAATGTTGGTAGAAAGGGTCAGGGTCTATAATATTGAAAAGGTAAATCCTGGAAGTGTCTTTAAAAAGGGTGATAAAATTTTGTATGATGTTTTTGGAGAAGATTGCAGAACACCTTTTAGGGATAGTGTTGGAAACTATGTGAAAAAAGGCAGTGTTGTTGAATTACCTATTATTCGCGAAGGCATGGAAACTTTTTTACCAATTAGTGTTGAATATGCACCATCAACTTATAGGTATAAGATTTCAGTAAGTGATTCAATGACAAAAGAACAAGAATATAACTTCAGGAGATGGTATAGAAATGAATTGCCAATCCAGTAAAGCATATAATCAGTAATAAATAATTTAAATAAAAAGAGATGAAACCAAAATCAATAACTATCAGCCTTCTATTCCTTCTGTGCATAAACGTTTATTCACAACAGAAGCAATATAAACAGCGCATTGAGGTTCCAAAAGAATATCAATGGGATTTAACCAAAATCTATTCGACATGGGAGGCATGGGAAGCCGATCTGACGGAACTTCAACAAGATGTTACTGAAATACAAAAATACAAAGGGATTTTAAGTTCTGATGATTCTAAGAAACACCGTGCAATAAATGAATCTGGTGCTAATAAACCCGAAATCCTTCAGAAGCTTTTAGATGCAAAATTTAATATGTCGAATAAAGCAACAAAACTATACTGTTATGTAGGTTTATGGCAGGCAATAGATGCTCGAAGCTCTGAATATTCAGCTAAAATGCAATATTTTTCAAATATCATTACTAAAGTAGAGCAAAATGTTGCATGGATCGATCCAGAACTTGCAACATTGGATAAGAATAAATTGCTTGAATGGACACAAAAATATTCAGGACTTAAACCATACCATCATTATTTATCTGATTTTTTCAGGCAACGAGAACATATCTTACCTGAGGATCAACAAAAACTTATGTCAATACTGAGTAGTGCTTTATCATCAAATCAAAATATTTATAACTCCCTTTCTGTTGCAGATATTCAATTCGAAAAGGTGAGAATATCAACCGGTGAAGAAATTCTTTGTAATTCTCCATCGGTGGAACGATTTCTAAATACAAGTACAAACCAAAATGACAGGAAATTAATAGGTGACAGTAACTTTAATACCTATATTAAAAATAAAAATACTTTTGCTGAAATTTATACGGGTATTCTTAAATCACGATGGGCAACTGCACAGATTTATGGCTATCCATCATGTCTTGATTATGTGCTTGATACTGATAGTATTCCAACATCAGTTTATTCAACTTTTTTAGAAACCGCTCCACAAGCAATTCCTGCAATCCAAAAATACTTTCAACTTCGAAAAAGTGCGTTGAGTTTAGATACACTCTATAAAACAGATTTAAACCTTGGTCTTACTCAATTCAGAAAATTCTACTCATACGAACAAGCGCTGGAAATTACAAAGAATGCTCTTAGTGTTTTTGGTGAGGACTATGGTAAAATGGTTGATGCCTTTTTAAGACCTGGTAATGTTGATGTTTATCCTTACCCAGGCAAACGTAATGGTGCTTTTCATATGCGTGTACCAGAAGTTCAATCATATTTACTTTTAAATTTTAATGAAACCAGGGCAAATGTTTTTACTCTGGCTCATGAAACAGGTCACGCAATGCATGCAACCTTATCAAATTTGAACCAACCATTGGCATCAAAGGATTACCCAGTTTTTATAGCTGAAGTTGCATCTATTGTTAATGAGTTAGCACTAGTTGATTACCTGATAAAAAATGCAGAATCCCCTGAGGAGCGAATTGATTTAATAAACCAGGAGATTAACACTTTTTTTAGCAAGTTTTTTCGAATTGCACAATTATCAGAATTTGAGTACAAGGCATATAAAATGGTTGAAAATGATATGCCAGTTAATATAGAGTCACTCTCGAACATGTTTGATACAATCGAGGAAACGTATTATGGAGATATTTTATACCGTGATGGCAATGAAAAATATGGCTGGTTCCGAACTCAACATTTGTACAATAAGTATTTCTATCTGTTCCAGTATGCAACAAGCTATTCGGCTGCCTTAAGTATTTTTAAAAATATCTCAAATGAGCCAGATGAAACAAAGAAACAAATCTTAATAAGTAAATATTTGGATTTGTTAAAAGCAGGTGGCAAGGATTATCCTATTAATTTATTGAAGTTAGCTGGAGTAGATATGACAACCCAAAAACCCTATAAGGATGCAATAGAGTATCTAAAGGGCTTGGTTGATTTATTGGAACTTGAGCTTAAGAATGGTTACAAAATCTAGTTAATCTTAGTAGAAATATAATTTAGACATCTAAAATGATAACAATATTAAAAAGCTCACTTAGAATTGCTGTAAAGAATAAAATATTTACAGTTGTAAATATAATTGGCTTAAGTATTGGATTGACCAGCTTTGTATTAATTATGTTCTGGGTAAAAAACGAGATAAGCTATGAAAATTTTAATCCCAATGTAAAACGGATCTATATCTTGAATAAATTAAACAAGATTGGATATGGCACCACTACTACCAAATCTTTGCCCTACTTATTTGGTCCGGCAATTGAACAGGAAATTGCAGAGGTTGAAGCATTTGTCCGTACATACCCCAAAAGAGCAGTAGTAGCAAAAGGCGAAATAAAATTCCGTGAGAATAAAATACTGGCTGCTGACAGTAATTTTTTTAAGGTATTTCAATATAAATTCATTGAAGGAATTGCCGAAAATGTGCTTAGTAATCCCAATTCAGTAGTACTTACTAAAGAGATTGCTAGGAAGTTTTTTGGAAATACAAATCCAATTGGACAATCGATTGACATCAATGTTGGGCCAACAAATCACTACACTGTTACAGGTATTATTGATGATTTACCAAGCAATACGTTAATGGATTTCAATATTGTATTACCCATCACTCCATTGTTCAAGAATGATGAAAGAGGAATCAGTTGGAATTCTCACATGTTTGAAACATATATATTGACAAAGACATCGATAGACATTGAAGCTATAAATTCAAAATTAACTTCACTTCTCAACAAAAACATGAATGATGAAAGCGAAGAAGACTCCATACTTTTGCAAGCCCTATCCCAAGAACATCTTTACAGCCCAGAAGGTAAACGAACAGGAATACAGTATGTACTGATTTTTAGTATCATCGCTATATTTATTCTGGTAATTGCCTGCATTAATTATACCAATTTAGCAACAGCCATTGCTGCCAGAAGAATGCGCGAAGTTGGACTGAAAAAAGTGGTTGGTGCTTCGAAAAGTGAACTGATTCTACAGTTTTTGATTGAAGCATTTATACAATCGGTTATTGCGATGGTATTGGCATTATTAATGATTGAAATTTTATTGCCATCATTTATACAAATAACAGGGAAAGATATCATAGTAAATTTTTGGGATATTATTAATGTGCTTGGAGTTATCGGACTAATTGTAATTATAACATTGATATCGGGTGCATATCCAGCTTTTTACGCATCTTCGTTTAAACCAACATCCGTTTTTCGTGGAGCTACAACATCCGGGAAAAGCAAATTCACTTTGCGTAAAATCTTAGTTATCGTGCAGTTTACCATAGCATCATCACTTCTGATTTCGACAGGGATTATTTATTCTCAATTAAAGTTTATTCAGAATAAAGAATTGGGTTTTAATAAAGAAAACTTGCTTTATTTACCATTAGATAAAGGCATTAATAAAGGTTTTGAAGTGTTTAAGGAAGCACTACTTTCTAACCCGTCAATAATCAATGTTAGTCGTTGTTCTGAACTGCCATCTCATATTAATAATAAAATGAATGGGTTGGATTGGGAGGGAAAACTGGAAGAAACATCTGGTCATTTCTATTTTAATTCGATCGATGCTGATTTTATTAACACGTTTGATTTAGAACTTGTTGCTGGGAGGAGTTTCTCCAACGAATTCAAGACCGACACTGTCAATTATATTTTTAATGAGAAAGCAATAAAACTTATGGGTTTTAAAGAACCTATCGGACAGCGATTTGAGCTTTATTCATCTCCTGGCAAAATCATAGGAATAGTTAAAGATTTCAACACAAAACCGCTAACAAGTGATATAGAACCATTGATGTTCATAATGTGGCCCGATTGGTACTGGACTCTTTTAATACGCATTAATCCAGATAATATTAGCGAATCTATTAAATATATTGAGAAAACATGGAAAGACTTTGCTCCGGATTCACCATTCGAATTCGATTTTGTAAGTAATAATTTACAAAAACAGTATGTTGCAGAATATAGGATGGGCAAATTGGTTAACATATTTTCAATACTTATTGTAATAATAACAGTTATTGGATTATTCAGCCTTGCAACATTTTCGGCACAACAAAGAACAAAGGAAATTGGAATACGGAAAGTTTTGGGTGCAAATATCAGCAGTATAATCGTTGTATTTACTTCATCATTTCTCCAATGGGTACTCATTGCAAATATTATTGCATGGCCATTTGCATGGTATTATTGTGATAAGTGGCTTCATAATTTTGCTTTTCGAACGGATATTAATTTTTTGATTTTCCCTTTGGTTGCATTGGCAACACTACTATTAGCATTTTTAACAATAAGTTATCAAACATGGAAAACGGCAAATTTAAATCCAATAGAGAGTCTGCGACAAATTTAAAAAACAATTATACAATGAAAAAGATAATTAGTATTACTATTTTTTTAACTCTCGGTACTATAAGCTCAGTTTTTGCTCAAAACGAAATTATTCCTGCTGACTCATTAAGAAAAGACCTTGGTCAACTATTAACTATTATTGAAGCGAGTCATCCTGATCCTTATCTTTCGGGTGGTGGTAAAATTGCTTTTCATCGAAGATATCAAAACATTGTTAACTCTTTACCTTTAGAGGGGTTGACTAAGAGCGAGTTTTATTCCCTTATTTTGCCATTCATTGCAAGTATAGGTGATAGCCATACGGGATTATTGCCAAATCAACAACCAGGACAGGAGTCTGGATTACCATTCAAGTTCAAAACGGTCGAAAAGTCGCTTTTTGTTCAGTCCATTCCCGATAAAAAACTCGAATCACTTTTGGGTGCCAAGCTTATTTCTATCGAAAATATTCCTTTTGAAGAATTAGTTAACCGTCAGGGAAATATCAGAGGAGCCGAAAACTACTATACAAAGCTAATTTTTATGCAGTACCTTTCTTTTGGGAAAAAAGATGGCTTAAACAAGTTGATCCCTGAATGGGAAAGTAATACGCCCTTAAAAATATCCTTCAAAAATGGCGATGGCAATATTGAAAACATTGAAATAAGCATTCCCCATCAGGCTTCAGAAATAATTACTCAACCATCAAAATATACTCTTCCTTCTACCGATAAAGCTGATTTTGCATACTCTTTTCTGGATGACAAAAAGCAAACAGCACTACTTGTTATTAAGGATATGAGTAAATATCGTGAAGGGTTTGAAGATTTAAAAGCCCGCTCATATAATGGTATTGACCAAATGGCTGCAAGTGTATATCAAAACTACAATTCTACTCCAGTGCCAGACGATTGGAATAAAATACTTGAAGGAATTCCTTCTGCTACCGAAGTATTTGTTAACCTGATCGAAGAAATGAAAAAAGCCAACACTAAAAATCTAATTATTGATTTACGTGATAATACAGGTGGCAATTCAATTATGAGAGAATTACTCATTTACCTTTTATATGGAAACAATGCTTTAAACAAATTAGATAATGGATATTCAATAAAGAAATATTCAGAATTGTACTTTTCACAATATGATAATGGTCTAAAGGATAGTATTAATAATAGCGGCTCTGTATATGATTTCCGAAATGAGAATTTTTATCTGGGAAAAGGTCATGTTTACAATTATGATGAGATTTTTAAAGGTATGCCAACCTTTTGGAAAGTATATAACTCTAAAAAATTCCATATTCAATACTGCAAACTATCAAGTGTAATCGTTCTAAGCTCACCTTTTACCTATAGTTCGGGGTTGAATTTATTGACCGGATTATATTCAGTGGGGGCAAAAGTTGTTGGAACACCATCAGGTCAGGCTCCAAATAACTTTGGTGATGTTTTAATGTTTAACTTGAAACAAAGTGGAATTAAAGGTTTTGTGTCTTTTAAACAAAATATTACTTATCCTGATGATGTTGAGCGTGGCAACTGTTTTATTCCTGATTTTCCACTAACTGAACAGAAGTATAAAGACTTGAACCATGATCCAAATGCTGAAATTCATTTGGGATTGGAGATAATTAATACAAGAAAAAACCAATAGAAATTATTCATTAAAATGCAAAAATCATGAAAACAAAAATATTAGTGTTATTCCTTAATCTAGCGCTTACCTATCCATCATTTTCTCAATCATACTTTCCAAAGGAGTCAAAAAAAGGGATGGTTGTAAGTACAAATGATATAGCTACGAAAGTCGGTCTATCCGTTTTACAAAATGGGGGTAATGCAATCGATGCAGCTGTAGCAACAGCTTTCGCAATGGCTGTTACTTATCCTTCTTGTGGGAATATTGGTGGCGATGGCTTTATGTTGATTCATAAAAGTGATGGAACAGTTACATCTATTGATTTTAGAGTAAAAGCACCTGCAAACTCACAGATGGATATGTTCATTGATCTCAAAAGTCGTAAGATGAGGAGTTCAGGAATGGAAAACCTAGATATTCTTGATAGTCCAAAGTCTATCGGGATACCTGGAACTGTAGCTGGGCTAGAGTTAGCGCATAAAAAATATGGAAAAATCAGCTGGAAGGAGTTATTGCAACCGGCAATTGATTTGGCAGAAAATGGTTTTCCCGTAGGAATTGCATTGCATAAAGAGATGGAAGAATGCAAAAAGTATTTTGAAATGTTTCCTTCCTCAAAAGCATTCTTTCTGAAGAAGGATGGTTCTATCTATGAAGTTGGTGAAATATGGAAACAGCCTGACATGGCAAAAACTCTAAAAGAAATTCAAAAGAAAGGGAAAGACGGTTTCTACAATAGCAGTATAACAAAGTTAATAGTTAAGGGCATTCAGGAATATGGCGGAGTAGTTACCGAAAAAGATTTTAACAATTATCAGGCAATTGAAAGGGAACCTGTTAAAGGTACATACAGAGGCTTTGATTTTTATGGTATGTCGCTTCCATGTTCTGGAGGAATAACTGAGCTTGAAACGTTAAATATTCTTGAAAATTTTAACCTGAAAGATTATGCTCATAATTCAGCAAAACATATACATATTTTGGCAGAAGCCTTTAAACAGGCATTTCGTGATAGATCGCTATACCTTGGGGATCCAGATTTTAATACGAATATTCCAATCAATGAGCTGACATCTAAAGAATATGCACAAGAGATTGCAAGTAGAATTGATACTTTAAGAGCATCAACTAGTGATACACTTGAACTTTGGAAAGCTAATGAATCCTTGGAAACCACTCACTTCTCAGTTGCTGACGCTGAAGGGAATGGAGTATCTGTTACTTATTCACTAGGAGGTGATTTCGGTTCTTATTTTGTACCTGAAGGAACTGGTGTTGTATTTAATAATAATATGGGCGATTTCAATTATGCACCTAACCTAAAATTAAGAACGGCAAATATTGGGACAAAACCTAACTGGATTGAACCAGGGAAAAGACCCCTTTCCAGCATGACTCCAACAATTCTGGCTAAGAATGGCAAACTGATAGCTGTACTTGGTAGTCCGGGTGGACCAACAATTATAACTACTAATGTTCAGGTTATATCAAATCTAATAGATTTTCAGATGAATATTGCCGAAGCCATTGCCGCACCAAGAATTTTTCATGGATGGATTCCAAATCAGATTATCATGCAATGGTTTACAACATCTTCTGATTCTCAAGAACTACTAAAGAAAATGGGGCATATAGTATTGCCATATAAAGATCTGAGATTTGGCCCAGCAATGGGTATCTGGATCGATCAGGAATTAAAAATTATTTACGGTGCTTGTGATCCAAGAAGTTTAGATGGCAGTGCTTTAGGTTTCTAAAAATATTTAAAAATGAAGATATGCTTTACTCCTGATTACCCTTTGACCTATCAGAAATTTAAAGAATTAAAATTTGATCCTAATGCAGAGATACTCTGGGCAAAAGAAGTAGTGAATCAAAAATAGGAAAACTGAATGCCATTTCATATCTCTTGCATTACAAAACTAATATGCTGATTATGAAAATAATAGAAAAAAAAATAAGTCAAATCATCACGACGCTTCTATGCCTTTTGCTAACAATTAATTCATATAGCCAAAAAATTGAACCTGCTGTATTCAGACTGACTGATACAACTATATTTAATAAGGATATCGCTGAAATACTTAAAAAATATGAAATTCCAGGCGCTGCCATTGCCATCATCCAAAAAGACAACATATGGATAAACACTTATGGCTATGCTGATATTGCTAAAAAAATCCCTGTAAACAACAAAACCATTTTCAGCTTAGGTTCGATTTCAAAAACCTATCTTGCCATTGCTATCATGCAATTGGTAAAAGATACCAAAATAAGCCTTGACGATCCTGTAAAAAAATACATTCCTGATATAGAAATAAAAAATAAATGGGAAAGTGAATTTCCGGTTAGGATTATCCATTTATTGGAGCATACATCAGGTATTGATGATGTACATTTTAACGAAGGCTATCTTACAAATGAAGACAATATTCCCACATTGAATGAGATTTTTTCTGTAAACCCCAAATCCAGAAATGTACGTTGGAAGTCTGGTGAATTCACTTCTTATTCGAATGATGCTTATTCATTGCTGGCGCTTGTTATTGAAAAAGCAACAGGAATGAAGTTTGAAGAATACATCCGGCAAAATATACTGGATAAAACAGGTGCCAATTCAACAACCTATTACAGAACAGCATTTGACAAAACAAGCTTTGCCCAAGGATATACCAATGATGGTAAACCTGTGCCATATACGCCGGTAATGATGAGGCCTTCGGGAGGAATCAATTCTGACATATCCGATTTGGCAAAATTTGTCCAGATGATTTTAAATAATGGCCAATTTGATCAGGGAAGTATCATTGATTCTGCAACTTTAGTACAAATGCGCTATCCTTCCTCTTCCATTCCGGCAAAAGAAGGGTTTAAGCAAGGATATGGTTCTGGTTTCAGTTCTTTCTTTGTAGATGGTCAAAAATTCTATGGTCACGGAGGCGGATTACCTAATTTTAATTCTATATTCCTCATCAATCCGGAATCGGGAATCGGTTTTATTGTCCTGATTAACCAAAACTCTGATTATTTCTGGAAATTGGTCAGTGCTGTTGCTTCGTATTTAGATTCTGACAAGAGTATTCAGAAGGATTCATCCATTTATTCCATAAAAAGATTAAACAATAACGAACTAACCGGATATTATACCCAGGCAAATTATGGCATCAGCCTCGACAGGTTTCCGAATTATTTTTTAGGAGGCCAAACCATAACATTTGAGGAAGATTCTTTATATATTACTGAATTTCAAGGCAATAAAATTGCTCTTATCCATGTGGACGGCAATGCATACCGAATGTCAACTGAAAATTTCGAATCCGTTTATTTTTTCGAAGATTCAGATGGAAAAATGATGTTAACTATCTCCGGTAAGCTTTTTTATTATAAAGGTTCAGCATGGATCCCGGCATTTCACAGGATTTTTTTATTTCTAAGTATAATCATCTTTCTTTCATTTATAGTGTTTAGCATTGTCTGGCCAGTTAAAAAACTGGTAAGAAAATTACTTGGTAAATCAAAACAGGAATTTTCTGTTTGGGGGCGCCTATGGCCTTTGCTGGGTGTTTTAAGCTTTTTCATTTGTTTATATGCCCTTTCTGTCTGGTTTGGCGATGCCATTCATGCCGGAAAAGTTTCCTTAACCAGTATCCTGGTATTTGCTTTCTCCTTGCTTTTTCCATTGTTTTCGTTAATCAGCATTTGGTCCTACGATTTATCCAAAAGGACGGGGTTTAAAAATAAAATGGAAAAAATATACCTTCTAACAGTTTCTTTTACATTGCTTGGTTTATCCATTTTCTTTTATTACTACGAAATTGTTGGGTTAAGGCTTTGGGCTTATTGATATCTGGTTTTTTATTAATCATATGTAATTAAAAGTCAACGAATATGAAAATCATCATTAACTTATTATTAATCTGTATTTTGTTTGCCTCCTGTAAAACTGATAATACAAAAATTGTAGATTTTTATATTGGGGCTTTAAATATAGCTGATTCAGCGATGATTTATTGTCCCAACCTAATATCCTCTGGGTTAAATGATCGGGATCTGGCACTTTCACCCGATTCAAGCGAGATTTTCTATTGCATCCTTGAAGAACCCCATTTTACCATTGTCCAGATCAAAAAGGATAAAAATGGAAAATGGGGTAAACCACAGATTGCGCCTTTTTCAGGTAAATTCGATGATTGCGAACCTATGTTTTCGCCTGATGGGAAGCGATTGTATTTCTGTTCAAACCGGCCTGTGGATAATTCCGGCAAAGAGAAAGACTACGACATCTGGTATGTCGAAAAAACTGCTACAGGATGGGGAAACCCTGTTAATATAGGTGCTCCTATAAATACTAAGAATAATGAGTTTTATCCTTCTGTTACAAATAATCAAACACTTTATTTTACTTCTGCCAGCATGAAAATCATGAAATCCAGGTTTCAGGATGGAAAGTACCTTGAACCCGAACTGCTTTCGGATTCAATAAATACAAAAGTTGGCGAGTACAATGCCGTTGTAGCTCCTGATGAAAGCTTTCTGATTTATACCTCACATGGCTGGCCAGACGATAAGGGACAAGGCGATTTATATATTTCGTTTAGTAAGTTAGATGGAACATGGACTAAAGCCAAAAATCTAGGTAATGGGGTCAACTCTCAATTCACTGAAATGTCACCCTCATTAAGCCCTGATGGAAAGTACCTGTTCTTTGCAAGCAACAGAAGTTTGAACCTAAATGACCGAAGCCCAAATCACTCTTTTGATGAAATACAGAAAAAAGCTTTGCACTTCGATAATGGGCGGTTTAATATATTTTGTATTGATATGAAAACGATTTTAAAATAGATAGTATTAATAGAAATGAAGCAAAATAGACTAAACAACATAATTTATGTAATTCTCATACTAATTACAATAATTTCTTGCAATCCAAGGGTTGAAAACAATGAGAAAATATCTCAGCGAATAGATTCCTTTTTTGAATCCTTATCTGAAAATTATGCATTCAACGGGAATGTTTTAGTTGCAAAGAATGGAAAAGTACTGTACAGTTCAGAGTTTGGGTATGCAAATTTTATAAGTCAAAAAAAACTTACATCTCAATCGGTTTTCGACCTTGCATCAATTACAAAACAGTTTACAGCACTTGCTATTGCTATGCTCAAAGAAGAAGGAAAACTGGATTATTCTGATGAAATGTCCAAATTTTTCCCAGAATTACCTTACCAGGGTATTACAATTAAGCATCTATTGAACCACACTTCGGGAATTCCTGATTTTTATAATTTCATGGAGGACCATTGGGATAAATCCAAAGTTGCCACCAATAAAGATGTTTTGAAAATACTGCAAGAAGAGAAAATTGAACTCGATTTCAAAACAGGCGAGAGTTGGAAATACTCAAATACAGGCTATGTTCTATTGGCATTAATAATTGAAAAAGTTTCAGGTAATACTTATCAAGAATTTATGGCTAATAGAATCTTTACGCCTTTAGCAATGAATAGTACTTGGGTTAAGGGCGATAATCGTAGTAACGAAGAAAACGCAGAAATTGCAAAGGGATATATCATTTCAATGAGTCAAAAAGGCTATCTATTACCAGAGAATTTTGAGGAGTTTGATTACCTGAAATACCTTGATGGTATTGTTGGGGATGGAAACATTCTTTCCACAACCGAAGATTTATTAAAATATGATGATGCCTTAAATTCAGGGAAAATAGTATCATTAAATACATTACAAGAACTTTATACCCCGGGATTACTGGCGAATGGCGATACAATCGAGATTGAGCTTAAGGGTCAATCTTATGGTTATGGTTGGCGTATAAGAAATTCAAGTATAGGTAAAATCGTATGGCATTCCGGTCATCTGCCTGGCATATCAAATCTTTATATAAAAAACCCTGACAATGGGATTACAATTATTATTCTGAGCAATAATGGATCAGAAACATATAAAATCTACGATAAGATTTTTGAGATTATTACCGATAAAAAAATGGAGAATCCAAGAATATTTGGTGATCTGGCATTAAGAAAACTTTTAGCTGAAAGTAAAATTGCTGATATACCAGATGAATTCATGAATTTAACTAATAATAGTCAGGTTATGTTTTATGAGTCTCAACTCAATAATATTGGCTATGAATTAATTGAATTGAAACGTCTGAATGATGCCATAGAGGTTTTTAAACTTATTGTTAAACGATACCCTAAGTCTGCGAATGCTTTTGATAGTCTTGGAGAAGCATTTCTCCTAATAAAGAATAATAAATCTGCGATTGAATGCTATGAAAAGGCTCTCGAACTTGATCCAAACTATGGAAATGCATCAAATGCATGGAACATAATTGCAAAACACAAAGTAAAATAAATACAATTTAAAATATATATAAAAAGAATTTCAATGAAAAATGTATGAAAACAAATTCTAATGAAAAGTTGACCAGCCTATCCTCTATGTGGTGGTTTTTTGCGGTAGTTGTACTAATCCAATTTTTGCCTCCGGTTTCAACAGCAAATTGGTCTCTTGATGAGTTTATGGCATTGGATCAAGCAACAACCAATTACGCACTTGTATCTAAACTTAACTTCCTGTATTTGCCTGTTAAGCTTGCTTTTATCCTGATGGTTGTTGTTTTATTTTTGATCAGGAACAAAGCCAGAACGGCATTCTCCCTGTTTGTAGGGTTTCATTACCTGCTTTTCTATACGGTGCAACTTATTGGGTTTAATCATCCAAATTATGGAACTGTTTTCAATACAGGAGGGTTTGTTATGATAGGCATAATTTCATTTGCATGGTTTAGTGAAATCTATAGTAAGAAAAATGGTTATTCAAAAATCTCCTTCCAGCCAATGCATTACTTTTTGATTCCAGCATCTTTATTTGCATTCTGGTTGCCTGAACGACACGGTTTACCACATTTAGATCCACTATTGATCTTCTCATCGGCAGGAGGATTAGCATTATGTATGATGCTCCCTGTGTATATTACATTGCAATCATTATTTTATCCGCATATTAACTTGTTTATCATGCGAGTGTCAGGAATTTTTGGGTTGCTCTTTGCATCATACAATATTTTTTTTACTTGGGGCATTAACTTCTCTCAAGCATGGTGGGGTGGAATAATGCATTTACCAATGTTGTTCATTTCAATCTATGCGCTGATTGTTGGCTATAGAAAACATTAAATAGATGAAATAACGTCATTTATGTAATATTAATATGCCGATGGTTCATGGACAAATCTAAAGAATACAGGACTTGATATTAATACCACGAAAATCAAGCTTCCAGAAAGTGTTTCTCCCAATGGGAAGTGCTTCTTTTTTCACCGAAGGGTAAACGACAATGGTGATATCTATTGGGTTAATGCTAAGATAATTGATAATATTAGAATGAAAGAACTTTAAAATGGAGGACTTGTCATGAAAAAGATTGTATTTTCAGCGATACTTATAATAGCGTGTGGAACTCTATTCGCACAACAAAATGGCGTTTCAAGGCCAACAGGTTTATACCTCGGACAAAAGTTGCCAGGTGATGTACCTGAACTATTTGCCCCTGGTATTGTATCAACCGGACTCGACGAGCTTAACTCTGTATTCTCACCTGATGGTTCTGAATTATATTTTTGTTTACGAAAACCCACTGGCGCTTCAATATTCCAAATGAAAATGAGAAATGGTATTTGGGGTAAACCAGAACTCTTACCTTTTGCAAGCAGATTTGGGGATATTGATATCAATATCTCTTCCGATGGAACGAAACTATTCTTTTCTTCCAGAAGACCATTGCCGGGAACTACCGAGCCAAAAAAGGATAACGATTTTTGGATGGTAGATAGAAAAGGCAACACATGGGGTAATCCGGTTTATTTGGGTAAACTTATTAACTCCGAAAGCGAGGACTATTTCCCTATGGTTACCAAGAATGGAAATTTATATTTTTCAAGCCAAAGGGAAGGTCAGGGAACAAACAATATTTACAGGTCAAAACTTGTAAAAGGTGAATATTCTACTGCCGAAAAGCTTGATAGTTCCATTAATTCAGAGTTTCGGGAGTTTGACCCTTATGTTTCTCCTGACGAAAGCTTTATAATATTTGCATCAAGCCGACCCAATGGTTTTGGAGGGGATGATTTGTATATCAGTTTTAGAAAACCCGATGGATATTGGACTAAAGCAAGGAATATGGGCGATAAAATTAATTCGATGGGAAGTGAATATAGCCCGATGCTAAGTCCGGATGGGAAATACATGTTCTTTACCGGCTCAAGAAGAACACCGTTGAGTACTATTCCTGAGAATCCACAGGATTACTCAGATTTCAAACGGTTTAATAACTCTCCACAAAATTACTTTAGTGACATCTATTGGGTTGATGCTAAAATAATTAACGAATTAAAATAAAACTTAATCTATCTAATATGAAAATAACAACATATTTTAACATTCTATTGATATTGTTTTTATGTGAATTAAATATATCTGCGCAAAATGATGACTCTAATATATTAAAGACAAAGTTTGAAAAGCTGATAGTTGAACAATATAAATCAACCGACCCTGGTTGTGTCATCCTTGTTGCTTTAAAAGGGAAGGTAATCTACCAAAAAGCCTTTGGTATGGCCAACCTGGAATTGAATGTTCCTATGGATACCAATATGATTTTGGGTATAGGATCAATAACTAAACAATTTACTGCAGTAGCCATTTTACAGCTAGTTGAGCAGGGAAAATTGTCACTCGATGATGATATCACCAAATTCATTAAAGACTACCCCACTCACGGACATTCTATTTCTGTAAGGCATTTATTGAGCCATACGTCTGGAATCAAGAGCTTTGGAGATATAGATGGCTGGAATGCCAACAAGGAAAGAATAGATTTTTCGGTGGATGAATTGATTAATGAATTTAAAAATCAACCTATGGAGTTCGCTCCAGGTACAAAATGGAGTTATTGCAATTCGGGATACACCCTTGCAGGAAAGATAATTGAAATTGTTTCAGGAATGTCCTATCCAAACTATTTAAAGGAAAAACTCTTTAAGCCTACCGAAATGTCAAATACATATTATGGAAATAATCAGAAAGTTATAAAGAATAGGGCATATCCCTATCAGGCAGTTAATGGAGAGATGATTAATGCGGAGTATGTAAGCATTTCTCAACGTTTCTCAAGTGGGTCTATTATTACAACTGCTGGTGATCTGCTTAAATGGAATGAGGCACTAAAAAGGAATATCCTTATAAACCCAAAATCACTTGAAATTGCCAGAACCGAATTTAAACTCAATGATGGTACAGGCACGGGGTATGGACTTGGCTGGAATATCTCCGATGTAAATGGAAGTATTGCATACGAACATGCGGGAAGCATAAATGGATACCGTTCAAATGCAATTTATCTGCCTAACGAGGATGTTTTTGTTGTTATCCTGACCAACCGCGATTACGATTCCCCTTCTGATTTATCAGTTAAAATTGCTGCACTGATAATTGGCAAGCCTTATCAATGGAAACCAACATATAAACCAACTAACTTGCTTGAATATAAGGGTGAGTATCTCAACTCTCAAAACGAGAACAGAAATATAATAATTGAAAGTGAACAACTTATTTATAAAAGAAACAATGGTGATAAAATCAAATTAATTCCTGTTGCCAAGGATAAATTTCAGTTTGATCAATCGTTTATTACCTTCAAATTTCTGCGTGATAAAAAAGGTAATATTTATAGAGTTGAAATAAAGAACAGAATCCCTCCAGTAGAGTACTGGAAAAAATAGAGTTAGAACATAATCAAATCTTTTATACCATTATCTAATAATCCTACAAAATGAAAATAAAATTTATAATCCTTTTCATTATTATTTTGAATAACGTCACATTAAACGCTACTAATTCAGTAAAACCGAGAAAAGTGGACGAAAAAATTACCATCGATGGAGTTCTGGATGAACCAATATGGTCTAAGTTAACCGGTTTTACTGATTTTACTTCATATCTTCCTGATTTTGGTAAAAAGCTAAATGATTCAACCATTGCCTATATAGCTTATGATGCAGAGAACATTTATTGCGCATTCATCTGTCATGAGTCAGAACCAGAAAAGATCATTGCAACCATGTCTGCAAGGGATAAGATTGTGAATGATGATTGGGTATGCATTGGGCTTAATTCAAAAAATGATCTTCAGGGTATGATGAGCTTTGTGGTCAATCCAAGAGGGATTCAATATGATTCTTTTTCATCAACTACCAGCGAAGATATTGGGGTTGACCTTGTTTGGTACAGTGCAGGTAAACTCAATGAGAATGGTTATACGGTTGAAATACAAATTCCTTTCAAAAGTCTGAGATATTCTGAGAAATCACCGGTCACTATGGGCTTCTTACTAGAGCGCCGCTCAAGTAAGATATCCACTCACGTTACCTATCCCTCTTTTGATCCTCAGCAGGGTGGGGCCTTTTTAAACCAATTAGCCAAGATTCAATTCCCGGATATTAAATCCTATAAACTGTTTGAGGCATTACCTACACTGACTTATTCATTCCATCAATCAAGATCATCAGAAGGAGTTTTAAAGAACGATTTAAATCAATTATCACCGGGTGTTAACCTGAAATATGGCTTAACTTCTTCATTAATATTGGATGCTGCGATAAACCCTGATTTTAGTCAGATTGAAGCAGACGCAGGTAAGGTTGATATAAACCTGAGATCACAATTGTTTTTCCAGGAGAAAAGACCTTTTTTTCTTGAGGGAAATGATCAATTTCTGGTTGCATCAACAAGCACCTCGGTAGTGGATCCGTTGCATTACATGATTTACACAAGGACCATTGCAAATCCAATTGCTGGTTTGAAATTGTCGGGTAGTATTAATAAAAAGAACACATTAGCTGTTCTTTATGCCATTGACGAATTGGGGGAGACCCTTGAAGAAAGTAAAACCTTTGCCCAGGTTCCGATTTTGAGATATAAATTTAATTACCAGGGTGAAAATTTTCTGGGACTTTTATATTCCGGGCGATTAGACAAGGATATTAATAACCATGCCTACGGAATTGATGGAAAGACGAAAATTGGCAAGTCTTCTTTTCTGGAGTACAATGCTTATAACACTCATACCACTTCAAATGAGGTATCCAATAATACCAATAAGAATCAATCAGGTCATACCTTCGGATTTACTTACATTAATTTGAAGAGAAATCTTGACTTTTTCCTCACCCAACGGGATATTGCCAAAGACTTTAATGTGGCTTCTGGTTATTATAACAGAACGGGAGTTAGCCAGGTTAGCGCATTGATCAGGCCCAAAGTGTATTTCGACTCAAGTTTCATGAAGAGAATTGATTTTGAGGCCCTAGCATCAGCCACTTATGATAAATTCTACAATCTGTGGGAAACCTTTAATCATGCTTCAGTTCAATTCTATCTTGGAAACTCCACAGTTTTCAAGATAAAATACTCATTGTCAAATGAGGTCTATCTTGGTCAGACCTTTAATACCAGCGGTTATCATGCTTTGTTATCTAGCAGAATAGGAACATGGCTTTCAGCCGGAATACTTTATCGTAGAACCCATGCAATTTATTATTCATCAGACCCTTATGGGGGTGTAAGTAATAGGTTGACTAGTAATATTGCTTTAACCCCTGTCCCAAAACTGAGTATTACATTAAGCCATATCCTAGCAGACTTCAAAAATGAGAACGATAATTCTCCCCTTTATAATTATCAGATTGGGCGCGTTCAGATAACTTATCAGATTAATAAATATTTATTTCTAAGAGCTATCGAAGAGTACAATAGCTACCGGAAAACCCTTCTTTCTGATTACCTGGTATCCTTTACCTATATTCCCGGTACAGTATTCTTTATGGGCTACGGCAATATCTTCAGACAGGAAGAACCAACTGAACCTTTCTTTAGCTCAAGGATTAATCCGGTGGAACAGCAAAGAGGGTTTTTTATGAAAATCTCCTATCTGTATAGGAGATAAGAGGAATTAAAAATTTAATTAAATTACAACATGAAAATAGCAAGGCAGATAGGGCTAACCATAAGCTTGTTTATGGTCCTGACAATGAATCTAAATTCTCAGAACACTGAATACCTGACTCCCCAGGAGCTGATAACAACTGCTTACACATTAATGTCCTTTGATGGAGGGAATCCGCCAGACTGGGAGAAAATTAAAAATCTATTTCATCCTCAGGCTAATATTATATTGCGTACCAGTCCAACTGAAATGACATTGGTTGACCGGGATGGTTTTGTAGCTCTGTGGTTGAAGGATATGGAAGAACAAAACCTTAAAGAGACTGGAATTAAGGAAGAAAAAATAATCGACAGTTACGAAATAATGGGTGATATTGCTACCTGCTATGTTATCTATGCTGTAACTATTCCAACCCTTAACTACCCACCCCAATTAGGTATTGATTGTTTTCATTTGATAAAACAAAATGGCAGATGGTATATTATATCTATTGTAAATGAAGCTTTGCGACCGGGGGTTGATCCACCACAGAATATGAAAGATGAATTTGCAAAATATTTTAATAATATTTCTAACGACACCAGAAATAGAAATCCTGACCAACATTTAAATATTTTAGTTAATAATCAAAAAAAACCGTCAATAACTAAGGACTTCTATCTTCAAAGTCGAGCAGAAAGGGACTCACTTGAAAGACCAAACATTATCATGAACTTATTGGAAATAAAACCCGGAATGTTTATTGGTGAAGCTGGTGCAGGGGAAGGATATTTTACATTTCACTTATCAGAAAGGATAGGATTGAATGGAATTATTTATGCTAATGACATATCTGAAGAGAATCTTAATATTTTAACCAAATATTCTAAGGACTTTCAAAAAGAGTTGAATATTTTAGATAATATTATAACAGTTAAGGGGACTGAAATCGATCCCTGTTTTCCAAAAAAAGAATTGGATTTAATAGTTATTTATCATGGGTTTCATGAGTTTGAGAAAAAAAACGAATGGTTAAAAAATGCCTATAAATATTTAAAAAAAGGTGGAAAAATTGCTTTTGTTGATAGTTATCATTCAAACTCAGGTTTAACAAGAGATATCATAAATCAATGTGCAATAGATGCTAGTTTTAGTTTCCTTCTTTATCAAAAACCTTCGTGGAATGTACTTGTTTATATAAAAGATTAAAACAGGTTATTATCCAATCATGATAAACTATTGAGGGATTTGAAATTTACCAACTTCAAATATTACCTATGAATTCATCGGCTTAAAAAATGATTAAAAAACATATGAGACTGGAAATAAACAATGTAAGCAAACTATATAAGAACAATATTTGGGGTGCGAAAAATTTTTCGCTTAACCTCGAAAATGGGATATTAGGACTCTTAGGACCAAATGGGGCAGGTAAATCTACCTTGATGAATATTTTGGCTACGATAACAAAGCCTACTGAAGGTGCAGTTTTTTGGAATGATAAAGATATTAGCCTTTATCCTAATGACTTAAGAAAAGAACTGGGATATTTACCTCAATATTTCGGTATTTATCCAAATCTTAATGCAATTGAATTCCTTAAATATATTTCCATACTTAAGGGGATGAATCGCAACCATACAAAAAAAAGGATTGGAGAACTACTTGAACTGGTAAATTTAGTTGATGTATCAAAACGTCTCCTTGGAAGTTATTCTCAGGGAATGAAACAACGTATTGGAATTGCTCAGGCACTCCTTAATGATCCAAAACTATTGATCGTTGATGAACCAACTGCAGGGCTTGATCCTGAAGAGCGTATCCGATTTAGAAATTTACTTTCCGATTTATCTGGAAGTAGAATAGTGATCTTATCCACCCATATTGTTTCAGATGTAGAGGCGACGGCTAATAATATTGCAATAATTAAAAAAGGGGAATTGCTTTGTCATGAATCTCCAGAAGTGTTGATTCAGAAAGCGGAAGGTAAAGTATGGATGCTAACAATTAAAAGCGATGAATTATTGACTTTTCAAAAGAAACACATCGTTTCTGGTATAATAAGAAGAAGTGAGGGTATACTGATCAGGGTTATTTCTGATGTGCCTCCTGCAATAAATACACAGCAAACCTCCCCAAATTTGGAAGATGCATACCTTTATCATATTTCTTTATCAAATAATTTTTCTAAATAAAAATTAATTATGGTAACGATAAACATACTTTCTCATTTAATTCGCGTCGATCTGCTCCAACGAACACGTCAAAATAGTTTCTTTGTGTTAATCTTTGTTACCATTATGTTTGGTTACTTTATGGTTCCTTCTGCTGATGCAGGATATGAAGCATTTGTTATTAATAGTTGCAGGGGATATTATAACTCGGCATGGATTGGTGTAATTTATGGAATATTATCATCGACCATCTTCTCACTGTTCGGGTTCTATTTTATTAAGGGTTCTATTATATCGGATTATGAAACACATTTTGGTTTGATTATCGCATCAAACCCTATCACTAAGCCAACTTATTTGATGGGTAAATTCATAAGTAATCTGACGTTTTTCTCAATCATTTTGTTCATTTTAACAATCATTGCATTTTTAATGCAACTATTGCGAGCTGAAAGCTCCAGTTATCAGTTAATTGAATTAATTGCATACTTATGGTTAATTAGCTTTCCAACATTGGCAATTGTGTCTGCTCTGGCCATTTTTTTTGAAAGTATTCCGTTTTTGCGTCAAAGTTTTGGTAATGTTCTATATTTTGCTATTTGGATTTCGGCTATATTGATTTTTATAGGTCGATTATTTGGAACATCGGTTGATATTGAACCGCAAAATGATGTTTTCGGTTTGTCGAGAATTGTTATTAGTATTCGTGATCAATTGATGACACAACATGGTGAAATTCAAAATGGAGTAAGCGATCTATTTGTTCCAAAGGGTGAGCAAGAAATAAGTGTTTTCGAATGGACAGGAATAAAATGGACATTAAATATGTTTTTTGAAAGAATACTCTGGATTGGGATATCAATTTTGATGGTATTTTGTGCTGCAGTTCCTTTCGATAGGTTCGATCCATCCCATTATATTAATAAAGATAGAAAGAAGAAGGCAAAATCAACATTATTTAAGGATGCGCAAAGAGAACCCTCATATAATCCCATTGAAATAAAAACAAAATTAAAACCGACAGTAATAAATTTTATCCATACCCCCAATAACCTAAAACAATACCCAAATAGAATAAGGTGGTGGGCTTCTATTAAAAGTATATTAAGAATAATGTTCATTGAACTATACTTAATATCAAAAGAGCAAAGATGGTGGTGGTTTATGGTGACATTTATATTATTCATTTCTTCTTTTATTGTAAGTAAGGAAGAACTTGTAAGGCAGGTTCTCCCCTTATGTTGGCTTTGGCCAATATCCATTTGGTCAGGTCTTGGCAACAAAGAAGTTAAATATCATACAGAAAAAATAATTTTTTCGATAAGCGCAATTTCAACTCGCCAACTTATTGCATTATATGGTGTAGGAATAGTAATTTCGATGATTACTGGTTCGGGAGCAGGGCTACGCTTTATTTTTGAAGCAGATTGGAATAGTTTATATGCATGGTTAATTAGTGCTACTTTCATTCCATCACTGTCCATATGCTTGGTCGTATTGAGTAAAAAATCTGTAGTTTTTGACATTGTTTATATCATACTATGGATTATTGGGCCTTTGATAGGATTGCCTTTTCGCAGCATTATAGAACGAGGTGATGGATTCAATTTTAAAGGGATAACTATTCTCTATTTATGTATTTCAATAATGCTTTTTTATTTGGCTTATTTCAGAAGACAAAATCAACTAATTGTGTAATTATTAAATTCATTATTGTATTATCTTAAACCAAACTTTAGACTTTAGTTTAGAAATAAACACATATATCCACTCAGACGAAAATCCGCTTGATCTTTCAAACTCGGATAATAAATTAATGATGGTTTTCTATCTTGTAACCCCTGAAGTAGAGAACGATAAAATTACAAAAAGAACCAATGAGGGAACTCATGCTGCACAGGTTATAGGTAAATTTGCCAATAAAGCTCCAAAGTGCTTGATTGGATATTTCAGGATACTAATGAATTACGCAAGAAAAAAACGGAAAAAACTGATAAAAAATCTGTCTTTTCCGTTTCTGTACCCGGGGCCGGGATCGAACCGGCACGAGTGTTACCTCAATGGTGTTTGAGACCATCGCGTCTACCAATTCCGCCACCCGGGCATAAATGAAATCAGGACGTCTCTGAAAGTGCAAAAATACTCAAAAAAACATATTATCCCCAGAAAATATTTTAAGTTTTTGAGATAGTACGCGATTATTTTGCAGGAGAAGATTTTATATCATAATTTTGCAGCCGAAACTTACTCATCCATTTAACAATAAGCAAGCATCATGAGTGTTATATTCTCAGGAAGAAATTCAAAATACCTAAGCGAACAAATAGCAAAAAGTTACGGAACAAAACTCGGAAACTCTTCTATAACTGTTTTTGCAGACGGCGAATTTCAGCCTTCCTTCGAAGACAACATTAGGGGTTTAGACGTATATATTGTTCAGTCTACTCAGCCTCCGATGGAAAATCTTTTTGAATTATTATTGATGGTTGATGCAGCCCGAAGAGCTTCTGCCAAAAGTATAGTAGCCGTAATTCCTTATTTTGGTTTTGCCCGACAAGATCGAAAAGATAAACCGCGTGTAGCAATTGGAGCTAAATTGGTTGCCAATTTATTAACTGCTGCCGGTGTTAGTCGTATAATTACCATCGATTTACATGCAGATCAAATTCAAGGATTTTTTGATGTTCCGGTTGATCATTTATTTGCCTCAAGCATTTTTGTTAAGTATTTGAAAAGTTTGAATTTGCCCAATCTTACTATGGCTTCTCCTGATACAGGCGGAACCAGAAGGGCAGCCGCTTATGCAAAAATTTTAGGGACAGATTTTGTGATTTGTTATAAAACAAGAGCAAAACCAAATGAAATTGCAAAGATGGCTTTGATTGGAGATGTTAATGGAAAAGATATCGTTTTAGTTGATGATATAATTGATACAGCAGGCACCATAACCAAGGCAGCCGAATTAATGATGGAAAATGGTGCTTCAAGTGTACGCGCGTTTTGTACACACCCGGTTTTCTCAAAAAAAGCGTTTGACAGATTGGTAAACTCTCCGTTCAGCGAGATTGTATTTACCGATACCATACCGATTAAGAAAAACCACGAAAAATTTACGGTGCTTTCGACCGCCGATCTTTTTGCAGAAGTAATTAAACGACTGGAGAATAAAGAGTCGATAAGTTCATTATTCAAATTCTAATAAATTAAAACAAACAAATTATGAAAACAGTATCATTGAGCGGTTCTCTAAGAGAGAGCGTAGGGAAAAAAGATGCTAAAAAACACAGAAAAGAAGGAAAAGTTCCCTGTGTTATTTATGGCGGAAAAGAACAAATTCAGTTCTTTACTGATGAAACAAACTTTAAAGGAATCATCTTTACACCACATGTTTATATCGTTGAAATAACGATTGGTGATAAAAATTACACCGCAGTTCTTCAGGATATACAATATCATCCTGTACATGATAATATTTTACATGCCGATTTCTTGGAAATTCAACCTGGCAAACAAGTAACTATTGCTGTTCCGGTTGCTTTAGAAGGTACTGCACCCGGTGTAATTACCGGAGGGAAACTTGTGAAGAAAATTAGGAAAATTAAGATAAAAGCTTTGCTCGAAGATTTACCAGATCAATTGGTAATTGATATTTCTAAATTAAAAATCGGAGACTCAATACTTGTTTCTGATGTTAAAAACGATAAAATAACTTTCCTTGATAATCCAAATTCGATTATTGTTGGAGTATTTGCCGCCCGTGCTGCAGCTGTTGCTGAAGCTGCTGATGAAGAAGAATCAACTGAAGAAAGCAAATCAACCGAGGGAAAATCAGAAGAATAGCATTTTATAAAACTCATTAAGAATGGGTGTAAGGTTATTTTCTAACTTTACACCCATATTTTTTTGTTAATAATGAAATATTTAATTACAGGATTAGGAAATATTGGTGATGAGTATCAAAATACCCGTCATAATATTGGATTTATAGTATTGGATGCTTTAGCTCAGGAGGCTGGTGTTAAATTTGAACCCGGACGACTCGCTTCTATTGCAAAGATGAAATATAGGGGAAGAGTACTTATTTTGGCGAAACCTGCAACTTATATGAACTTAAGCGGTAAAGCAGTTAAATATTGGTTAACACAAGAGAACATTCCAATTGAGAATTCGCTAAGCATTTTAGATGATATAGCACTCCCGGTTGGAGGTTTACGATTAAAAAGCAAAGGTGGCGACGGAAGCCACAACGGATTAACGAGTATTATTGAACATTTGGGAACTACTGAATTTCCTAGGCTCCGAGTTGGCATTGGTAATGACTTTGCTCAAGGCTTTCAATCTGATTATGTACTTGGAAGATGGACCAAAACCGAAGAGGATATCCTTATCCCACGTATCAAAGTTGCAACTGATATTATTAAAAGTTTTGTAAGTATTGGAATTGGCCTTACGATGACAAAATATAATAAAAAATAAAGTCATATCGAGCGAAGTAGAGATGTAATGTTAAGATTTTGACTTAAGCTCTGGCTCCCATAGTCCTAAAATATAAGTAAAAAGCGACCTATAAAGTCGCTTTCCTTTCTTTACCCTGAGCTAAATAAGATTAAATTCCTTTAATTTTTTTATCTATTATTGAAGAAATTCTTATAGGGATGGCTTCCTCTTTTAGGAAGCCATCCCTATTTTCTAGATCTATCTTTAATTTCTTAACTTTTCTGCAATAATCCCCGATATATTTTCAATTGGAATTCGTTCCTGCTTCATACTATCCCGTTCACGAATGGTTACCGTTTGATCCACCAAAGTTTGATGATCGATCGTAATACAATAAGGCGTTCCGATGGCATCATAACGACGGTAGCGACGTCCTATGGCATCTTTTTCCTCATACTGACACATATAATCAAACTTTAAGGTATCCATGATTTCACGCGCTTTTTCGGGCAAACCATCTTTTTTCATTAAAGGCAATATAGCAGCTTTGATCGGGGCTAAAACCGGGGGTATTTTCATAACAACCCTCTCCGATCCGTCTTCCAATTTTTCCTCAGTATAAGCATGACTTAAAATGGCCAAAAAAGTTCGGTCAAGACCTATCGAGGTTTCAACTACATAAGGAACATAACTTTCATTTAATTCTGGATCAAAATACTGTAGTTTTTTACCCGAAAATTCCTGATGGGCCCCCAAATCGAAATCGGTTCTCGAATGAATCCCTTCCAACTCTTTAAATCCAAAAGGAAAATTGAATTCGATATCGGCAGCAGCATTGGCATAATGTGCCAGTTTTTCATGATTGTGAAAACGATAGTTTTCGGCAGGGATACCTAATGAAAGATGCCATTTCATCCTTGCTTCCTTCCAGTATTCGTACCATTTCATTTCTTCACCTGGTTTTACAAAAAATTGCATTTCCATTTGTTCAAATTCGCGCATACGGAAAATGAACTGACGGGCAACAATTTCATTTCTAAAAGCTTTACCTATTTGGGCAATTCCAAATGGGATTTTCATCCGTCCGGTTTTTTGAACGTTCAGATAATTCACAAATATGCCTTGTGCAGTTTCCGGACGTAAATAAATTTGATTGGCTTCTTCACTTAATGAGCCTATTTGGGTAGAAAACATCAGGTTAAATTGTCGAACCTCGGTCCAGTTCCTCGATCCTGATAAGGGGCATGCAATTTCTAAATCCTCGATCAATTTTTTAATGCCTGCAAAATCATTGGCATCCATCGCAGGATACAAGCGGTTTTTGATATCATCGATTTTGAGCTGATTATCCAACACCCTTTGATTGGTTGCTAAAAATTGAGTCTTATCAAAAGATTCTCCAAATCTGGAAGCAGCTTTATCAACTTCTTTTTCAATTTTGGATTCAATCTTTGCAATAAAATCTTCAACTAAAACATCTGCGCGATAACGCTTTTTTGAATCTTTATTATCGATCATCGGGTCACTAAAAGCATCCACATGTCCCGATGCTTTCCAAATGGTAGGATGCATAAAAATAGCAGAATCAATTCCCACAATATTTTCATGGTATTGAACCATCGACTTCCACCAATAATCTTTAATATTTTTCTTTAACTCAGCTCCGTTTTGACCGTAATCATATACCGCACTAAGTCCATCATAAATTTCGCTTGACTGAAAAACAAAGCCATACTCCTTCGCATGGGCAATGATTTTTTTAAAAAGTTCTTCGTTTGCCATGCTGCAAAAATAATCAATTAGTTGATTTGATAATTAGTCAATGATATGTTAAAGTGTTTCATTGTTCGATTGATTCATGGTTTTATTGTTAAAAGCCAACTTTAACAATCGTATTTCCATGTATTACAATGTATTACTATTGTATGACAATCGAATGACGACTGCATTTGCAATTGTGTTGGGGTGTTTAAGTGTTAATGTGTTTCATGGTTTCATTGTTAAAAACCAACTTAAACAATCGTATTTCCATGTATTACAATTGCTTATCAATTGGATAAAATAAAAAATCCTCGACTAGTAAGCCGAGGATTTTTGTTAAAGAGCAAATTTGAGTTTAATCAGGCAAAATATTTGGATCCTTATTGATAAATTGAGGTTTCATTTCTCCACGCTTGAAATCAAGTTTGTCTGCATTAGCCATTTGATAGATTGACATAAACAATAATTGAGTAATATCTTCTGTGACTTCCGGCGTAATATTAGTAATATTATCATAAGGAGTATGATAACGATAAGTACCGGCTCCTCCCGCATTTCCAAACGTACCAAGAGAGAGCACCGGAATTCCGTACCAATCGAAAAAAACTGCATCTTGTCTTGGTCGGGCCAAGTTGGTCGAATAAGCTCCCGTGATATATCTGTGTATGTATTTATTATTGTTTCCCTCTAAATATGAAAAGAAGTCAGGATAATTGCCAGCGAATCCACAAGATATACTATGGCCAATCCCAACACCTTCAAGGTTTATAAAGCCAACGATATTATTTAATGAATTTGTAGTTGGATTTTTTAGGAAATACTGAACTCCTTTTAATGCAGCCTCTTCGGCAGCAATAACAAAAAAAACAACCGACCGTTTCATTTTTGTTTCAAGTTTCGACATTGCTTCTGCTAGTCCTAAAGTAACGGCAACAGCAGCAGCATTATCGCCTGCACCAGGCATAATTTCCCAGTTTTTACCCATGAAATCGAGGTGACCACCAACCATAATAAATTCATTTTTAAGCACCGGGTCAGACCCTTCGATATAAGCAATCACATTCGCTGTGACCCCTTCCGGATGGTAAAGCGTATTATTTTTAATGCTGAATATTTTTCCTGTTTTAAATGACTGAGGTTTGAGTTTTTCCCCTATTTCTTTTTTAAGATCCTCAGGTTTTTTACCGGTTCCGGCAAAAATATCAGTCATGATGTTATCCCCGATATGTGAATAAATAAACCCCTCTACATAGGCATTATTCGGATTTGAAATCGGGCCATAATTATATAATAATCCGGCTGCACCATGCTTTACAGCATTTAAAAGTTTATAATGGTGGAAGGTATAATCACGCCATTTCAGAAAATCTTTATCGGAAGTACCTACCGGGGCTTCACTTTCCATTACAACTATCTTCCCTTTTACATCCATGCCTTTATAATCGTCATAACCTAATTCGGGAGCTGTAATTCCATAACCTACATAGATTGCTTCAGCTGTTATTTCACCATTTCCAGAGGTAGATCCAGGGATAAAATCATCCACATAGATATAATCTTTAACGACATTTTCTCCTTTATGATCAATGTTCAGGCGAACATAGCATCCCGGAAAAACATCAGAATATGGGTGAGGGAATTTTTGCAGATAAGTTCCATTTTCACCCAAAGGTTTAATGTTCCATTCTTTGAACTTTTTAATTACCCAGTCGGCTGATTTGTCATACCCAATATGTCCGGATAGCCGTCCTTCAAACTCATCACTCGCTAAAGTGTCGATATAATTATATAAGGTTTGGCTTTTTATGGTATGCATAATATTTAATAATTTCTGTTCATCAGTCAATTCCGGGCCCTGTCGACGACCTTGCGCCGTTGTTGAAGGAATGAGTACAAAAAAAACAAAGATTGCGGATAGAAATTTAATGGTCGTTTTCATCATAATAAAATTATTGATTTGCATATAAAAATAATGATTATTCAGATCAATTGCTCAGATTTTGCAGAATACAGACCAAAGAATAAGCAGACTCTATGAACATGAAATAAAAATAGATAAGGCTTTTAGAAATTTAAATGTTTTTTAACGCATCAGTAATATTCATCAAAAAATAAAAGAATAAAAAATAGCGAACTATTTCATTAGCTCGCTATTCTTCTGATTAAGCAGGATATATAAATAAAGCCGATAGGCAGTATTTTAATTTGAAGTTTGTAATTTAATGTTTAAGGCTTCATTGCTCTTCACATTAATTTTCTCGATATAACTTTTGTTATATGAAATATAAGAAGCAATAACATTGTACTCGCCTGGTTTTAGGTTTGAAATGGTATAGTTCCCGTCAAAGTCAGAATAAACTTTTTTGTTTGAACCTTCAATTTCGATTCCTACACCCGTAAGGGCTTCGCCGGAAACCAAATCAATAACTTTTCCACTTAGCGTAACACTAGTATTTGCTGTATCTGTATTGGTTTCTTTTGTGTTATTTGCTGTAAAAGCAATAATTGTAACAATAACTAAAACGGCAGAGATCAGAATTTTTTTCATTTTGTTTGTTGTTTAAATTCAAAGCAAAGAAACCATAAAGTGGTTGAGTTAATATTACCATGCTGTTACAATAATGTTAATTTATGCCCTGATAAGTTCTTTCATTAATTAATTTACCCGAGGCATCGTACATTTTCCAAATTCCTGTTTTTTCACCCATACGATAATGCATCTCATACAAAAGATTGCCTTTCTCATCCCAAATGAACCACGCTCCATGCTTTTTATCACCCACATAATGTGCCTCAGCAATTTTAGATCCTTTTTCACTCCAGTTGATCCAAATGCCATCTTTTTTACCCTCTTTATATGAGCTTTGTTCTTTTTTTGCACCACTTTCATAATAGAAAACAGTTAATCCATCCAGGGTTCCATTTTTAATTTTATACTGTGCCTTTGGTTGTTTATTATCATAATGTTCAACATGAATTCCGGTATAAAGCATTCCCATTTTATAATAAAGGCCATCTTTAATTTGGATATTTTGAGCGTTAACAGCAATTACCACAAAAGTTAAAATGGATGCTATTATTAATTGGGGATTATATTTTATTTTCATTCTGTTATTGTTTATTAGTAAAATATTATTTTTTTTGGTTTATAATCATAGTATAATCTATCATTCATATAACATTACTTTAAAATGAATAACTCAATTTAACTTGATAAATAGTTCCGGGATCGATTCTTGAATAAAACTGGTCCGCTGCATTAAAAGATTTATAAACCGATTCTTTAATATTGTTTAGCAAATTTTCAATTTTTAAGCTAATTTGAAAATGCTGATTTTTACCAAAATTTTTGTTGGCATTAAAATTCAAACTGTGAAAGGGAACCAAATAAATATCGGGTCGATCAGCAATGCCAACATACTGTATGGTTTCGCCCTGAACATTATAATATAATCCGGCCTCAAGGCTTTTCCAAAAGCCATTTTCGCCTCCACTATATGCAAAGCCAGCATTAATAATAAATGGTGCCTGACCTGCCATGTCGCGGTATTTTTCAATTTTCTGTCCGGTTCGGGCATGATAAACCCGCGAAGTATATTCAGTTGAGCTTAATTCAATTTTTGATTTTGTATAAGTGAAATTCATATTTAAGCTGAAATTCCGGAAAGCTTCCCCGAATAAATGCAGATTCTGACGTAATTCAATCTCAGCGCCGATTATTTGTCCATCGCCAACATTTCGGGGTTGGTAGGAGCCGGATTGGGTTGCATATTGCACCATCTCGATAGGCCTGTCAAATAATTTGTAGAATAAACTTGCCGAAATAGTTTGACCGTTTTTCTGAAAAATTTCCCAGCGAAAATCATAATTCAGTATATCTGTGCTGGTTAAATTTCCATCCCAATACTCTATGCCGGAAACATCGTTGGCATCGCGGAACAAACCGCCAATAAAAGTACGCCCGCTAATGGGGTCGAAAATTTCGGCATACGACAATTCCTTGAATGAAGGCCGCGCAATTGTTTTGGAAAAAGATAAACGCAGATTCTGGCTTTCGTTAAGCTTATATATCAAATTTAATGTCGGGAAAAAATTAAAATTATCAAGAACATTTTCATTGTCAAGAACTTTCGTGCCTAACTGATCCTGACCGGTGTAATACATTTCATATTTTTCAACCCTGACACCTGCAATTGCTTTCAGTTTTTTTAACGGGTTAAAATCGAACGACACATAACCGGCAATATTATTCAGGTTTGCATTATACTGATTTGGATTTACCGGGATAAACGGCACTTCGTAAGCCGTTCCCCTGCTAATTGACCCATTATAAGGCCACAGATTATCTTCGCGGAAAATTTCATTCGGATCGCCGGTTAACGGGATGTTTCGGATGTTAATTGCAAAGTTTTGAATAACAAAATCACGATCTTTATAAGTATAAGCGCCACCAAATTTCAGTTTTGCATTTTCTTGTAAAAATTTAAAATCTTTTGTTATATGCAAAACCCCTGCAAGGCTAATTTCATCCAAATCGCGCCAGATTCTTTCAGGAAAACCCACTTCCGTACCAATGGAATAATTACCGCTGCGATCTTCATACCGGGTATACCGGATATCGGGATCTTTTATCGTTGAAATGGTTGGCGAAATCTTCCATTCAAAATCCCATCCACTTGAAACCAAATTATGTTTGCCATCAATTAACAAATTAGAAAGTGCACGCTGGCTGTACTCGAGGTTGTGCTGAAAACCTGAAAATTCAGCCCCCTGATCGGAGTTCGTATAATCGAAAATACCTGCCTGCGATTCACCGCTCTGTAAGTGAAGCAAGTTAATTCTGTATTTTGACTTTTGAGATTTTATTGCAAAACCCGCCAGTCCGCTTAACAGTAAGTTTTTAACTCCATAATCGCCCTCTTGTTTTTCGCGTACTTCCAATTCAGTTATATCGGCATCAGATGACATTCCATACCTTCCATATTCAGCGTTTTTAAAAAAATCGGAACTGCTTTTATATGATACTGAAAAAATATATCCCATTGTATATTTACCGACCTGGAACTGGTTGCCGAAAGAAGCCCCAAAACTGTAATCCATAAAACTGGTTTGTTTTGAAGCAGCTAAAGTTGGATTAAACGAACGAAGAATTTCCCTGTACCTGAGGCCTCTTTCCCCGTTCGGGCTGCCAACCACTTCCGAGAATAGGGGAATATCGTTTGTAGTAGGTATTTTACGCATCCCGTCGTCAAAACCCAGCCAGTCTGTTTTTCCACCCTTATAAGTCAAAAAATCAGGATTAAAATGAGAGTTTTTATTGTATCCCAATCCCAAGGAAATATTGGCCTGTTTAGTTTCGGGGAATGCTTTAATGTTAATATTGATTACACCCCCGGTAAAGTCGGCAGGCAAATCGGCACTAAATGATTTATTCACCACCAGATTATCGATAATACCTGTAGGGAATATGTCCATTTGCAGGGTATTCCTGTCGGGATCGAGGCCCGGAATATCGAGGCCGTTAAGAATCGTTTTTGTATAACGATCGCCCAAACCTCGAACAAAAACATATTTTCCTCCTTCAACCGAAACGCCAGTTATGCGCTTCATTGATGAAGCAGCATCCGAATCACCAGTCCTTTTTAAGGCTGATGAAGAAATACCGTCAATCACATTCGCAGATTTTTGTTTCATGGTAAGCAGGGCCGACTCTGTATTTCGAATAGCTGCAGCAGTGATGACCGTTTCACCTAACTGAACCGCAACTTCGTTTAATTTAAGGTTTTCAAACAAAGCAGCTTCATTGGCTTTTACAACAACATCACTAATACTAATTGTTTCGTAAGAAATATAAGAAATTCTTAATCGATAGGTTCCCGGGACGACCCCAAAATTAAACTTACCATCCAAATCGGTAGTTGTACCGTTTCCTGTTCCTTCAACAGAAATATTTACACCGGGCAACGATTCTCCTGTTTTTCCATCAAAAACAGAACCCCTGATAAAACCATTCTGGCCAATTAACAAATTTGTAAACAATAATAATGGGATGATCAACAACAATTTATTTATTTGCATAATTTATTTTATTTCAATAGTATAAATTAAAAACCCACAGGTAAAAATTACCTGTGAGTTCGGTATTGAGTTTTAACTTTCTCAGCAATATATTAGAAATTCAAAGCACCGGAAACGGCTGCCCATGACCAACCAGTAAATTTTGTTAAATCGGCGCCAACTGTATTTGCACCCAACGCAACAGAAGTTGCATGAACATCGGTACCATTTCTGAAAACTGTATTTAAAGCTACCCCTGCTGGCAAAGTAACCTGAAGATTACTGAAAACAAGGTTACCTTCAGCAAAACTTGTTAAAGTTTTATCGCCAGAAAGAGATAAGTCGCCCCTACCAGCATCAGCAGGATTCGGGAATCCAAAGAAATATATATTTGAAAATGTACCCCTTGCGCCATCTCTGAAATCACCGAGTTCTGTAGCAGGGTGACCTTTAATTGTTCCGTTTTTAAGCGTATGTGCTGCTAAATAGGAGCCTTCGGGGCCGTCAATTTCAAGGGCGTGGTCGGTAGCAGAGCCAGAAATACCAACAAAATTATCCAATGTTCCTGCCCACGACTGGTCTGTATCAAATGCATCGTCGCCTGAATTCCAAACCACTGCATTTTTAACTGATACTGTGCCGCCAAACCATTCGATACCATCATCCTGGTTAGCGATAACTTCAACATTTTCAATAATAGTTCCTGAGCCAACACCGCCAAGAGTTAAGCCATTAATTTCATTTCCTTCGCCAATGTTGGCGCCACCGTGACGGATAGATATATATTTAATAACACCTGAATTATCAGCATCGTTTGTTCCACCGTACAAACCGTTCTGGTCTGAAGGTGGAATACCTTCAATTTGAATTGCTTCGGCGCTTCCTGAAATTCTTGCTTTCCCTAAAACAATTAAACCGCCCCATAATCCACTAAGTTGAGGATCGAGATTAGGGCTCGCAACCTGACCTGGCATAATTTCATCGGCAACCGATGTAAAAATAATGGGTTTCTGAGCTGTACCATTAGCCATAAGTTTACCGCCACGGGCTACTACCAATGCAGTGGCATTTGCACCTGTTCCGGCCTGTCCTTTAACTACAACCCCTTCTTGGATAGTAAGCGTTGCCCCATCAATTACGGCAATACGCGAGGCAAGAATGTAAACTTTTCCTGATTCCCAGATAGTGTTGGCTGTAATGTTTGAAGTTACAGTAATTATCATCTGCTCTTCAGCAACTGATAACACAGCGGTTGCATCATCTGTTTTTTGGTTTTTATCGGTTACGGTTAAGGTTACCGAAGCAGCGCCTGCTGTATTACCTGCTGTAAATGAAACAATAACATTACCGGTTGTAGCATTTACTTCGGGTTTAGTTGAAATAGCCACTGTTCCATTTAATGCGCTTACCGAAGCCGAAGAAAATCCACCGGGAACAATAACATTAAAAGTAACGGCAACAGTTTGATTTGCATCAACGTCGATAGCTGTAGCTGGAGCATTAACGATAGGTGCATCGGGAAGAACCTCATCCTTTTTACATGAAGTTAAAAGCATAAAGCTGCTAAAAATTACGACTGATAGAATTATTAAATTTTTTTTCATTTTGTTTTTCAATTTTGCGTTTAGTTTTAAATTTTCAGCAAAATTGCAGTTAAGTAGTTAAGCAGAGATTAAGGCAGCATTATATAATTATTACAAAGATGTTAACCTGTGTGTTTTTTATCAGCCTTGGCTGTTCGCTTCGGCGGATGAGAGGGGTTTGGTTTAATTCTCCGGGGCCTGCCTTGGGTTTTTATACCATTTATTTGGATAAGAATTGAAATGATTTTATAGTTAAAAACTACAATTTAATTTGTGCGAAGTCATGCCTACGGCAGATAAATTCAGAAACTTCGCACAACAGGTTAGGAAGATGAAAATTATTCACATAACCGACGTATTCAAATTATCTTAGAAGTGCGATTCTGCATATTTAGTTAAAGTAAAAAGAAACTCAAGCCCGCCATCTTTGGCATTTCTGGCTGAGATGTCGCCCTGATGCAGATGAATGGCATTTTTGACTATTGCCAGACCCAAACCCGTTCCTCCGGTCTTTCGCGAACGCCCCGAATCAATCCTGTAAAATCGTTCAAAAATCCGGTTTAAATGTTCCTCCGGGATACCTTGCCCGGTATCGCTAAGTGAGAAATAATAATAATTTTTATCTTCAGAATATACAGAAATATTTATCGAAATATTTTGGCCGGCATATTTTAAAGAGTTATCAATCAGATTATAAAAAATGGAGAGTAATAAAGAATGATTTCCATTTACAATAACTTCGTTGCCAATGCTGCAATTTAAATTGATCCTATTTTCTTCGAGCCTGTCTTTTAAATTTTCAACAACCTCATCAATAATTTCTTTTACATTTAAAGATTCAAATTTAAATTTACCACTGGCTTCTTCAATCTGGTTTAATACCTGAATATCATCAATTAAATCTTTTAAACGATATGCCTGGGCATAAGCTTTATCAATAAAATGGGTTTGTTTTTCTTTATCGAGTTTATTGTTTTGCAGGGTTTCTAAATAACCCATAACCGCTGCAACAGGTGTTTTAAGTTCGTGTGCAATATTTGAGGTCATTTGTTGCTTCATCAGCTGACGCTTGGCAAACCGTGTGGTATCAATAATGATAATTTCAAAACTTTTATCGGGGAAAATGATGCATTTAATGTCGAAATACCGGCCATTTTTAGTCAGACTGTGATCTTTTTGCGGCAACTGTTCCCTTGAAATATAACGATCGGCCTTTAGGTATTCGTTAATAAAATCTAAAATGGGTTGAAATTCTTCAGCCTCAAATATTTTTTCTGCCGATATACTTGATTTGTCGGAAATAATATTCAGAAATTGAATAAAATAATTATTGGTCAATATTTTCTTTTTCTCAGAAGAGAAAAACGCAACTCCCTCATTCAGGGCATACAGATGGTTGAATAACTTTTCTTTTTCAAGCGTAATTTCATCTTTGGCTGTTTTCAGTTCTTCGTAAATTTCTACAATCTGACGGCTAATAACCCCCAATTCATCATCCGGAAAATCAGATTCTTTTGATATGATTTCATGATTGTGCAATCGGATTACAAAGTCTTTGAGGCGGTCGATAGTTTTACCGAATTTATTTGTGACAGCAGTTAACACAGCCCATATTATAAAAAATAACCCAATAATGAAAACCCAAAATAAACGTTCTGATTTGAGGTAACTAATAATACTTATATCGTACAAAACAGCCGTACGGATAAAATACTTACCGTAGAATTTTGCGTAGTAATAATATGTTTCGTGAGTGCTAGAAGATCTTCTGATATTGGCACCAAAATCGGCTCCGATTGATTCTTGGATTTCAGGCCTGCGCAAATGATTTTCCAATAACGTTACGTCATTAACTTCACTATCAAAAAGAACAATTCCCTTTGCGTCAATAATAGTAATTCGTATTGAGGATTGTGGAAGGATTTCCATTAAGGTGTTTAGGCTTGAAAATTCACCCGAATTTAGAATATTATATTTCTGTAAATATTTATTGGTTGTAACGGTAATATTATCCAGGGTATTTTCGAGTTGGCTTCGCCTGAATTCACTTTCCCTTTGAGATTGAAATACAAGCACAAGTGTAGTAAAACCAACCAATACAATAAAAAGGTATAGGAATAATCTTCGTTTAAAAGTCAACTTTATTTTCATCTATTTATTTTTTATTTATCAATGATCAGATTGACGTTTCATTTTTATCAAATTATGTTTTAGCTGTAATCAAAACAGTAACCGTAACCGGCTTTGTTTTTTAGATATTCGCCGTGTTTGTTCATCTTTTTTCGAAGTCTGGAAATGTGTACGTCAACTGTTCGATCAGTTACAATAATGTCATCCTCCCACACTGTTCTTAATATTTCTTCACGACTAAAAATACGATCGGTATTAGACATTAATAAATTCAATATCTCAAATTCTTTACGGGTTAAACTAATTGTTTGTCCTTTGATGATAAGCTCCTTTTTGTTAAAATTTAATTCAACATCTTCAATTTTTAAAACCTGATCAGGTTGATAATCCTGGGTTTTTGAACGAGTTAAAACTGCTTTGACTCTTGCTGTAAGTTCTTTAATTGAAAAGGGTTTGGTGATGTAATCATCAGCACCTAAACTAAATCCGGTCAGCAAATCATTTTCGGTTGTCTTAGCAGTAATAAATATAATTGGCGTGCTTAATTTTAGCTCCTTTCTCATGATATCGGCTAATTTAAACCCTGATATTTGCCCCATCATCACATCCAAAAGAATCAATTTATATTGACCAAGATCCATTTTTAGTACCGCTTCAGCCGAATTGGCTACATCGGTATCATAGCCTTCTCCATTGAGGTTGAACTGAATGATTTCACACAAATCTTCCTCGTCGTCAACAATCAGTATTTTATTTTTTTTGTCGCTCATTATTTATTTGATTAATCAGAAATTTTAAAGTTCATCAAGGTTTTCAATTCCCTTATGCCTGATATCCGTGCCCTCAGAAGCATAAATTGATGCTTCGGCAATATTGGTCGCATGATCGGCAATTCTTTCGATATCTGAAATAATGCCTTTTAGGTTGATGAAATTTAATAATAAATCTCGCGTTTCGTCACTTAAGTAATCTTGCTTAATGGCATTTTTCATCAGCTTATGATTTAGCTCATCAATTACCTCATCATTTTTAATGGTCCAAATGGCATACGATTTATCATTATTTGTGAATGATAACAATGCTTTAGTGACCATATTCGTACTCATGATCAGCATATTTTTAATGAGCACTGAATTTTTCTGAAACAAAGCCGGATTGTTAATTTGTTGCATATAGTGAATAATATTGATCACCATATCACCAATTCGCTCAAGATTAAGCGTCATCCGGTAAATCGCAAAAAGACTTCTTAAATCAGATGCCATTGGCTGATAAAGTACGATGGCATTAATAATGTGTTCACTTATTTTAACTTCGAATTGATCGAGTTTAGCCTCGTTTTTTTCAAGTGTTTTTTCTTTTAAGTTTGCGTTTTCTACAGAAAAATCATCAATAATCTTTTCAAGATTGTTCAACTGAAGTAATACCAGGTTTGAAAGACTTTCAAAGTCATCGACTATTTTTTTGATGGCAAGTTCTTTTTTTGGGTTCATGAGATTTGGGTTTTTATCCGAATTTTCCGGTTAAATATTCTTCTGTTCTTTTGTCGCTTGGGTTAGTAAACATGGCTTTGGTTTTACCATATTCAACCAATTCGCCAAGATACATAAACATTGATTGGTTAGAAATTCGCGCTGCCTGAGCCATGTTGTGCGTAACCAAGACAATGGAGTATTTATTTTTAAGCTCCAGCAATAACTCTTCAATTTTAGCTGTGGCAATTGGATCTAAGGCTGAGGTAGGTTCATCGAGTAAGATTACATCGGGCTGAAATGCAAGTGCCCGTGCAATGCACAGTCGTTGTTGTTGTCCACCCGATAAAAATGTACCTTTTTTCTGTAACGAATCCTTTACCTCGTTCCAAAGAGAAACATCAACCAATGATTTTTCAACAATTTCATCCCGTTCAGTTTTACTCTGGCGAATCCCGTTCAGTTTATATCCGGCAATTACATTATCGTAAATGCTCATGGTTGGAAATGGATTTGGGTGCTGAAAAACCATTCCTACTTTTCGTCGCAGGTTAATGTTTGACATTTCTGCAATATCAACCCCGTTTAATTCAATTTTACCTTTTGTGATAATGTTTGGATATAAATCGTGCATTCGATTTAAGGCACGAAGAAGCGTACTTTTTCCACAACCCGAAGGGCCCATAATGGCTGTAATTGAATCTTTTTTAATATCAGCACTTACATCTTTTACAGCATACTTGTCTTCTTCGTATGCAATCGATAAATCGTGTATACTTAAAACAGGTTCTTTAATATTTAGGTTTGATATTGTCATTAGAAAGCTCCTCTTTTTGATGCGATTCGTTTAGAAATCAAATTTAAAGTTAATATAAAGGCCATCAGAAATAAGGATGAACTCCAAATTAAATTAACCATGTTCGGATTATTATAAAATTCCCAAATTAATAATGGAACAGCATTGGTTGGTTTGTCAATATGAAAATTAACGACTGAAGATCCAAGTGCCGTTAACATTAGGGGAGCGGTTTCGCCAACAACCCTTGAAATAGCCAATAAAATCCCGGTCAATAAACCGCTAAACCCTGTTGGGATTAAAACCCGTAAAATAATTTTATAATAAGGAACTCCTAATGCAGCTCCGGCTTCTTTCAGGCTTTTCGGGATCATTTTTAAAGTCTCCTCGGTCGAACGTAAAATTAAGGGTAACATCATGATTGCAAGTGCAACACTTCCGGCTAATGCTGAATAACCCATAGTTACATTTTTGACAATCCAGATATATGAGATTAAACCTAAAACGATTGATGGAACACCTTGTAAGATATCCGCGATATCACGAACAATATTTGCATAAAATTTTCCCGGGTTTTCATATAAAAACAAGCCTATGAGTATTCCAACCGGAATTGCGATGATGCTAGCCATCAAAACCATAAATACTGTACCTGCAATGCCATTTAAAATTCCACCCGGTATGATTTTACCATTGTTAACAGCAGTCATCGCATCAAAGGTGTTTGGGGCAATTTCGGTGAAAAAACTTAAATTTATTTGTCCAATTCCTTTAACAACAAGGGTGTAGATGATCAGAATAATTGGGGAAATCGTAATAAGGGCAAAAAAGATAACAAGTCCTTGAAAAACTTTGTTCTTTGAGGCACGATAACCTCCGTCGTTGTTATCTTTAAATTTATATGTTAGCGATAAGTTCATCTTAAGCAAATTTTTTAATGATTAACTTACCTGCTCCGTTTATAATGCCGGTCAATACAAATAATAGTAGGCCTATTGCAATCAAAGCACTTAACTTAAGTCCGTCAGCTTCACCAAACTGATTGGCAATAACACTGGCCATGGTATTTCCGGTATCAAACAATCCACCGGGAATGTTGTTGGAATTTCCAATTAGCATGGTTACAGCCATTGTTTCGCCCAGCGCTCTTCCAAAAGCAAGAATATAACTGGCAACTATTCCTGAACGAGCCGATGGGATAATTACATTAAAAAGCACCTCAAGCCTGGTAGCACCTAAAGAGTAGGCTGCTTCTTTAAGGTCGTTCGGAACCATTTGAATAATTTCGGTTGTAATTGAAGTCGCATAAGGGATAATCATGATTGCGAGAATAAGCCCGGAAGTAAAAATCCCAAAGCCCTGTGGGCTTAATCCCAATTGAACAATAAAAGGTCGCAATACGTAAAATCCCCACAAACCATAAACAATGGATGGAATTCCGGCAAGTAAATCTACCATGGTTCCAATTATTTTTGAGATGGGTTTGTTTCGATAATATTCGCCAATGAACAGGGAAGTTGAAAAAGCGAGTGGCAAACTAATAATTAGGGCCAGAACAGAGGTAATTAAAGTACCTGCTATAAATGGTAGGGCTCCATAAACCTCGCGCCCTTCAGAAGGGTTCCATTCATCAGAAACGATGAAACCAAGGCCGAATTCTTTAAAAACAGGAATGGCTCCCCTAACAAGTGATAGGACCATTCCTGCCGATATTAAAATAATGATTAAAGAAGCAATAAAAAGGATGCCTTTTGTTATTTTTTCATTATTCATTAGATGTTGCCCAATCCTTTTTTAATTATTTGATTAAAGTTTTACCATCATAAGTTACGGATGCAAGAATTTTTTTGGCCTGCTCAATTGCTTTGTCTGGTAATGGTGCGTAATGAACCTGTTGAGCAATTGCCTGAGATTTCTCTTCTATGATCCAGCTTATAAATTTAAGTGTTTCTTCGGCTTGTTTCAACGATCTGTTATTATAAGATTGTTCTTTATAAAGAATTAACCAGGTAAATCCACTGATTGGATAAGCATTCGGATCGGAAGAATTTGTTAACATCACTCTGGTATCTGTAGGAATTTCACCTTGTGCCGATGCACTGATTGTTTCAAGTGTTGGCATGATGAAATTTCCGGAACTGTTTTGAACTTCTGCTATTGCAATTTTTTGGGCGAAGGCAAACTCAGAACCGATATAACCAATAGATCCGGCAGTTTGAGCTATCGTTCCGGCAACTCCAGGATTTCCTTTGGCACCAATGCCTACAGGCCATTTCAACGATTTACCACGACCAACTTGTTCTTCCCATACTTTACTAACCTTACTCATATAGTCGCTGAAAATATAAGTTGTTCCGCTTCCATCAGATCGTTGGACAAAAGTGATATCTAAATTAGGGAAACTGATACCTGGATTCAGGGCTGCAATTTGTGCATCATTCCAATTGGTTATTTGGCCCATAAATATTCCTTCAAGAAGTTTATCCGAAAGTTTCAGGTTCTCAACACCCGGAAGGTTATAAGCAATTACAACAGCACCGATACAAGTTGGGATATGTATGATTTCGGCAGGTAATTCAGTAGCCTCCTGATCAGATAAAAAGGCATCGGTTGCACCAAAATCAACAACTTTGTCTTTTAAACTTCTGATTCCGCCACCCGAACCAATTCCACCATAAGTAAGCAGGGTTCCGCTTTCATCGGAATATTTTTTAAATACCATATTATAGAAAGGTAAAGGGAAAGTTGCCCCGGCAGCAGTTACACTTACTTTTTCTGAGCTTTGTGATTTTCCATTTTTTTGTTGTGTATTGTTGCATGATGCAAAAATTACAACGGCCACGATTAATAATAAAATGTTTTTCATCCTTTTTGATTTAAGTTTTTAATTGATCCTATAGTTTAATTTCTAAATTCAGGTAAAAAGCGGAAGTCATTTTTTTAGAATCGTCTTTTGGATTCCATCCCTGATAATTGGGTGCAATTTTCACCCCTTTAACAGGCGAAAATTCATATCCTAAGATGATTAATGACCCGTCTTTGTTCAAATTCCAGTTATTGCCCGATATTTCGTTCGAGTTAAGTAAATCAAAACGGGCAAAGATTTTTGATTTATTTTTTGAGGTAAAAGTGCCGTAAAACGAATAACCATTCAGGTTTTTATCAGTAGCATTTTTAGCATTTAAAAAACGGTTATACTCTGTTCCCAAACTCAGATTTTTTCCTGTATATCCTGCAAATAAAGCGATTGACTGTTGAGATACACCTTGCTTTTTAATAAAATCGTAATAGGCACGGAACACAAGGTCTTTGACCGGCTTTATGGTTGCGCCGAATCCTGTTCTTAGTAAAGAGTCAACAACTATGATTTTATAACCCTCACCGTTGGTTAAAGAAAAATCCATGCTGAATTGATCGGAAAAATCGTAGGCTACAATCATACCCAAGTCGGCACTTGAATTGTATTTATGTTCATCCTGAAAGGATTTATAAATATAACGGTATCCCCAAACTTCTTCTTGTTCTTTAAACTGAACCAAGCCCAACAAGCCAAGTCCCACTGAAATTTTGTCTTTCTTGTATTGTAAATAAGCTGTTTTTAAGAAAATTGTTTGTTGTAATGATCCGGTTCCGGGATTTCCGACATCAAGCGTTAATTTACCCGAAAACTCTTTACTAAAATTATATTCATAACCAAAATATGCACGCGTAATTTCGAACACATTTGCATTTTCTCCATCTGAGAAACTACTGTGATAATTGGTGAAGATTTTAACAAATGGCTTGCCGAAAGATTTAAACTCTCCGCCAGCATCTTTAGATTGCGCACTCACTGCGCCTATAAACATAGCAATAACAATTACTGTTAAAATTAATTTTTTCATATATATATCCTGCTTAATGAATAATGTGCAAAGATTCAATAAATGTTATTAATCAGGAATTACAAAAATGTTAAGGAATTGTTACAACAATACAATTACTTTTATTTGAGTCAATTAGAGTAAGTCGGAACTAAAAAATTCTTTGTTTTAATACATTAAGATATAAGACGTTAGATGTTAGATATTAGAAAAAAAGAAGTTTTTAATTCATAGTCTAACTTCTAATATCTAACGTCTTATTAACTCAAAAGGCTAAATTTCTGACATACTGTACCAGTTTCATGAGAAATGCTTAGATCAAACTGAGGTTAATTAACCAATTCGAAGTCCACTTGCTTTTTGGACAAATCTATTTTTTTAACAAAAATATAAACCCGGTCGCCCAATTTATACTTATCGCCTGAGCGTTGCCCTATCACCTGATAATTGTCTTCATCCAGATAATAAAAATCGTCTTTCATGTCGCGCAGCCTTACCATTCCTTCGCATTTGTTTTCTTCAATTTGCACAAAAAGCCCCCATTTACTGACCCCGGAAATCAAGCCACTAAACCTTTTCCCAATATGTTCAAGCATGTATTCGGCCTGTTTGTATTTGATCGATTCCCTTTCAGCTTTTTCGGCCCTGCGTTCCAATTCAGATGCTTGCTGACAGATTTTTTCATATTCATTTTGATTTACAGATTTATGTCCATTTAAATACCAATGCAAAATACGATGGGTGATTAAATCGGGATATCGACGAATAGGAGAGGTGAAATGCGAATAATGTGAAAAGGCCAAACCATAATGCCCAATATTATGTGTTGAATATTCGGCTTTCGACATGGTACGGATGGCGATGGTTTCAATCATATTTTCCTCGCCTTTACCATGAATTTTTTCAAATAATTCATTAAATGAATCAGCCAATTTTCCACGTGTATTTATATTAAGCGAATAGCCCAATTTTGTGATGAATTGAATAAAAGTATTCAGTTTTTCAGGGTTGGGTTCGTCGTGAATACGATAAATAAAGGTCTTAGCTTCTTTTTTAGATTTGGTTTTTCCAATAAATTCGGCAACTTTTTTATTGGCCAACAGCATAAAATCTTCGATCAGCCGATTCGAATCTTTTTGTTCCTTCACATAAACGCTTAGGGGTTTACCGTTTTCGTCCAGATTAAACCTGATATCTTCGGAGTGGAAATTAATTGAACCATTCTTAAATCGTTTGTCTCTTAATATTTTTGCCAATCGGTTCAGCGTATTAATTTCCTGAAGAAACTCACCGGCATTGGATTCTATGATTTCCTGAACCTCCTCATAAGTAAATCTGCGATCGGAATTAATAATGGTCTTGCCAAACCATTGGGTTAAAATATTGGCATGGTCATCCATTTCAAAAACGGCCGAAAAACATAATTTATCTTCATTTGGCCTGAGTGAACACAGTTCATTTGATAATACTTCCGGTAACATTGGAATTACGCGATCAACCAGGTAAATAGAAGTACCTCTGTTAAGCGCTTCTTTATCGATGGTTGAATTTTGTTCAACATAATGAGAAACATCGGCAATATGAACCCCAACTTCCCAATTTCCGGAAGCTATTTTTTGTATAGAAAGTGCATCATCAAAATCTTTGGCATCAAGGGGATCGATGGTAAAAGTTGTGCTATTCCTGAAATCCCTTCTTTTAGCAATCTCTTCTTTTGGAATGATTTTAGAAATCTCATCGGCGGCTTTTTCAACATGCTTTGGAAAGGAGAGCGGAAAATCAAATTCCGCTAAAATGGATTGCATTTCAACATCATTGTTACCCGGCATTCCAAGCACCTGTGTTACTTCACCGAATGGATTTTTTGAATGCTCGGGCCATTCAGTAAGTCTTACAATGACTTTTTCGCCATTTTTCGCACCTTTTATTTGCGATTTTGGAATGAAAATATGAACCGGAACATTAGCATTGTCGGGAACAAGAAAAGCAAAATTTTCTGAAACCTCAAGCACGCCAACATAGTTTTCCTTTACCCGTTTTAAAACCTCAACAATCTGACCTTCAATTTTTCTGCCTTTTCGTTGTGGAAACATCATAACTTTCACGTGATCTCCATCCATGGCCCTGAAAGTGTTATTGGCAGAAATAAAAATGTCATCACCACCTTCGTCAGGCAAAATATAAGCCTTGCCTGTATTTTTCATGTCCACAATTCCGGTGATATATGAACTTGAATGCCCCAGTGTTTTTAAGGCTTCCGGGTTTAATTTATATTTTCCGAGTTTCGTTTCAACAATATCTTTGCCGGCGGCCATTTCTTTTAATATGGCTGCCACCAAATCTTTTGAAGCTTTATCTTTTATGCCAAGCTGGGCTGAAATTTGTTTGTAATTAAACGGACGATAAGGATTTTTACCAAAAACACTCATTATGCTTGCAATGAAGGTGCTCTTTCCTTTTAACTTTTTATTTTTATCGGTTGACTTGACCATAGGTTTATAGTGAAATTTTAAATAAAGATAAGACAATGTAGCCAGTGAGATTAAAATTATAAGTGATAAATTATCAGTGATGAGTGAAAATGTTTTGATAATCAATAGTTTATAAGGGTATTAAAAGAGCATCATAAAGGATTATATTTTTGTTCAACGAGGAACAAGCAACCAGCATCAAGCAACTAATGTTTTTTAAACCTTTGCTTTCGGACCAGCATCAATTTTTTAGTTACATTTAGACCAGAAATTCTTTATGTAAAAGATACAACCGGTTGATTGAAGATTAAATCGATTTTTATTAATCGATGAAATATATAAGGACACAAAAGCGAAACAATACATGCAAATTTGAATGTTATTGTGGAAGAAAGGTGAATATATAACAGTGTTGGCAGCAAGTGTAACGAGAAAGCATTGACAACTTCAGATGACTAACAGCAATAAAATTGAATACCTAAAATTATGGATATAATATTTTTACTTGGTGCTGTTCAGGCTTTCTTCTTTGGGGTTTTACTTCTAGATAGAGGGAAAAACAGACTTCCTCCAAAATTACTTTTACTGTTCTTCAGCTTAATTGGTTTTGTGTTGATTGAACATTATTTATTTCAAAGAAAGATCATATTTGAATACCCATATTTGCTAGGACTTACTTATACTTTCCCAATAATAATAGGCCCCATTTTGTTTTTTTATACAAAATCATTGGTAAATGAAAATAATGCGATTTCGTTTCGAAATTTTTTCCTTCACGCAATACCGTTTTTATTCGTATCCACTTTTTTAATTTATGACTTTTATTTTTTAAGCCCGCAAGAGAAGTTAATTTATTACGAAAAAGAAACACAGGGGGAGACTTCCGGTTTCATTTACATTGCCGAATTCTTTATTAATTTTTCTATTCCTTTTTATTCTATAGTTTCCCTTCTTTTATTGAAGAAACACCTTAAACAAATCAAACAAAACTACTCGAACACAAAAAACATAGACTTGCATTGGTTAAAAATAGTTTTGATTTGTATGGTATTTGTTTCATTCGTGTCTGTATTGATGGGCTTGTTAAGTGATTTTTTAAATTTTATCTCTTATGAAGACGGGGACTATTTAATGTACATCACTCTTACCGTAATAATTTATTTTTTAGGTTATTATGGTATTAAACAAAAACCTATATTGTCAAATGAAAATCCAATTTCACAAATTGAAACTACTCTAACTACTAAACCCAAATATGCAACATCATCTTTAAAAGATATTGAAAAAGAAAAACTTATAAAGCGGCTGACCGAATATATGGAGGACGAAAAGCCATATTTAAATGAAAACCTGACTTTAAAAGAATTGGCGAACAAACTTGAAACTACACCCAATAATCTTTCCCAAATAATTAATCAAAAGTTTAATAAAAATTTTTACGAGTTTATTAATGAATACAGGATTAATGAAGTGAAAAGTTTGTTGGCTGACCCGAAGTATTCTCATTATTCTATGCTTGGAATAGCCTTCGAGTGCGGATTTAATTCAAAATCAACCTTTAACAGCGTGTTCAAACAACTCACCGGTAAAACGCCAACTGAATTCAAGAAATCGGATTTTGACTTGCCCGGCTGAGTCCAATCTTACCTAATCAGACATCTCAATATTTTCTTAAAACAATACTTGTAGTCCGAACTTACACTTTCGGGCATTTATCCCAACATGAAAATGTAGTTTTGTCCGAAACTTTAAAAAAATCGGATGAAGACAAAACTTTTTTTTCTCGTATCACTTTTTTTGATGGTATTAACATCAGAAAAAAGCTTTGGTCAAAGCCACTTATCCATTGAAACTATTAACGCATTTTCGCTGAATAATAATAAGTTGAGCGTAGACACTCTTCAAAATATTGCTGTTTATTTGCCCCCAAATTATGCCAGCTCAAATAAAAGCTACCCTGTTGTTTATTATTTACCCGGCTTTACAAGCCCAATTAACGAGTTTCTATTTGGCGAGTACAGTGGGTTTGAACTGCAAAAAGCGGTAGATTCTTTAATTGAACGACAATTGATAAATGAAATGATTATAGTATTAGTTGACGACAATACCTTTTTAGGCGGTAGCTTTTATGTTAATTCATCAATCAATGGGAATTGGGAAGACTATATTGCTTATGATATAGTTCAATACATAGACAAGAAATACAAAACAAATCCTTCACCCAATTCGCGTGCTATTGCAGGTAATTCAATGGGGGGCTTTGGTGCTTTACATATAGCAATGAAACATCCTGATATATTTGGTATGGTATATTCATTAAGCCCAGGTCTATTTGATGTAAATGGTATTCTCAATAGCAGATTTTTAACTTCATATCAGAACCTTTCAGAAATGCAGCAAGCAATAAACAAATACTTTAATGAGCCCGAATTAAATGAGATTGAACGGTATAAATATCTTACTGCTAATTTGAGATATGGACCATATGAAGGTTATCTTAAAGGTTTTTTGCTCGCTTATGGTAGTGCTTTTTGTCCGGATTCTGAATTAGAGACCCCGCCATTTTTTAATTTACCGGATACATCGGTTACAGAAACTAACATAGATGACAAACAGTTTAAATGTTGGATTAATGGCTTTGGTGGATGGGAAGAAAAAATAAAAGAACATCATTCCAATCTAAAGAAAATAAACATCATTCTGGACTGTGGGTTAAATGATGGCTGGATAACTGATGGGACAAAGTATGTTTCTAACTTACTGGAAAAAAACCAAATAAAGGTTAAAACTCTATGGTTTGATGGTGGGCACACAGACAAGCTCCACATCAGGATGAAAGAACATATGCTTCCGTCTATCTCAAAGTATTTTGAAACTCAAACCAGCAATTAGATATGAGCTCTAATCAACGTATGTATTATATTGACTGGCTAAGAGTTATAGCCTTCGGTCTGTTATTTGTTTTCCACTCATTTCGCCTGTTCGATACTTATCCGTGGCATTTGAAAAACGCTGAAACAAGCATTTCGATTAACTATATCATAGAGTTTATGCATAGTTGGCGAATGTATATTATTTTCCTTGTTTCAGGTGCAGGTACTTATTTCGCAATGAAATCCAACAGGGAAAATTTTTTAAATGGAAGAATAAAGCGGCTGGTCATCCCTTATATTTTTGGTGTTTTTATATTGATTCCACCTCAAAAATTTCTTGAAGCTATTCAACAATCAGGATTTGAAGGCAATTATCTTCTATTTCTAACACAATTGCCAAATGGTTTAATAAATGAAAATTTTGGGTGGAACCTAATATGGACTGGATATTTAGGATACCACATCTGGTATTTAGTGTATTTATTTGTTCAAACAATTTTGTTTCTCCCGCTATTCAAACTTATACTTAGATACCAAAATAAGGTGTGTGAACAATCCAATAAATTATTCCGGTCATTTTATACTTTTTGGTATATCATAATACCGTTTGTATTACTTGAGTTTCTTTTGCGACCTGTATTTCCTCAATATCTGAACTGGGCAGATTTCGCAACATTTTCACTCTATTTCCTTTTTGGGTTTCTTATGCAAATCAATCAGAAAATCATTTTATTCATTGAAAATAATACTTATAAATTTCTATTGATAGCCATCACTTGTTGGAGTTTGTATTTAATCAATAAAACTTTTCTTGACAATATTTCAATACCAGAATATACATTGAATTACTTTTTCTCAATCATTTTGAAAAACCTGAACAGCATCAGTTGGGTATTTGCATTTATAGGACTTGGAAAGAAATTTCTGGATTTTAATCATCGCTATTTGAACGACCTCAATCAGGGGATTTTACCTTTTTACATCCTGCACCAAACCGTTATTGTGATTTTTGGATATTTTGTGGTTCAATGGGATTTATCAATTCTGGATAAATTTCTTATTATTCTTACTATATCCTTTCTTGTTAGCATTGGCCTGTACCAAATCATACGGAGAAATAATATGATGAGATTTTTCTTTGGAATGAAACGAAAGGGAGCAATCCCATAAAGAGTTTGAAAAAATAATAAATCAACTTGCGACAGCTAAGTAATGTCAAATTTAAAAGTAATATCAATGAAGAATAAGTTAAAATTAAACCCGGCAACTGGAATGGCAATGGGTGCTATCGTTGCAGCATTGATTTCAATAGTAGTGCAACTTGCTACAAAAGACAACTCTATTTGGATTTGGTCAATTCCCATTGGTGTAGCAATTGGATTACCTATTGGAATAGCAGCAAAGGAAAAAAAGAAGTTCTAATAATAATTAGTAAATACTCATTTAAAGTGAGAACTGTATGAATGAGGCAAAAATAATGACCTTGCACCCAAGCTGTAAACAAGGGGTCAACATTCTTTTAAGAAGATATGAAGTAATCAAAACCTTCATCCTTTCAAAGCTAAAAGAACATTCGGAAATAGGTTTTGATGAATTAACCGACCTTGCAGTAAAAGAGCTTTCGGCTAACTTTGATGGTAAAGTTGTTTGGTATATGGTTACAGTTAAACTCGACCTTGAAGCACGGAAACTGATCGAAAGAGTTCCCAAAACAAGTCCACATAAACTCAGATTAATCAAAGAATTATGAAAAAACTAAAAATTCCTACAATCCAGATAAAGGAAAGTATTTTGAATCATTTGATACAAGGTGTTATTGTTTTTGCAAGTGTATTTCTTGCTTTTTGGTTAACAGAAATTCGGGAGAACAGTAAGTCTGAAAAGGAAGTTGAAATAGCCCTTCAAAGCATAGCCCTTGAATTAAGTTACAACCACGATAGAATTGTACATACTTTCAACTATCATTACAAAATATCACAGCAGATTGATAGTATTGCAAATCATAATCCGGATTCTTTTGAAGAACTTCACGGTTTCCAAATAGAAGGATGGCAAGGTATTCAATTACCAATGCTTCGCTCAACTGCCTACAAAACTATAACGAATTCAGGTTTAGTAAGCAAACTTAATTTTGAGACTCAGAAATCTCTTGCTGATATTTATTCTGTACAAAAACTCATTGAAGATGCTGATAATTCAATCATTGAATTAACAATAAACGATTTGGAGTTCACAAGACTCAGAAAAGTAAGACACTTGTCAAGTTTATACGTTAACATACTTCCTGATGTAATAGGTTTCTATCAAAAGTTTGGTTATACGTTGCTTAAAGAAAAAGGATACACGCAACAGCTTGACGATGGAATACTAAAATCAATCGTAGATGAAAAATTTAAATAAATTAATTTGCTGAGATACAATTAAATGAACAGAACACCAGCTGGCAACAAGGGGTTAATAAAATGCAGGTTTCTAGCGGATTAGGAATCTTTCTCGCTTTTTTGTAGCCTCGTAGCGTGGTATAAGAAATCGTTTCAAACTCCTGCACTTTACCAACCCCCAGCCGTTATTTAGAACTGGACACAAGACAATAGACTTTCTTATACTCATAACTTATAACTCACCAATATTTTAAAACTTTGCTTTCGGAATAGCATCTATTAATTTTTGGGTGTATTCGGTTTGGGGATGATTGTAAATTCGATCGGTCGTGTCAATTTCCAGTATTTTTCCATCTTTCATCACGGCCATTCGATCCGACATGTATTTAACAACCGACAAATCATGCGAAATAAAAATATAAGTCAAATTGAAATCATGTTTTAAATCGTTTAACAGATTTAATATTTGTGCCTGAATGGAAACATCCAATGCGGAAACCGATTCGTCGCAAATAATAAATTCAGGATTTAGACTCAGGGCGCGTGCAATACAAATTCGTTGACGCTGACCTCCTGATAATTCGTGCGGATAACGATAAAAATAATCATTGCTGAGCCCGGTTTTCTCCAGCAAATTCATTGCTTTTTCTTTACGATCCTTTTCGTTCGGAAATATTGAATGAACCTTCATCGGCTCCATGATTGCCTCCCCAACCATCTTGCGTGGGTTCAAAGATGAATAAGGATCCTGAAAAATAATTTGCATTTTCTTGCGAATGGTGCGCAACTGCTCCGCATTCATTTTATTTAAATCTTGTCCATTAAAAATTACATTTCCTGCAGATGCCTGAGTTAAATGAAGAATGGTTCTTCCCAAACTTGTTTTTCCACAGCCCGATTCACCAACCAGTCCCAAAGTTTCTCCCGGATAAACCTTAAAACTTACATCATCTACAGCCTTTACCCACGATTTTGCTTTTCCAAAAAAGCTACCATTCAGAGGGAAGTATGTTTTTAGGTTAACAATTTCCAATACCGGATTTTCTAAATCTGATTTTTTGACTTCCGATTTTTCTTGCAACCTGAGCTTCGCGATAAATTGATCAATCGTTTGATCCTGATCTGAATCAACAAAATCTGCAATAGTAGGAAGGCGCTTTAGTTTAATATCGGTGGGCGGGCGGCACGCAATCAAACCTCGAGTGTAAGGATGCTGGGGATTTGTAAACAAATCTTTAACCTTTCCCTCTTCGACAATTTTTCCACGATACATGACCAAAACCCGATCAGCAATTTCAGCAACAACACCCAAATCGTGCGTGATGAAAATAATGCTCATCCCATATTTTTGCTGAAGTGATTTTAACAAATCCAATATTGATTTCTGAACCGTTACATCAAGTGCGGTTGTTGGCTCATCGGCAATCAGAATATCCGGATTGCATGAAATGGCCATGGCAATCATGACCCGCTGTTTTTGACCGCCTGAAATTTGATGCGGATAAGCGTCGTAAATGCTTTCCGGTCGGGGAAGTTTAACTTCTTTAAAAAGTTCAAGCGTTCGTTTTTTTGCTTCTTTTTTATTTAAGTTTTTGTGAATAATCAATGCTTCCGAGATCTGTGTTCCACAACTGTAAACCGGATTTAAAGACGTCATGGGTTCCTGAAATATCATGCCAATTCTGTTTCCGCGGTATTTCTGTAGTTCATGCTCTGTTAATCCAAGTAAATCCAGATCGCTATCATTATCATGAAAAATAATTCTTCCGGAAGAAAATTTACCTGGTGGACAAGCAATCAGTTTCATTATCGACAAAGCTGTGACCGATTTTCCGGATCCCGATTCTCCAACAATTCCTAAAGTTTCGCCCTGATTAAGATGGAATGAAATATTGGAAACGGCTTCAATGTCGCCACCTTTCATTTGAAATGAAACCAATAATTTTTCGATGCGAAGCAAGGGATTTGTTGACATAATTGAAATTGTTATTCAAAAATAGGTTTTTAATCCTGTACTTTTTTAAAATGATGGTATAAATGAAAAACAAACGATGAAATTTTTTACAGATTTTCTGTCATTACTTTACCCTGAAGTATGCCCTATATGTGGAAACGCATTACTCGTGGGAGAAAAAATATTGTGTACGGTCTGTTTTTATAAACTACCAAAAACCAATTATCATTTAGATGCAAACAACCCGGTACAGGAACTGTTTTTCGGTAGGGTCAACATATCCCATGCAGCCACCTTTTTAAGGTTTAGCAAGGGCGGAATGGTGCAACGACTTATCCATGAGTTTAAATATAAAAACAAAAAGGAAATTGGGTTTTTTCTGGGGGAGCTTTATGCCAATGAACTCATGCAGACAGATTGGATAAAATCAATTGATTACCTTATCCCCATTCCATTGCACCCTTTAAAATTAAAAAAACGAGGGTTCAATCAAAGTGAAGTATTTGCCAATGGAATTTCTAATGTTCTTGATATTCCGGTAAGAAGTGATCTGTTGAGCAGGATCAAATTTTCGGAAACCCAAACAAAAAAAAGTAAATATAAAAGATGGGAAAATGTGAAGGATATTTTTGAAGCTCCAAATTCCACAGCTCTTGCAAACAAACATATTTTATTGGTTGATGATGTAATTACAACCGGTGCCACCATCGAAGCGGCTTCCCAACATTTGTTGCAAATAGAAAATGTAAAGCTTAATGTTGCCGCATTGGCTTTTGCTGCAATTTAAAATCTTTCACCCAACACAGCAGTTTGTTTATAATGTTTAATATTTCCGTTCAAATCAAAAAGTTCAACAAATACAATATAAATTCCACGTGGCATTTTTTCCGAATTTTCATCAGTGCCGTTCCAAAAAAAGGCGCCTTGAGTTCCTAATAATTCATTGTTAACGAGCTGCTTTACTTTAATGCCTTCTGCACTGAAAATAATCACATTGGCAGTGTAACCGGCCTTTTCCAACTGATATTCAATTTTAAGCAAATCGTCACGGCCATCATTATCGGGGGTGAAAACATGGGGCGAAACAGTAATGGGTGTTTCGGCATTTTCTAAAGATAAGAATTGGGAATTTTGATAAGCCGGGGTTCCAAAGCCAACAGCAAATGATGCAGAATGCCAATTGGATTTCTCAAGCCCGGAAAGGTTAAAATGAATTTTTTCAAGAGAAACTCCTTCGGTATAATTTAACATGGGAGAATGCATTTCTTCATCGTATGCAACCCGATCTAAATAAACGCCCTTTTGATTTATGATTCCTATTGTTCCACCATCATTAACTAGCCTTGGCATTTCGGCTACTGTAATAAAATTTTCGGGGTTAGGGGTATCATATTGTTCAAGCACCTTTTCGGGTGATCGTGTAAGTACTAAATAAGTTGAAGGATTTATTAGTCGTGAATGATCCAAAACCCCCTTGCAGGTCGTATCTGCAGGTTGTGGGAATGATTTTTCTTTGATTAAGCAAATTTCCAAATCAGCGATATTCAATATTTTTTCGGAACGGTTATAAATTTCAATGTATTCTTCACCATTATTCAAATGCTGGTACAATATTTCATTGATAACAATGTCATTAATTTCAATTTCATCAGGAATCCCAAAGGTGAAAAAATGATCATTTGCTAAATTTAAACCAAGACAATTTTGTAAACGGGATGATATTTCTAAAGTGTAAAAATTATTTTTTGAAAATCTTTCAGAAAAAATAAGCACAATTAATTTATGGTTCAGATCCTCTATCTTACTCCGAACCGGGGTTTTACCGCTTTCAATAATTTTAAAATTAAGAGGATTTTCGATGGATTCGGTATCCATGGTGTTTGCGAAAATCAGCTGAAGGGTGGTATCATTTATAACTTCGAACGAGATAATTTCCGGTTTAGGTTTATAATTTTCTGAAATTGAATTTTGACCTCCGGGACTTCCCCCCAAAGTATTACTTGAATAAGCCCAATTGTCAACTCCCAGGCATGTGCTGCTATAATCTTTTTGTTCTATTGACCATCCTCCGTTTTCCTTTTCATCATTCTTAAAATCGGTTTTATTGTAGTTGAATGAACAAATGAACAAGCCTTTATGGTTTATAAGTGAAAGTTTTGATCCTGCATTTGGTAATAAAAAACTCGAAAAAGAATAAACCGGTCCAAAATCAGAAAGTACTCCTTTCGCTGAATGGTTACAGAGGATGAGATAGCCATGAGGAGGTAAAATACAATTCTCAAATTTTTGGGTTTTATCATTGATTTGAAGCATCCATCCATTAAGATCAATTTCGAAAGCGGTCGTGTTAAAAAGTTCAATGTATTCAAATTCGGGCAACTCAACAGAAGGAGCAGGATCGTCCAATATTTCGTTAATCACAATATCAAGCGCCGACGCTTCAAAAAATAAAAAGTTTAAAATGGTATCTTTCATCTGGTTATATGAAGTATCGGAAATATTCTTTATGGAGAGTGTATGCATTTTACCATTTTCAAAAGGATGGGTGAAATGAAGGGTGGTTTTCGTATTATTTTCGGATAATTCAATAGTTTCCGGATTTCCAGCTTCATTGTTAACAAGATAATTAAAAGTATTAAAACCACTTTCTTCAGAAATGTGTTCAGAAAAAGTAAGCTCAAGTTCTGTATTTGTATTACAATTGAAATTTAGTATTTGAGGAGGAATACTGTCAATCGGAGCCGGGTCATTTAATGAAACTATAAGGATATCGTCAAAATAAAATTTTTCGGAATTACTATTGGTATAGGTGCATAAAATTCCAAAATAATTAGACGTAATTGTTTTGCTGTCAAATCCTGATGTTTCAAGAACAAAACCTTCGCCTTTTAATAAATCGGAATAAATGTTCCAATTGCCATTGTGTAGGTGCTGTACCTTGATTCGCATTTCAAATGAAGTTGCGATTTTTGATTCTGTACCCCTGCAAATGGACGTCAGATTTTGCCCGTTTTGTCGGAAAAGTTCTATAGCATCACCAGAACCAGCTTCTCCAAATTGCAAGAAATATCCGTTCAAATCCCCGCGTAAATCTGCATTATCGGCTGCCAGATAAACCCGGGCATTATTATTTGCTGATGGACTAAAGGACAGGCGTATATAAAATTGCCATTCACAATTTACCGAACAAGCATTCTTGGTATAAAGTACAGCAGAGCCAGCCTCAATTGCTTTAAGCTGCAATCTGCCATTTTCATTAATAATAAATCGGTTAATATCGCCAAACCATTCCGGATTATACATAAAATCTCCGTCAGAGAAATCTTCGGAAATTTGAGCAAAAATAAAAAGCGGGGAGCAAATCACTGTAAATAGAAGGAATAGCCTTTTAAGGCTCGTCCTTATTGTGTTTGCCATAATAAAAATTAAATGATTTTCTCAATTAACAGGTTAAATATAGTATTTTTGCCAAAAAAAATCAATCTTTTGAAGAGATTTTTTTGTGAAAAGAGTGTTGATTTAATGGAATTTAACTGGCGTGAAAATATATAATCATATTGATGAATTCAAGGATGTTAAAAATCCAATAGTTACAATTGGAACATTTGATGGGGTGCATCTTGGACATCAAAAAATCTTCGAGTTGATGAGGGTTAACGCGGAAAAATATGATGGTGAAACAGTTGTAATTACGTTTTATCCCCATCCCCGACTGGTTTTGCATTCCGATAGTAAAGATCTTAAGTTTATAAATACCCAAAAACGAAAAGTAGAACTGCTTGAACTTGCAGGAGTTGATCATTTAATCATTGTTAATTTTACCCGTGATTTTTCCAGATTAAACTCAGCGACATTTATCAAAGAATATCTTGTTGATAAAATTAAAACCAAAAAGTTAATTATTGGTTACGACCATCATTTCGGGAAAAATCGTCTTGGTGATTTTTCGACACTTTATGATTTGGGTCATAAACATGGATTTGTAGTTGAAAAACTCGCTGCACAAAATGTAGAGAATATTGCCATCAGCTCAACAAAAATCCGTAGAGCACTCAATGAAGGGAAAATTAAAATTGCGAACACATTACTCGGATACGAATATTCAATTACAGGTAAGGTTGTTCGTGGGCAAAAAATTGGTCGAACCATTGGATTTCCTACAGCAAATATTGAATTGGAGGATGAGTACAAACTGGTAACGGCTAATGGCGTGTATGCATGTAAGGTGGCTCATGATGGAAAAATTTACAAAGGAATGGGAAACATTGGCTTGAGGCCTACTGTTATGCATAGCGAGCTGACCATTGAAGTAAATATTTTTGATTTTGACAAGGAAATTTATGACGAAAGCATCACTATCTTTTTTATTGATAGAATTAGGGATGAGGTAAAATTTGAAAATCTTGCCGGGCTTAGAAATCAACTTCAGTTAGATAAGATTACTGTTTTAAAGATTTTAAAATAAAAACATAATGCCAAAAAAAAAGTATTATGTGGTGTGGAAAGGCAAAAACCCCGGTGTTTATGAGCATTGGGACGATTGTAAGATGCAAATAGAAAATTTCACAGGTGCACTATATAAATCCTTCGAAAGTGAAACCAATGCCATAAGGGCTTTTGCAAGCAAACCCGGCTTATACATCGGCAAAGCCAATGCCGGTACAAAATCAAAAAAGACTTTGAAAAAACCTTTGATGAATACGATTTCGGTAGATGCCGCATGTAGTGGCAATCCTGGAAAATTAGAATACCAAGGTGTTGAAACTGCAACCGGAAAATTATTATTCCATCTCGGACCATTTGAAGAAGGAACAGTTAACCTGGGTGAATTTTTGGCTATTGTTCATGGGTTAGCATTTTTAAAAAAGAGAAATCTTGATATTCCGATTTACACCGATTCGGTGACTGCCATGAAATGGGTAAGGGATAAAAAAATAAAAACAAACCTTGAAAGAAATGCCATCACAGAACCATTATTTGAAATGGTTGATCGCGGCATTTTATGGTTGATTAATAATGAATATCCAAACCCCATATTAAAATGGGAAACTGATTCCTGGGGCGAAATTCCAGCTGATTTTGGAAGAAAATAATTAAATAGTTTTATTACAAATCATAATAATAAATAAAAAGGCCGTGAAATTTCACGGCCTTTTTAAAATTAAATTACATTTCTTATTTCAGCATTAATGAACCATGGCCGATCACTGAATTTCCATGGTAAATATCAACCTGATAAGTTCCGGTAGCAAGTTCTTGTTCATCAACTTTGTTCCAATAACAACAAACATCGGTTGTTTGATTTTCGTAATTTACAACGGTCTTGATCGAATATTGTAGTTTTTCACCATTATAATCAAATGCATATGCATCACCCATATCTGGAGTTAAAATAGCATTATCAGGCTGAGCGATACGAATATAAATATCACAATTGCCTGCTTGTATAAGTGCATTTTCAGCAAGTGTAAAACAAACTTTGATTTTATCTACTCTTTTCGATTTATCAGTTATAACCTCTTTTCCGCTTGATTTAGCCCTGATACCAATTGCTGAAACCTCATAGGTTTTATGAATGGTTGCGATCTCTACTTTTTCGGTAAGTTGATTTTTGATTACTGTTAATTCCGAAGTTTTTTGTTGCTCTGCTCCTAATTGACCTTTCACCTCAGTATTTTCATCGATCAAATTTTGATTCTGTAACTTTAAATCTTCAATTTTTGCCTCATAACCTTTGGCAACTTCCTGAAGAGCAGTAAGCTGTTTTTTGATGTTAAAATAACTCCATTTGTATTTTAATCCCTCTTCAATTTGTTTGGCATTCTCCTGAATAAGAAGATCTTTTTCGCTTAAAGTTGCGGAAAGGGTTTCATTTTCAGCTTTTAACTGATTGTGTTGTGTCATAAGTTGATCAAGCTCAGCCTTAAGTTCTAACCTTAGGTTTTCTTTTTCTACCAAAAGACCGTTTAATTCTTTTTTGGTACTCAACGACCAGAAGATTAATGCGGCAATGGCAACAGCAAAAACGATGGTCAATACTTTAAACACCATTCCGCCTTTTTGATTTTCAGTTTGTGGACTCATAATTATTGTTTTTCAATTTATATAATTAGTTTAATTTGGGTTCTTATAAATATTTTATGAATATTAATAAAATATTTTGAAATAAATATGTGTGAAAGGCAAATATAATAAAAAAATGGAATTTTTACCATTCAAAGCAGATAAAATACCCATCAACAATCCATTTAAACGGATTATCGCTGATAAATCGTTTATTAGAAATTAAAAAAGGAGCCAATTTTTTAGCTCCTTTTTTGATATTTTAAGTACTGTTTTATTAATGACCACTACCTATTACTTTTAATTTATCTCCGGTTCCTTCCACTACTTTTTTATAATATTCTTCACCATAACCGGGTTGTTCAACCTTCGGCGTATAGTATTTATATCCAGGGGGAACAGGCCTATCGGTTTTTATGTTCCCGTCCATATATCTCATGAAAAGATATTGATATAATTTCTTCCATCCATAAGTTACACGATCACCTTGGTTTACGGAGTAATTGGTTAAGAATGCAACCGCTGCATTTTTATCTGTCTTTAATAATTCTAATGCTCCGGCATCAATAGCAGGGGTGTTTTTTATAAATTCCATCTCATAAGCAAGCTGTGCATCGGCAACTTCAGGATGTATATTTTTGTAACGCGTATATGCTAAGTTGGTTACTTGATTAAATACCCAAAATGCTGAATTATCAGACCATTCCATCATTGCACCATTGCCAACGGCAAAAGTTTCAGGTACGTTAGTAATACTTGAGTACATAGGAATATAAACTGAGCTGGCTGCATCGTCAACACCAAACCAAATGATTCCTCCGACTTCGTCAGGTAACCACGATCGGGATTGTGAAATAAAAGAAAATCCGGTTTGCTGAGTAGCTGTGGCTCTTTCATTACAATACGCAATTCCGTCAACTTCCCAAGTCATGGGTCTCCATCTGTAGGGTACATTAAAAGGACCTGCTCCGACATCAAGACTCATGTCTAATTCGGTTCCTTCTAAATGATCGCGCATAAACATCATCATATCATGAACCGAAACTTTGGCTTTTGGTTTGATCCATAAAGGCATACGATTTGAAGCAAAATTTTCTTTTACAAAAGGTTCACCTTCTTTGTGGGCTTTTGGGTTTTCAACCATCCCTTTAGCATAATCCCAGTATTTATCCATTCCATCAGCAACCTTGTTAAACATACTCCATACACGGATTTCGCAAAAACGGGCTCCGCTAAAATCAACCGGTGCATATACTTCTGAAAAATTAAAATCTTTATCTTCTCCAATATAAAAGTTTTTACGCTTTGCAAATGAAACTACATCTTTAGCATTGAAAATAATTGCATTTGGGTCGTTCCATTTATTTTCTTTTTGGTACTGGAAAGTGGTAATTCGGGCATGATTGGCATGACCGGATACATATCCGTCGGGAATACGCATGGCAACCCAAACAGCACCTTTTTCGCCTTCACCCTTACCGATCAATTCCATGATCCAAACTTCATTTTTATCAGCTACCGAAAAAGATTCTCCGCTACTGGCATATCCATATTCGTCCATTAAATCAGCAATAATTTTGATCGCTTCACGAGCAGTTTTTGAACGTTGAAGAGCGATATAAATCAAACTTCCATAATCCATGATCGCACCTGTTTGGCTAGCCAATTCAGATCGGCCGCCATAAGTTGTTTCGCCTATGGCTACCTGGAATTCGTTCATGTTACCTACTACATTATAGGTTTGTTTGGCTTGTTTTATTTTGCCAAGATATTTACCGGTATCCCATTCGTAAATATCCAACATGCTTCCCTCTGGCCAGGTGGCTGCTTGCCAATGATATAATTCACCATAGAGAACATGTGAATCCGCTGCATAAGAAATCATGGTTGATCCATCAACAGAGGCCCCTTTTGTAATTAAATAATTGGTACAAGCATTGGTAGTGGTATGGATTGTTAAAGCCAAAACCAAACTAAAAACAAAAAAAATCTTTTTCATATACATATTCATTTAAGTTAACACTCATCATTTTTTAGGATGGATACAAATATAGTAAAAAGCCAACAGACAGCTTCTTTTTCCGTTGTTGTTATCCCAACGGGAATATTTTCTTTTCTTTCAAATAATTTTGAATTTCCTGTACATTGCTTTCTTCTTCCTCCGGATCAAGCGCTAGATTTGCATTTTCCGGAATTTCAAATGGTTCATTAATCCCGGGAACGTGCAAGAGCATTCCCTCTTCTACTTTTTTATAAAATTCAGGTTTATGATTTTTGCAAAAATCGAGATCTGCATCCATATAAATTAGATGGAATTTTTCTTTGCCGATAATATCAGCAATTTGTTGGCGAATAATTTCTTTTGGGGAGATGAACGAACAGATTACAATAATTCCCTGATCATTTAAAATTTTACAAACTTCAGCAACACGACGCAAATGTTCGGCACGATCAGCAGGAGAATAGTCAAGTTCTTTTGATAAGCCTGATCTGACAGTACTTCCGTCCATTAATACTGCCGAAGCTCCTTGCTCAAATAATTTATGTTCGAGTTTATAGGCAAGGTTATTTTTGCCTGAGCCATGTAAGCCTGTAATCCAGAGTGTGGCAGCTTTTTGGTTGAGTTTTTGTTGTCTTTCTTCTATAGAAATTAAAGCCTGGCCCTTGATAATCATTTCTTTTTCGCGATCAGTGATTCGAGACGGCAAATCTTTATCATGTAATTTATCAATGATCATTCCTACGGCACAGGTGTTATGGCTTATGGGATCAATTAAAATGAAGGAGCCCGTTTCACGATTTTTTTTATACGGATCAAAAAATAAAGGTTTTACGGTAGTAAGAACAACCCTTCCGATTTCGTTTAATTCCAAATGACCGATTTCAGATTTTTCCATGGTGTTTACATCTACCTTGTATTTAATCTGATCGAATCTGGCTTTGGTTGTATTGGTTGTATGTTTTATGTAAAACTGGGTATTTGGATTCATCGGTTTCTCGTCCATCCAAACAAGCATGGCTTCAAAATGACGTTCGGTACGTGGCATATTATCAGGATGAACAATCATCTCGCCTCTTGAAATATCAATTTCATCGGCCAGGGTAATGGTTATCGCTTGCGGAGGAAATGCTTCTTCCTGCTCTCCGGCTGTTCCAAAAATGTTTGTTACCACAGAAGTTTGACCAGAAGGCAATGCTTTAATGGTGTCTCCTTTTTTGATTACTCCTGATGCTATGGTGGTTGAAAATCCCCGGAAATCCAAACTTGGGCGGTTTACAAATTGTACCGGAAATCGCAAATCTTCGAAGTTGCGGTCGCTTCCAACATGAACGGTCTCTAAAAACTCAAGCATACATTTTCCATGATACCAATCCATGTTGTGAGATTTATCGACCACATTATCGCCTTTCAGAGCCGAGATTGGAATAAAATTGATATCAGGAATATTTAATCCGGTAATGAAATTTTTATAGCTGGCACAGATTTCATCATATTTCTCCTGACTGTATTCAACCAAATCCATTTTATTAATTGCAACCACAATGTGATTTATGCCTAAAAGGGAAACAATATAAGTGTGGCGTTTGGTTTGTGTAATTACTCCTGTGCGTGCGTCAACCAATAGAATAGCTAAATTGGCAGTAGAAGCACCCGTAACCATATTTCGGGTATACTGTTCGTGCCCTGGTGTATCGGCGATAATAAATTTTCGTTTATTGGTTGAAAAATAACGATAGGCAACATCAATTGTAATTCCCTGTTCGCGCTCGGCTTTCAATCCATCCAATAATAAAGCATAATCAATATCGCCACCGGCATGACCCATACGCTTACTATCGCGTTCCAAGGCTGAAAGCTGATCATCATAAATTTTCTTACTGTCGAATAATAAACGACCAATAAGGGTTGATTTACCATCATCAACAGAACCTGCTGTTAATAGTCTTAATTGATCCTTTTTCTCATCCTGATCGAGGAATGCTTTTATGTCGATGTTTACAGAGTTTGTCATTATTTTCTAAATTCGGTTCTTTAAATAAAATGTTGCTGGTTGCTAGATTCTGGTTACTCGTTAGGTTTTCCAGTTTTGTTCGACATATTGAATAAAACGATTGATCTTTTTGCCTAGAAGATCAAATTCTTTATATAATTCAGCCCATTTTTCATTTTCGGGGTATAGTTGAATTATCATTTCAATTTGGCACGAACATTCATCACACGAAGCTTGAGCATAAGTTAAAAATTTAATAAAATCAGCTTTATATTTCTTTCTTCCATAACCTTCAGCAATCTGATCTTTGATGCTTTTTGAAGATCTTCTTATTTGACTTCCTTGTTCATACTTTTCAAAAGATGGCAATTCTAAACTTAAGGTATGAACCTCAATGGCCAATTTGAAAGCTAAATCATATATTTCAAGTTCTTTATAACTTCCCATGTCTTTTAACTAACGAGAAACAAGTAACCACCTGCCTGCCGCAGGCAGGGTAACTAGAAATATCCCTCCCTCTTTTTCTGCTCCATGCTTCCTTCCTGATCAAAATCGATGACCCGTGTTGTTCGCTCTGATACAGTGGTAGTCATCATCTCTTCCACAATTTTTTCAATGGTATCTGCGTCTGATTTTACAGCACCGGTTAATGGATAGCAACCCAGAGTTCTAAATCGAACCGTGCGCATTTTTGCTTTTTCAGCCAATTCTTTTGGCATTCTATCGTCATCAACCAGAATCATTGCTCCGTTATATTCAACAATAGGCCTTTCTTTTGCAAAATACAATGGAACAATTGGGATATTTTCCAAACGGATGTATTGCCAGATATCCAATTCGGTCCAGTTTGAAATTGGGAACACCCTAATCGATTCACCTTTATGTACTTTGGCATTATAAACATTCCATAATTCAGGACGTTGGTTTTTGGGGTCCCATTGGTGAAAACGATCGCGAAAAGAATAAATCCGCTCTTTAGCTCTTGATTTTTCTTCATCGCGACGAGCACCACCAAAAGCAGCGTCGAAACCATATTTATCAAGCCCGGCCAATAAGGCCTGAGTCTTCATTATATCGGTATGAACTTTACTCCCATGGGTGAATGGCCCCACCCCTGTTTCAAATCCTTCTTTATTGTAGTGAACAATCAAATCCCAACCTTTTTCTTTAGCATATTTATCTCGAAACTCAACCATTTCCCTGAACTTCCATTTGGAATCGATATGCATTAACGGAAATGGTACTTTACCCGGTGCAAAAGCTTTTTCAGCAAGGCGAACCATTACTGAAGAGTCTTTACCTATAGAATAAAGCATTACAGGGTTCTCAAATTCGGCTGCCACTTCACGGATAATGTGAATTGATTCTGCCTCGAGTTGACGTAGGTTGGTTAAATTATAACTGTTCATTGTATTGTTTTAGGCTTTATTTTGAAGTGCAAATGTAGTGAAAAGATAATGATTGAGGATGAGGTTAAGGAAGGTTGAGAAAGAGATTTCATAATCTTGTTAATGTCAAAGATTAATTGGTTATAGGAATTAATACATTTTAGAACGTAATTTTCCTGAAAACAACTTGCTTTTTAGCCATAAAATAAGTGGCTTTGAGTTTCAAAAATTGATCCTCTGGCAATTGTATAAAATTTATTTTTGTCTCTGAAGGAATTTCTTCCAAAGGCCATTGCATGTCTATTCAATTTTGATTTGAAAGCCAATTATTCTTCCTTTTTCTAATCAAGCATCATTGTAGTTTACAGATAATAAATACGTAATTTTGCACCATAATATTTAAAACAAAAAAAATGTCGAACAAATTGATGGATCCAATCGGAAGATTAATGGGGTTGAGGTATAAATCGCACCCATGGCATGGGGTAGATATTGGAAAGGATGCACCTGAGGTTTTAACCTGTTTTATCGAAATGGTGACAACTGACACCGTTAAATATGAGGTTGATAAAAAAACCGGGTATTTGATGATTGATCGTCCACAAAAATACTCAAATACAGTGCCTGCACTTTATGGATTTATTCCACAGACCTTTAGCTCAATGCGCACTGCAGATTTTTGTATGGAAAAAACCGGTAGAAAAAATATTAAAGGAGATGATGATCCGATTGATATTTGTGTACTTACCGAAAAACAAATCGTACATGGAGATATTCTTGTAATGGCCAGGCCCATTGGTGGGTTTCGAATGATTGACGGAAATGAATCGGATGATAAAATTATTGCCGTACTAAATAATGATGCGGTTTATGGAAATTACAAGGACATTACGGATTGTCCTTCGTTGGTACTCGATCGGCTTAAACATTATTTTTTAACCTATAAGGATTTGCCTGGCAACCCAAGAGATGTTGAAATAACGCACACTTTTGGAATTGATGAAGCCCATGAAATTATCCGAAGATCGATGGAAGATTATCATCATAAATTTGATAACCTGACGACAGCATTGTTGGATGTTTAGAATAGAGTTAACATAGTCAGATTTATATCTGAATTGGCAAATCAGTAGTATTCAATTGTTATACAATAATAATACATTGTAATACGATTGTTCTGGATATTCACTTAAATTCAAATTACACAACTCACAATATTGCTTCTCCAATTAAGGTTGCGGCAGTACAACGATCAATTTTAACCTGAACGTAATCACCCTTTTTGTAGTTCATTTTCGGAAAAACAACCATCTTGTTCTGACTATTGCGACCGGATAATTGTTCCTCTGATTTTTTTGAAAACCCTTCTACCAATACCTCAAAGGTTAAACCAAGATCTTTTTTGTTACTTTGATGTGATAATTTGCGTTGAAGGTCAATTATTTCGGCCAAACGCCTGCTTTTCACCTCTTCAGGAACATCATCCTTGAATTTTTTTGCTGCAAGCGTATCGGGTCGTTCGGAATATTTAAACATGAAGGCATAATCATAACCAACTGCCTCCATTAACGAAAGGGTTTGTTGATGATCTTCTTCAGTTTCGCTGCAAAAGCCACTGATCATATCAGTTGACAAACCGCAATCAGGAATGTGTTTTTTAATACTGGCAATCCGATCCAAATACCATTCACGGTCATATTTCCGGTTCATCAATTTCAATATTCGACTGCTACCCGATTGAACAGGTAAGTGAATATTATTACAAATATTCGGATACTTTGCTATGGTTTGGATCAGCTCATCCGAAATATCTTTAGGGTGTGAGGTGGCAAACCGAACTCGAAGTAAAGGATTAATTTCTGCAATTTTTTGAAGTAAGTCGGGGAAACTCATTTGACCGTTTTCATCCCAGTTATAAGAATTAACGTTTTGACCAAGCAGTGTAACTTCACGATATCCAAGTTCAAATAATTCCCTGGCTTCATTGATGATGGTTTCCGGATTCCGGCTTCTTTCTTTTCCGCGGGTAAACGGCACTACACAATAAGAGCAAAAGTTTTGGCAGCCACGCATAATCGAAATAAATGCAGAAATTTTATTTGGATCTAAACGAACAGGGCGAATATCGCCATAAGTTTCTTCGGAAGATAACAAAACATTGATTGCCTTTTGTCCGTTTTCAACAGAATCCATCAGTTGAGGTAAATCACGATAAGCATCAGGACCGGCAATGATATCAACATCTTTTTCTTCTTCCAATAGCTGTGATTTTAATCTTTCGGCCATGCAACCAATGATGCCAATTTTTAGATTTGGCTGTTTTTTCTTTAATTTAGCTAAAACGGTAATTCTTTTTCTAACCCTTTGTTCAGCGTTGTCGCGTATTGAGCAAGTATTGATTAGGATAATATCAGCCAATTCAATTTTATCAGTTGTTGCATAATTATGATCGGTCATTATGGAGCCAACGATTTCGCTATCCGAAAAATTCATTTGGCAACCATAAGTTTCTATATAAATTTTTTTTGTATTATTGTCGATCATTAAACTCTCCCACTTAGTTGATTTTATTTATAATCAAGTATTTAGTATGTATTAAGAAGTGCAAAAATAATTAAAATATCTATGGAAATCAGAACTCTAAATTTATTTTTACAACATACTATTAGGGTTTGAAGTTTTTATTTGTCTTACTTTTGCAACACAATTTATATAAATCATTATCAGATAAGAAGGAAGATGGCGAAAAATTTAGTTATTGTTGAATCACCGGCAAAGGCCAAAACGATTGAAGGATTTTTAGGAAAAGAATTTCTTGTAAAGTCGAGTTTTGGGCATGTTATGGATTTAGCAAAGAAGAATCTTGGGGTAGATATTGAGAATGGATTTATTCCAAGTTATGAAATTTCTTCGGATAAGAAGAAGATAGTTACAGAATTAAAGAAATTAGCGAAAGAAGCTGAAATGGTTTGGCTTGCATCAGATGAGGACCGCGAAGGAGAGGCCATTTCTTGGCATTTATTCAATGCACTGAATCTTGAAGATAAAAAAACACAGCGGATTGTTTTTCACGAAATTACAAAAACTGCCATCACTGAAGCCATTCAAAATCCGCGAAAAATTGATAAACATCTTGTCGATGCTCAACAGGCGCGAAGGGTACTTGACCGCTTGGTTGGGTTTGAGTTGTCACCACTACTTTGGAAAAAAGTAAAACCATCCTTATCGGCCGGCCGGGTTCAATCGGTAGCCGTAAGATTGATTGTTGATCGCGAGGAAGAGATTAAAAATTTTGTAGTCACATCCAATTATCGGGTAATTGGCATTTTTGAAGTATTGATTAAAGATAAAACAATACAATTTAGTGCCGAAGTCCCTAAAAGATTTGAGAGCAAAGAAGAAGTTGCCAAGTTTTTAGAAAAATGCAAGGATGCATTCTTTACCGTAAAATCGGTAGAGAAGAAACCGGGTAAAAAATCGCCCGCTCCACCATTTACGACTTCTACTTTACAACAGGAAGCAAGTCGTAAACTTGGTTTTTCGGTTGCCAATACCATGCGTGTTGCTCAGCAACTTTACGAATCGGGGAGGATTACTTATATGAGAACCGACTCGGTAAATTTATCTGGGATGGCAATTGCCATGGCTAAGGATGAAATTACCAAGCTTTATGGAGAAGAGTATGTAAAAATCCGACAATACAAAACCAAATCAAAAGGAGCGCAGGAAGCACACGAAGCCATTCGACCCACTTATTTGAATCAATCAGGTATTGATGGTGATTCATCGCAGAAGCGATTATATGATTTGATTTGGAAAAGAACGGTTGCTTCACAAATGAGTGATGCCGTTTTTGAAAAAACCAATGTAGATATTGAAATCTCTAATCACAATGAAAAATTTGTTGCTAAAGGTGAAGTTATCAAGTTTGATGGATTCTTGAAACTCTATATGGAATCAACAGATGATGAAAATGGACAAGAGCATGAAGACGTTTTACCTCCATTAAAAACCGGAGATAAGTTAAAGTACAAAGAAATTAATGGTGAAGAACGATTTACGCAACATCCGGCAAGATATACCGAGGCTTCTTTGGTAAGAAAAATGGAAGAGCTTGGAATTGGCAGGCCATCTACCTATGCACCAACCATTTCAACCATCCAAAAAAGAGAATATGTTGTTAGGGAGGATCGTGAAGGAGTAGAACGTAAATATAATTGCATACAACTGAAGAGTGGCGAAATTAAAGCAGTTGTAAAAAAAGAAAATACAGGTTTCGAAAAATCAAAACTGTTCCCGACGGATATCGGAATTTTGGTTACCCAATTCTTAATGCAATATTTTGAAGACATAATGGATTTTAATTTTACAGCCAGTGTTGAATTGGAATTTGATGAAATTGCAGCCGGAAAAAAAGTCTGGAATAGCATGATCAGCGATTTCTATGGCCCCTTCCATTCAAAAATTGAAAACACTCAGGAAAACTCGAAAAAATTTAGTGGAGAAAAACTATTAGGAATTGATCCTGTAAGTGGTCAAAATATTTATGTTAAAATTGGGCGTTACGGCGCTATGGCGCAGATAGGAGAATCTGAAAGTGAAGAGAAACCTAAGTTTGCAGGGTTAAAAAAGGATCAAAGTATAGATGATATAACCATTGAAGAAGTTTTGGAACTTTTCAAATTTCCAAGATTACTTGGCGAATATCAAGGAGCAGAAGTTAAAGCTGCAATTGGAAGATTTGGTCCTTATATTACGCATGAAAAATTATTCTATTCACTTGATAAAACTGACGATCCGGTAAGTATTGATCTTGAACGTGCCATTGAAATTATTGAGCTAAAAAAACAGAAAGTTCGTGAAAGTGTCATTAAGGAGTTCAAAGAAAATAAGGATGTAAAGGTACTTGTAGGGAGATACGGGCCCTATATTTCAATTAAGAAACAAAACTTCAAAATTCCCAAAGGAGTAATCCCGGAAGAATTAACACTTGAAGATTGTATCAAAATTTCAGAAGATCCTAAAAATGCTCCTAAAAAGAAATTTGTTAGAAAGAAAAAATAAAATTTGATTAGCTAATTTGTTGATGTGCCAATGAAAGATTATTTTTATTCATAATTATCAACAATAGTATTACGATTGTATGTCAAGCGTATATCTACTGTATTTTTATTAATTATAAAATATCGAATATCTAAATCTACGTTATGGACATCGATCTATATTTAAACCCCATCGATTTATCAGGTTACGAATTTGCCGATAAAGCCAGTCGAAGACGCCTTGGAGATGTGGTAAATGCTTATATAAAAAACCGAAGTTTCCCCGAATTAAAAGATTTTGATATAGCCATCATTGGGGTGCTGGAAGATCGTAATACCGTTGGAAATAAAGGCTGTGCAGCAGCTCCAGACCAGATTAGAAAATATTTTTATCAATTATATGAAGGAGCCTATAAAACCAGATTGGTTGATTTGGGCAATATAAAAAGTGGGCATACCATTGAAGACACTTACTTTGCTTTGAGCAGTGTTGTTAAAGAATTATTGAAACAAAACATAGTACCGGTAATTATTGGTGGGGGCCAGGATTTAACCTATGCCAATTATCAGGCTTACGAGGATTTGGGTCAGATTATAAATATTGTGGCAATTGATCCGATTTTCGATTTGGGGAAAACAGAACAGGAAATGAGCTCACAATCTTATCTGAGTAAAATTATTTTGCATCAGCCCAATTATCTTTTTAATTTCTCAAACATAGGTTATCAAACTTATTTTGTCGATCAGGATGCTATTGAGTTGATGAAAAATTTGTTCTTTGATGCCTATCGTCTTGGGTTTGTAAGATCAAAAATTGATGAAGTGGAACCCATTGTTCGTAATGCAGATTTGGTCAGTTTTGATATTTCTGCTATTCGGCATTCAGATGCCCCCGGAAATAAAAATGTAGCACCAAACGGATTTTATGGTGAAGAAGCTTGTCAGATTGCTAGATATGCCGGAATGAGCGATAAATTAACTTCAATTGGTTTCTACGAAATGAATCCGGAGTTTGATAATCATGGTCAGACTGCACATTTGGTAGCTCAAATGATTTGGTATTTTGTGGATGGATTTTATAACAGAAAAGATGAATTTCCGCATAAAGATAAACGACAATTTGTAAAATATCACGTAGCTATTGCAGGAGAGAAGGATGATTTGGTTTTTTACAAAAGCAAAAAAAGTGATCGTTGGTGGATGGAAGTGCCTATCCGATCCCAGAACAAGGTAAAATTCAAACGGCATCATATGATTCCTTGTTCTTACCATGATTATCAGATTGCCTGCGATAATGACATTCCGGACCGCTGGTGGCAAGCTTATCAGAAGTTGATGTAGATGCTTATTGATTGAATTTGGGAAATAGATGTTTGTTCAAATCCCTTCTAATCATATGTTATTCAGTAGTAATACAGTTGATATACAATGGGAATACAATTGTTGCAATACGTTTTAATTTATTATTAGCACATCTTCAAATTTTCAAATTAACGAATTGCTCTTTTCGGATTTTTGGCGATAAAACTTTTCCATCCAGAATATGATTCTGCTCCTCCTGAATTTTCTCTTTGAAAATAATGACAAACTGCAGCAGCCAGAGCATCCGTTGCATCCAGGTATTTTGGTGTTTCTTTGATATGTAATATATTTTGCAACATCGCAGCTACCTGTTCTTTTGAGGCATTGCCCTTACCGGTAATTGATTGTTTGATTTTTTTTGGCGAATACTCGAAAATAGGGAGCCCCTTAGCCAAACCGGCAGCCATTGCAACCCCCTGAGCCCTCCCTAATTTTAACATTGATTGCACATTCTTACCAAAAAAAGGAGCTTCTATAGCCATTTCATCCGGATGATGTTGATCTATTAACACAGACAATTCTTCAAAGATCGATTTTAGTTTTAAGGCATGATTAGCATGATTTCCCAGTTTTAATACACCCATTTCAATCAAACTCATTTTATTGCCGGTGCATAAAATAATACCATAACCTAAAATATTGGTTCCCGGATCAATTCCGATAATAATGCGTTCTGATTTCAAAATATTATAATTAACCTGGTTAAAAGATCAAATGTAATAAAACATTTAATGAAATATTATTCAGTTTGGCTGGCATTTAATATGGATTCTGCAATTATTAAATCAACAGGGCGTGTAATTTTGATATTTTCCCAGTTTCCTTCGGTAAGATAAATAGGTTCTTCAATCATCTCATAAACACTTGCATCATCAGTGAAACTGCTTTGATATGACAAATCGTAGGCTTTTTTGATTTCAGATACCTGAAAAACCTGTGGTGTTTGAATCAACCTTAATTTTTGACGATCTACAATCTGGTTCCCGCGTTCTGTAAGTTCGCGAACAGATTCGTTAACTTCAATAACCGGAACTGCATTTCCAAATGATTTGGCCGTTTCAAAAGCATTTTGTATGGTTTGTAAGCTAACAAGTGGTCGAACGCCATCGTGAATTGCAACCAAACCATCATCTTTAATATCCTGTAAACCGTTTTTTACTGAGTAGAACCGTGTATCTCCTCCAATAACTACCTCATGATTTATCTGAAGCTTGAATTCAGAACATAGCTTCACCCAACGTTTTATTTGCGATTCCGGCAATACTACAATGATGTTAATTTCAGGATCAAATTTTTTAAAAATTTCAAGGCTATACATCAAAATGGGTTTGCCTTTAAGCAATAGGAATTGCTTCGGAATCTGGTCTTTCATTCTTAGTCCTGATCCGCCAGCTACAATAATTACGGTTCTTGCTTCTCTCATGCAGTAAAAAGGAAATCACCATATGCTTATGGGGATTGGGTGTTTTTATTAGAGGATTAACATGGCATCACCATAGGTGAAAAATTTATACTTCTTATCAACAGCTTCTTTATACGCTTTTTTCAAAAAATCGAAACCGGCAAATGCCGATACCATCATCATCATTGATGATTGGGGTAAATGAAAATTACTGATCATGCTGTTCGCCACTGTACACTCGTAAGGCGGAAAGATAAATTTATTGGTCCATCCTTCATATGGTTTCACAAATCCGGCAATAGAAACTGAAGATTCAAGTGCTTTCATTGTAGTGGTGCCAACAGCACACACATTTTTTTTGTTTTCCTTGGCCAGATTGATAATATTGCAATTTTTTTCAAGAATATTCATTTCCTCTGAGTCCATTTTATGCTTGGTCAAATCCTCAACTTCAATATTTCTGAAATTACCCAAACCGGCATGTAAGGTAACTTCGGCGAAAGAAACCCCTATCAGCTCTAATCGCTTCATTAATTCCCTGCTAAAGTGAAGACCGGCAGTAGGGGCTGCAACAGCACCTTCGTGTTTTGCGTAGATTGTCTGATAACGTTCCTGATCTATCTGATTACTTTCTCTTTTATGAATTTTTGGTAAAGGAGTTTTACCTAAAGAATAAATAGTTTGTTTAAATTCTTCATAGGAACCATCGAATAAAAACCTGAGTGTTCTTCCCCGGGAAGTTGTATTGTCAATGACTTCGGCTACAAGAGATTCATCTTCTCCGAAATATAGTTTGTTCCCTATTCTTATTTTACGCGCCGGATCAACTAAAACATCCCAAAGACGGGTCTCGGAGTTTAATTCCCTAAGTAGAAATACTTCTATTTTAGCACCTGTTTTTTCTTTTTCGCCATATAAGCGAGCCGGAAATACTTTGGTATTGTTAAGAACAAAAACGTCACCATCATTAAAATAGTCCAGGATATCTTTAAATGTTCGATGTTCAATGGTTTGTTTCTTTCGGTTTAATACCATTAATCTTGATTCATCTCTATTTTCGGATGGGTGGCTTGCAATCAGTTCTGGTGGTAGATTATACTTAAATTGAGATAATTTCATGTGCTTATAGATGTATTAGTAAAAGGTCGCAAAAGTAGGCTATTTAAAAGGCAAAGTCAAGTGCGCCTCATTCTAAAATAGTAAATTACAGGGGTTTTGTCAAGAAACAGGGTGATTTTTAAGCTTTATTAACGTTTCTTTAAAATCATTAATTTCAAGGCTATCTTCAAGTTTAAAATTACCAATTCGGGTTCGGGTTAAGGAGCTAAGGTAGGCCCCACTTTCAATCTTAATGCCAAAATCATTTGCCAGTGATCTGATGTAAGTACCTTTACTACAAACAATCCGGAAATAAATGACTGGCATTTCAATTGCTGTTATTTCAAATTCACTGATTTTTACAATTTTAGATTTGATTACCACCTCTTCCTTTTTACGGGCATACAAATAAGCTCGTTTTCCATCAATTTTAATAGCCGAAAATACAGGAGGGGTTTGCTCAATTTCGCCAATAAAAGTTTTTGCAGTTACCTTAATTAACGAATCTGAAATATGATTTGTTGGAAATATTTGATTGATTTCGGTTTCCAGATCAAAAGATGGAGTAGTTTTACCGAGTGTGAAAGTTCCGCTATATTCTTTTTCCAGTCCTTGATATTCATCTATTTTTTTGGTGAATTTTCCGGTACATATAATCAGTAATCCTGTGGCCAGTGGATCCAGCGTTCCTGCATGCCCGACTTTAATCTTTTTAATCCCTGTATGGTGCCTTAACAGATGACGGATACTATTTACAAGGTTAAAAGAGGTCCATTCAAAGGGCTTGTTAAATAGTAATACTTCTCCTTCCTGAAAATTAAAAGACTGCTTTTTGATTTCTTCGATCATGCCGCGAAGATAATAGCCAAAACGCCTATTACAAAGCAGTAGATTGAAAAATAAATTAAATTGCCTTTACTTACCATTTTAATCATCCACTTGCAGGCCAGGGCTCCAGTAATGAAAGCGGCCATGAAGCCAATAAACAAAGGGATTGCACCAATAGATGATTCGGAAGCCATCTCATTTGAAAATAAATCTTTGGCATTGGCTCCAATAATGGGAATTAAAACCATTAAAAATGAAAATTTTGCAATTATTTCTTTGCGATTACCAAGGAGTATTCCTGTTGCAATTGTTGCACCGGAACGGGAAATTCCGGGAATAACAGCTATGGCTTGAGCAATTCCAATAATGAACGAATCCCAAAAATTTATTGTTCGTTTGTTCGATTTTTTCAAATATGTAAATGCTAACAGTATCGATGTTAAAATTAACATGAAGCCTACAAAGCGAATATTTCCGGTAAAAAAGCCTTCAACTTCTTCCATGAAAAATAATCCCAGAATTACCACCGGGATCATCGAAATAATAATTTTAAAAAAATACTGGGTTTCTTCATTCCATTTAAACCGGAATATGCCCTTTAGCAATTGTAAAATATCTCTGTAAAAAATGACGATAGTGCTTAAAACGGTGGCCCCATGAACGATTACCGTGAAAATCAAACTTCGTTCGGCATTAATACCCAATAGGGCCTTGCCAAGTTCTAAATGCCCGCTGCTGCTAACGGGTAAAAATTCTGTCAAACCCTGAATGATACCAAGAATTAATGCTTCAAACCAATTCACTTTTTGAATTTTTTAAGAGGAAGAATTATGAAAATAATGATTTTAATTATTTGGATCGTTTCATGATCGCAAAAATTTCAACGATAAATCCCGCAAGGATTAAAATGGGTGCTAAGGTTAAGCGTTGAAAGTTGAAAATTTTATAATTAAAAATATTAGGATCATCTGTACCACCTCCAATCATGAAAATAAAGCCAAGGGCGATTAAAACAACACCAATAATAAGTAATCGATAATTTTGTCGGCTAAATGCAAAGGTTACCAATTCATCATCGGTTGTTTGTTTATTTGGGGCAACATGAGTTGGTTTTGATTTGGCTTGCTTTTGCATGGATTTGTGTTTTGTTATCATTATTATGAATTTTCTTTTCAAAAGTAACAGTATTTTTCGAGATGAAAAAAGAATTAACTTTTTTTAATAATACAAGTCATCTGTTTTCATATTCAGGAATTTACGAAGTGCTGCGTAAGTTGAAAGCCAGGTAATCATGATTCCTGAAACTACAACCAAAACAATCAGGCTTATAAAAAGGTTTGTGTCCTGAAAGTCTATTAATTCCGGTAGTTCAAGTTGGGCAAAGTAAAGAATAACACTGATCAATATTAGGGCAATGATTGCACTATAAATCCCTTGAACAGCTCCTTTTATTAAAAAGGGCCTGCGGATAAATGACTCCGTAGCTCCAACAAGCAACATGCTTTTTATGATGAATCGTTTGGAATAAACCGATAGCCGAATGGTATTGTTTATAAGTGCGATAGCAATAACCAACAATAATAAACTGAATCCCAACAACAAAATACCGATTTTTTGAACATTCTGATTGATTGCCTGCACCAAAGATTTCTGATAATAAACCTCTTTCACATTTTTATTTTCCAGCAATTCTTTTTCAATAGCCCCGATACTTGCAATATTCGCATAGTCTGCTTTTAATCTTAGATCAATTGAGGAGGGTAACGGGTTAAAACCCAAAAAGTCAATGAAATCTTCTCCCAGTTCTGCTTTTAATTCCTCAGCAGCTTTTTCTTTGGTGATGTATTCGGTAGATTTTGTATATGAAGTGGCATCCAAGTATTTTTGAAGTTGTAAAATTGCGGCTTCTCTTGAGTCATCTTTCATGATAACCCTGATCCCTATATTTTCTTTCACGTGATTAGATAGTTTTTGTGCATGCAACACAATTAAACCCAGAACACCTAACATCAACAAAACAAGCGTCGTACTTACGATGGACGTTAAATAAGATGTTTGAAGTCTTCGTTTATTATATTTATCTTCTTTCCTTGCCATTGCAAAATATAGTTAAAGCTAAAATAATCATTTTAATCAACAATTGAATGGAGATGTAGATTCTTAACAAGAATGTTTGGGATTGAAACACTTCATGAGAAGATAAAATTTTAAAATTGTGAACATTAGCCCAAACTCTTTATTAATAGTTTTCCATCTTTTTTCTAACTTCGCAGCCTGAAATTACAATACTAAACAGGAAATATAGGAGTGAGGCATGGATTATAATTTTAATGAAATAGAGCCTAAATGGCAAAAATATTGGAGCGAAAACAAAACGTTTAAGGCTGAAATAGATCATTCAAGACCCAAATTTTATGTACTGGATATGTTTCCGTATCCTTCCGGTGCAGGTCTTCACGTTGGTCATCCCTTGGGTTATATTGCTTCTGATATTTATGCCAGGTATATGCGCCAAAAGGGCCATAATGTATTACATCCGATGGGGTATGATGCCTATGGTTTGCCTGCCGAACAATATGCCATTCAAACCGGAACACATCCTGAAATAACAACGGTTAAAAATATTGATCGTTATCGTGAGCAACTCGATAAAATTGGTTTTTCATTTGATTGGGACCGGGAAGTTCGCACTTGTGATCCCGGTTATTATAAATGGACACAATGGACCTTTATTCAGCTTTTCAATTCATGGTACAATAAAGATAATGACAAGTCAGAATCAGTTGATCAATTGATTTCTAAATTTAAGAAAGAAGGAAATAAAAATATAAATGCGGCCACTGATCAGGAGGTAATTTTTAGTGCTGAAGATTGGAATGCAATGGATGAAAAAGCACAACGGGAATTGTTAATGCACTATCGGTTGGCTTATTTGTCCAATACCATGGTTAACTGGTGCCCTGAATTGGGAACTGTACTGGCTAATGATGAAGTAAAAGAAGGACTGTCTGAAAGAGGAGGTCATCCGGTTGAAAGAAAGCTGATGAAACAATGGTCGTTGCGGATTACAGCCTATGCCCAACGATTGCTTGACGGACTTGATAAAATTGACTGGTCGGATTCGATTAAAGAAATGCAGCGTAACTGGATTGGTCGGTCTCAGGGTGCAACTATTTACTTTCGCCTCTCCCCAGCCCTCTCCAGAGGAGAGGGAGCAAGACCGGGTTATATGACCTCGGATGGGCAGATGTGGTCACTTTTAGAAGAAAAAGTTAAAGAAGCCAGAAAAAAACCGACCGAAGCAGAATCAATAATTTGGGAACGTGTTCGGGCAAAACAACTTGGGCATAAAATACGAAGGCAACATGTTATCAATCGTTTTATTGCTGATTTTGTTTGCTTGAGGAAAAAAGTTGTCATTGAAATTGATGGGAAAATTCATGAAAGGCAGTTAGAACAAGATGCAGAGAGAACAGAAATATTAAATACCTATGGTTATTCAGTAATCCGCTTTAAAAATGAAGAAGTAGTTGCCAATCCCGAAAAGGTAATTAATGAAATTAAAAGTTATTTGGACAATAAAGTCCTCCCCATTGGGGAGGATTTAGGAGAGGTGATCGATGTTTTTACAACCCGGCCGGATACCATATTTGGCGCAACCTATATGGTACTTGCACCTGAACATGAATTAGTTGACAAAATTACAACTCCCGATAGAAAAGAAGCCATCGATAAATATGTCACATGGGCGAAAAACCGCTCGGAGCGCGAACGGCAATCGGAGGTTAAAAATATTAGTGGAGAATTTACAGGAGCTTATGGAATTAATCCTTTGAACGGAAAAGAAATCCAAATTTGGGTTGCTGATTATGTGCTTGCCGGTTACGGATCTGGGGCTATTATGGCCGTTCCCGCGCACGACAGCAGGGATTATTCTTTCGCTAAACATTTCAATTTACCTATTATTCCGGTAGTTTCAGGCGGTGATATTTCGGAAGAATCGTATGATGCCAAAGAAGGCAAAATGATGAATTCCGAATTTTTGGATGGCATGGAGGTAAAAGAAGCAATTCAGGCAGCGATTGCAAAAATTAATGAATTGGAAGTTGGATTTGGAACGGTAAATTATCGTTTACGCGATGCTATTTTTAGCCGCCAGCGTTATTGGGGCGAGCCTTTTCCTGTTTACTACAAGGACGGCATTCCTTATGTAATGAATGAAGATCAATTGCCGCTACTGCTTCCTGATGTAGATAAATATTTACCAACTGAAAGCGGAGAACCACCATTGGCCAGAGCAAAAAACTGGGTAACTAAAGAAGGTTATCCCATCGAAATCAACACCATGCCCGGTTTTGCAGGTTCAAGCGCTTATTATTTACGGTACATGGATCCGAAAAATGAGAATGAATATTTCTCGAAGGAGGCCAATGAATACTGGCAGGATGTTGATCTATATATAGGAGGAGATGAGCATGCGGTTGGGCACTTACTTTATTCACGTTTCTGGAATAAATTCCTCTTTGATATCGGAATGGTTAAAAAAGACGAACCGTTTAAAAAGCTGATTAACCAAGGGAAAATTCAGGGTCGCTCAAGTTTTGTGTTTCGGGTAAATCACGAAAAATATGCAGAACACTTATTGTGGGAATTCTTCAAGAAAAACGGAATGGAAAAAGGGGTGGTTCGCGAATATCGCGACGGACACCGTAATTTTGATTTCTTTGTTGAAGAGGCCAATTTAATTATTGAAATTAAAAGTCAGCCAAAGCTTGAAAGTTACTACGAAAAATATGTCAAAGAAAAAGGGAAGAAATTATTGCTACTTCCTATCGCTGATATCATTGAAAATACAAAAGCCTTTATTGATGAAACCCAAAAAGCCATTAAAGAAGTAAAAAAAGGGATCATTTTTAATCGTCATGAAATTAGGGAACTGAAGCCCATATTTATTTCAAAAGGAGTACAAGACCGCGAATTGTTCTCAACTCCGATCCATGTTGATATCAGTTTAGTGGATAATGATGTTTTGGATACCGAAGCTTTTAAACAATGGAGACCGGAGTTTGCTGATTCAGAATTTATTTTGGAGGATGGTAAATTTATTTGTGGTCATGAGGTAGAAAAAATGTCGAAATCCAAGCATAATGTTCAAAACCCTGATGACCTGATCGAAAAATATGGAGCTGATACTTTACGGCTTTACGAAATGTTTTTGGGACCTTTGGAATACCACAAACCCTGGGATATTAAAGGCATTGAGGGTGTTTTTAGGTTTATGAAAAAATTGTGGCGATTATATCATGATGCAGAAAATCGTTTTGTGGTATCTGAAGAGCTGCCAAGCAAAGACGAACTTAAAGTTTTACATAAAACAATCAAAAGAGCACAGGACGATATTGAGCGTTATTCATTTAATACGGTTGTAAGTACTTTAATGATTTGCGTGAACGAATTAACCGATCTGAAATGCAACAAACGGGCAATCCTGGATCCACTGACGGTACTTATTTCTTCCTATGCACCTCATGTGGCGGAAGAATTATGGTCATTACTGGGACATAATGAAACCGTAACATACGCCACTTTTCCTAAATTGAGAGAAGAATATATAAAAGAAGATGCTGTAATTTATCCGGTTTCTTTTAACGGAAAAATGCGTTTTAAAATTTCGCTTCCCATCGATATGTCGAAAGAAGATGTTGAAAAAACCGTACTCAATTCAGATGAAGCTCAAAAATGGCTTGAAGGCAAATCACCCCAAAAAGTTATTGTTGTTCCAAAGAAAATTGTGAACATCGTAATCTGATTGCACCTTTCGGTTAATTTGGCACATATTTTTTGATATTTCATTTTGATACATCAAAAGCAGATACCTTTGTTTAAGTTCCACATAAGGAATGATTTTTGTAAATTTATTCTTTTAAATGAGGTTGATGAAAACGCGACTAATCTTAGCATTCATTATAATAATGGGTATGCATTGCACTTTGCAGGCTCAAAATTTTGAATCCAAATTCGTAACTAAGAATGATTGGTTGTTGGTTGACTCATTGATTAATAATGGATTGAATAAATCAGCCAAATTGGAAATTAACAGGATTTACCAAATCTCAAAAACTACACAGCCCGACCTCACCAATTTTATTCGTGCATTGTTTTATAAAGCTAATCAAGCATTGGAGCTGGATATTCCGGTAGATTTTTTGGGTGAACTTCAGCAAGAATTAAGAGGCAGCAAAACGCCTCACAGGCAAATCATTAACTCGGTGATTGCGGGAGTACATTACCAATATTATCAAAAAAATCGTTGGAAAATAAACCAAAGAACCTCCATCAAATCAGACACGACCACGAATATTCAAAACTGGAGCAAGGATGATTTTTATAAAAAAATAAGAACTCATTTTCGTGCTTCACTTCAAAGTGTTGATTCGTTAAACCAATATTATTTTGCAGATGAGGTTTTTTTTGTTAAAGACTCATTGAATCGGGAATATTCACCATCACTTTACGATATCCTGGCTTTTAGGGCCATTAAATGCTATGCTGAGTTAGGAGCTGAATCATTAAACATTTCCGGGTCTTTATCAGCTAATGAAAAAGAAAGGTTTTTAGCTCCTGCGAATATTTTTTTGGCTCTTAAATTTAATCAGCAAGACGAAGATTTAAGGCTGTCGGCACTTCAGGAATACCAATCATTGATTGGCATCCATTCGAAATACCAAGATACCGAAGCATTGATTTATGTTGATTTGCAAAGAATAAAATATGCAAAAACAGCTTTTTTACCGACCGAAAAATTTGATCAGAAGTATATTGAAACGTTACTGAATTTGACCAAAAAATATGAATCCAATCAAAGTGTGTCACAGGTTTATTATGAGCTTGCCCAAACTTACATAAATCGTGGAAATAATTATGACCACTACCAGCGAAGTAAATACCAATGGGAAATTAAGAAGGGTTTGGAATACGCGCAAATCGCAGTCCAAAAGTACCCAAATACAGGAGCGGCCAAAGCATGCATGGAGCTTATCGAAACAATTAAAAAACCACAATTTGAGTTAACGATCAAGTCGGTTGAGTTGCCTGATCAACCCATTTTATCATCCCTAAACTATACAAATCTGGATCGTATTTATTTTAAATTAATTCCGATCGTTTATTTAAAAAATGAAAATATAAACCGTTTTTCAGATGAACAAAAAATTAAGGATTTGTTAATTCAACCGATTTTTGATGAATGGAAAGTGGAATTGTCAAATGAAGGAGATTTTCAATCACACAATGTTCAGATACGGATTCATGATGTACCCAAAGGATATTATGCCCTGCTTGCTTCATCAAGTATCACTTTCGATTCTTTATCACCTGTTCAGTTAAATTATTTTTTAGCTTCCGGAATTAGCTTTATTAACCGTGAAGATGCAAGCGGAAACATGGATGTTTTTGTGTTGAATCGTAAAAGCGGCAAACCTTTAAGTGACGTTAAGCTGGAGGTTCAATCCTCAGTTTATAATCAGGCCAAAAAAGATTACCAGTGGAAATCTGAAAAAATTCTGGTCTCAGGGAAAAATGGATATGTTCGATTATTGGATCTTCCCAAATCGAAAGACTTACGATTTATTTTTACGCACAAAAAAGATACTTTAATCAAGAGCGGGATTTATAGCCGAAATGCCATTTCTTTAAATGAACGAATTGAACTAAATACAAATTTTTTTACAGATCGAAGTATTTATCGCCCGGGGCAAACCATTTATTTTAAGGGAATCGTTTACCAAAAGAAAAATGGCCGGTTTGAAGTGGTACCTAATCAAAATACCAAAGTTGAATTTTTTGATGGCAACCATAAACTGTTAAAATCACTAAAACTATTGTCGAACGAATTTGGCTCGTTTAATGGTTCTTTGATTATTCCAATGAACAATTTAGGCGGGAATTTTTTAATCAGTAATGAAAACGGAAGCACTAATATTACAGTTGAAGAATACAAGCGACCGAATTTTGAAATCGTTTTTGATACGCTTAAAACCCAATTCAGATTAAATGATACAGTAATTATAAGTGGTCAGGTTAATTCTTTTTCTCGCTACCCAATTTCCGAGGCACAGCTGAAATTTAAAGTTAAACGAAGTAATTATCAGATGTATTTTAGCCGCAGTAATTTTTATTATTCACCTAAACAGCAAATCAATTATGGCGAATTAAAAACCGATGAAAACGGACGTTTTCGGATTAAGTTCTTTGCTCAATCAGCGGAAGATTCACAAGAATTAGCAGCGCAATTTTTTAATTTTACGATAGAGGTTGAGTCAACTGATATTGTTGGTGAAACTCAATCGGCGATTACCAGCATTCGATTAGGGTATGCTAACCTCATTATCAAACCTGATTTGCCGGAAAAGGTTAACCAGCGGAACATTAAAATGATTCCTATCGTAGCAACTGACTTAAATGATGTCCCTCAATCCGTAAACTATGTGGCAAGTATCTACAAATTAAAAAATCCGGTAAATGCTTTTAAAAAAAGAAATTGGCGACGTCCGGATCGTTTTCTTACCGATGTGGAAACCTTTTATACTTACTTTGAGCATGAGCAATTTGATGATGAGAAAAATTTTGAAAACCTTGGTATAGATTATCAGGCTTTTCAGGCAGAACTAAATACCACAGAAGTTTCAGGCATTAATCTTCCGGATATTGCAAATTGGTCGGTTGGAATTTATAAACTCATTATAAAAACAGAAGATCAATTTGATGTGGAGGTTGTGCATGAAAAATATTTTGTACTCTATGATCCAAAATCAGCCGGAGTTCCTTATCCCGAAATTAATTGGTTTGTTCTGGATAAAAATATCGCAGGGATTAAAGATAGTTTGGGTTTTGTGATTGGTTCAGCAATGAAAAACTTATCCGTCTTATACGAATTACAGCAAGATAATAAAGTCATACAGAGCCAATGGTTGCAACTAGACAAAGCACAAAAAAGAATTAGAATTCCACTTACAAAAATGAACGGAAAAGATTTTAACATTAACCTCATATTCGTGAGTGATAATGAAATTTATGAACACAATGAGCATGTTACAATTGTTGATCCGGTAAAAGAACTTAAGCTAAAATTGGAAACTTTCCGGCCCATTATTCTGCCCGGATCAAAGGAAGAATGGAAGATTAAAATCATCGGAAAAGAAAAACCCATCACCGAATTATTGGTAAGCATGATGGATGCCTCATTGGATAAAATTAAATTGCATCAATGGCAATTTACCCTGCCCAATTATTCATATAATCAAATCACCTGGAATACTTCTTTTGGATTTGATATTTATGGTGGGCGAAATCAATATAATTTCTATCGACCCGGATATTTTTCACAATGGAGTGAATCTACACCCCAGCTTAAATGGGATTTTATAAATAACTCCTATTCTGGAAATCGTATTCTTAAATCGATGGCAGGTAAAACTGCTGGTGTAATGACGGAACAAGAGACGGATGCCCAGGTTTTTTCAGTAGTTGAAAATATCCCTGAGGAAGAAATAAAAATCAGAACAAATTTCAGTGAAACAGCCTTCTTTTACCCAAGTTTAAAAACAGATGAAGCCGGCAATGCCATCATTAAATTTACGAGCCCGGAATCGCTTACCCGCTGGAAATTCATGGTCATTGGCCATACAAAAAATTTGCGGATTGCTGCATTGGAACAAAACATCATCACACAGAAAAAACTGATGATTAAACCCAATCTGCCGCGTTTTTTACGTTCGGGTGATACCCTTTATTTCAGTTCCCAAATTATCAATTTGTCCGAAAAAGTGATTCAAGGCAAAGCCAGCCTGAAGTTTTTTGATGCAAGCAATATGAAGCCCGTCATTGGCATCATTACCGATGAAGTTGAGAAGAGTTTTAAAATAAATGCAAATTCGTCGCTTGATAAGCAGTGGAAATTAGTAATTCCAAATGGCATCAATGCGGTAGTTTATCGACTTACTGCTACTTCCGAAAATTTCAGTGATGGAGAGGAAAGAATCATTCCCATTCTGTCGGATAAGATTTTGGTCACTGAAAGTTTGCCCATCCATTTAAATCCGAAAGAAGAAAAGAAAATTGTTTTTGAAAATCTTGTTGCATCGGCCGATAACAAGGCTTTGGTTCATCATCAATTAAAATTTGAAATGACGACCAATCCTGCCTGGTATGCAGTTTTGGCTTTACCTTACATTGCCGAGGGTAACAGTGAAGATGCGATTTCCTTGTATAATCGTTTTTACGCGAATACCATGGCCGCTCATCTGTTAAAATCGCAGCCACAAATCAGGCCGGTATTTAAAGCCTGGAAAGCAGGAAATTCAAGTGCTTTAAATTCTCAGCTTGAAAAAAATCCGGAATTAAAATCGGTTTTATTGGAGGAAACCCCATGGTTAATGGATGCTAGAAATGAATCGGAACAAAGAAAAAAATTAGGTTTATTTTTTGACGATAATCAGATTAGCCAGCAATTAAGAGATAATTTATCGGAGTTGTTAAAAAATCAACTTGCCGACGGATCATGGTCGTGGTTTAAAGGAATGTATGGAAGCAGGTACATTACCCAACAAATTGTATCTGGTTTGGTTCGGCTTCGTGCCAGAAAGGTTTTTGATAAAAATACACTTACAGAAATTGAACAACCAATGAAGGATGCAATTCAATATTTGAACAGGCAATTGGTTGACGACTATCAATATTTAAAAAATAATAACAAGCTTCGGTTTGCAAATATCCATTTAAGTAATATTCAAATTCAGCATTTATTTTTGCTTAGTTATTTAAGTGATTTTACGGAGGAGGATGCGAAATTTAAAAGTGCGATTGCTTATTACTTTACCGAAGAACAAAAATTTTGGATGGAGCGATCGGAATATATGCAAGGCATGATTGCACTTACTTTATTCAGATATGGCGATACTGAAACCGCCGAACTCATTCTTGCATCTTTGAAAGAAAGAGCCGTTCAGAATGAGGAATTGGGAATTTATTGGCCGGATATGGATGGATTTTATTGGTATCAGGCACCTGTTGAAACCCAGGCTTTTTTGATAGAGGTTTTTTCGGAAATAGGAAATAACAAGACATTTGTTGCCGGATTAAAAAAATGGTTGCTCAAACAAAAGCAAACGCGGATGTGGAGCAACCCAAGGGCCTCAGTCGATGCGGTAAATGCATTGCTTACCGGAAGTGCCAATTTGCTTTCAAGTCAAATCCCGGTTCAGGTAAAATTTGCCAATAAAAATATTGAGCCACAAAACGTGGAAGCCGGAACAGGTTTTTCGGTTCGCGCTTGGCAGGGCAATGAAATAAAAGCAAATATGGGCAATGTTCATCTGAAAAATTTAAATACTCAAATGGCGTGGGGTGCTATGCATTGGCAGTATTTCGACCAGCTTGATCAGATTTACTCATCAAAAGGGATTTTAAATATTGAAAAGAAATTATTTTTAAAAGAAACAACCAAGAGCGGAAATATTTTGATTCCGATTGCTGATCGTAAAATAAAAATTGGAGATAAAATTGTTTCCAGAATGATAATTGAGCTTGACCGTGATATGGAATTTGTTCACATCAATGATATGCGCGCACTTGCATTCGAGCCCGTTCAGGTTTTATCTGGATATAAATTTGAAGATGGCGTGGGCTATTATAAAAAAATAAGTGATTTGGCAACCAATTATTTTTTTGATTTACTGAAGGCCGGATCTTATATTATCGAGAACGAAATGTATGTTACCCAAAAAGGAACTTTTTCAAATGGGATCAGCACCATTCAATGTTTATATGCTCCTGAATTTTCAAGTCATTCGGAAGGAATAAGGGTAATTATCGAGTAAATTATTGGGATGGCGTCCCGAAAATTTGGGGTGTCACCCCTGGATTATTAAATATCGTGGTGAATTCTTTTCGTCGAGGTGGGATGGCTTCCTCGAATGAGGACTCCATCCCGAAAAGCCTAAGATACCAATCCCAAAAAAGGATGGCGTCCCGAAAAAGTCGGGAAGCCATCCTTATCCATTTAAATATCGGGGTGAATTCTTTTTGTTAAATAGTGTATTCCTTTAAACTCATTATAACCCAGTTTTTGGAATGTTGCCAATGAGGTTTTATTGTAATCTTCAATTAAACAGGCAATGATTCCAATTCCTTTTTCGATCAGAATGGATTCAGCCTTTTCAACCAGCATTTTACCAATACCTTGTTTGCGGAATTCGGGGATAACTGCCAATCGGTTAATCCAACCCTTGCGACCGTCTTGCGTTGCAAAAACAGTACCGATGGCTATATTGTTTAGCTCAGCAATTAAGATGGAAGCACAGCCTCTCTGTAGCTCTTTCCGGATGTTTTGTTTGGTGTCGCGCCCTTTTGATTTAAAAGGAAGATCTGCTGCGGTCCATAACCCGATCAAAGTGTCATAATCTGATAATTCGAAATTACGAATTAAAATATTGCCGGAAATTTGTTCCATTACGATTTAATAAAAAACAACTTCGGTATTTGGGTGACTCTCTTTAAATTTCAATACCCGTTTTTGGTTTAAGCCAGTATTATAACATTTTAATAATTCCAAATTCAGGTTTTCAATGGCAGTTAAATTCTTAATATTTGTATTATAGCACTCAAGTATTTTGAGGCTTATAAGATATTCAAGATATTTGAGACTCTTTATTTGGGTACCGGGGCAAATGAGCGTTTCGAGGCTGGTCATAAATTGCACCTGTTCAAAATCACGAATTGGAATATTTGAGATATCAAGATAACTAAGTTTGGGAAGGTTCATGATTGGGCCAAGATTGCTGATTGGATTATTTCCACATTCAATTCTGGTTAATCGTCTTAGGTTTTCCAATGGCCCAAGATCCGACATTTGCGTACCCGAAAAAATGAGTTCCTTTAATACATGAAGATTTTTAAGGGGTTCGAGTGTTTTTAATCTTATGTTATTACTTATATCCAAAGATTTAATCGAGGCAATTTGATGCAAGGTTTCCTTTGTAAACCCTTCGGTTAAATTTATTTTTTTAGTAAAGACTTCTTTCCAGCTATTGGCTAATGTTTCCCACCAATTCATTAAATAATTTGTTTGAAAAACCACAAGTACATCCTCATTCGTAGGATTAAAATTTAAATAATCTTCTATCTCAACTTTTGAAGAATCAGCATAAACAATTTTTAAATTCGTCAAATCAGTCAAAGGTGTTAAATTCTTTACCTGAGTATGTTCAAAATTAATTTGCTGCAAAAAATTAAGGCTATTGAGTGGGGTTAAATCATTAACCGAAGTATTATAAAAATATAATGATTCAAGTTTCGAAAGGTTCATTAAAGGAATGATCGAAACAATATTGCTGTTTGAAAAATCAAGATATTTAATATCGACAAGATCTGAAATGGGATCGAGATCGCTTATTGATGTATGCGAACAATTCAGATGTTCAAGATAAATGAATTTTTTTAGCGGCCCTAAGTTTAGTATTTCAGGTCGCTTGCTGATATCAATAATTTTAAGTTTAATTAATTCCTGAAGTTGGGCATTGGTTGGTTTTTCATCCAGATAATGGTATTTCCTGAAGATCCCTTTCCAAATTGCATTCAGGCTTTCCCACCAGGCTTTTAATTCGGCCGATTGGAAAACAACCAAAACCTGAGGGTTGGTTTTCATAAACTGATTAGCGGCAGCAGGAGAAATCATGGCGTTGTCGCAAAAAATCTGCTTCAGGTTTTTAAGGTTTTTTAGCGGATCCAATTGATCGATACGAGTATTATCCATTACCAAGATCCGCAAATTATCCAGATTTGTTAAGGGTTCAACAGAGTTAACAGCAGTAGAATTAAAATGCAAAACTTCCAGCGTTACAATTTGATTTAAGGGTTTTAGATCAGATATTGCAGTATTTGAAAACCTTAAATCCATCAAATGTTTTAATTGGAATAACGGATCGAGACTGTCAATTTTCGTATAATTTAAGTATAACTGTTCAAGTTTATCGATACTTTGAAGCGGTTTTAAGTCATGAACCGGGGTGTTATTTAGATTTAAAACCCTTAAGTTAGAAAGATACCTAAGATGTACGAGAGATTCTATTTGTGTACCTTCACAAATTAAAGATTCTAATTTGGTCAAGTTTCTGATCGGACTTAGATCATTAATCCTTGTATTTGAAATATCTAATCGTCTCAGATTAGAAAGTTTATCCAAGGCATTTAAATTTTCAATTTGTTGATTATTTGCAATATTAATTTCGCTCAACGAAACAATGTTCCTTAGTTGCTTATAAAGTGTTTCCGGGTTAAATTTTACAGTTTTAAGATAGGTTATGGGGATACTGTCGAAACGAGGTTTTGATAAAGTATCTTTACCCCTCACCAATAAAGTATCAATTTTAAACTTTCTGATACTATCTGCATTAAACACGTAGGTGGAGTCGGTAAACGAAATAATTTGATGTAAAAAAATAAAGTCATTAATGAGATGATCTTCTCCTAAAATTGTTTTCCAATTCATGGGTATCGAATTCCACCAATTTCTCAATTCTTCTTCTTCATTTAGTTTGGTGGTATAAACACTGGCAATTTTTAAATCTTTGTGTGCATCATCTACATTAATTTCTATAAACCGAATCTTATTCGTATTAATTGAGTCACCATTAATCAGCTTACCAATCAAATTTCGGTTAATTTGAAATTTGAAGTAAAGTTGGTTGTCCTCAGTTAAAAAATAACCAACATCCTGAATGGTAAAAATGATTTCGGCATTTGTAAAAAAGAAATCAATATCTTTTAAATAGGCTTGTACATTTTTATTGGTAGGTACGGTTCTGTATTCATCTAAATCATCTTCGATCTGAACAAATTCGTTTTTGAAAATTTTCAAATAACTTTGATTAATGATGATGTCTTTTTCTTTGGCTAAAGTACTCGGGTTCCCAATCAGGTTAAGCGTGTATTCAAAATAATTAACCAGTTGTGTGGCTTCTTTTTGATAAATTTCAATATCGCGTTGGGCATAAATTTTCTCTTGTGCATTAACGATCGAATCGATGCCTGTCAATAAAATAATTAAAAAGAAAGCCTTTTTTATCATTCGTATTTTGGAAATTAATTGTGGTAAATAAACTTTTTCAATATTTCTTTATCTGCCTCCGATATTTTAAGAAGATTGGAAATTAACCAGCCTGAATTATTACCCTTTCGGTTAAATTCTAATAGCTCAAAATACCAATTATTGATCTGAAATATATGAAATTTTACCTCTTTAATGCTTTTGAATTGCAGGCTCCCTTTTCTGAATTCGTAAATGAACAAACTTAAATAGTCAGGACTATACCCTTCTTCGGCAAATTGTTCAATGATTTGATCCTGTTTAAAAACTTTTATTAAATTCATGAAATCGAGTTCATGACTTAAAGGGTGCAAAAACTTCCGTTGTGATTCACTGATACTATCAGCGTTGATAAAGTAAGAGGTAAAAGGTTCAAATAATACATTCGTTATTACCCATTTTGAGCCCACTTTTTCCTTTTGAAGCTTCAAAAATAAGGTACATTCTTTTTCGGTGCCTTTGTATATAAATACCGTTTTAACCTGAGCGAACCATTTACCCCCGTGAAAGCTTAAAAAATTTGGATGTTCGGCATTGCTAACATCACCGATAAATTCATCTTTTAAAGACTTGGGAATAATGACACTTTCATTATCAAATAAAAGATTTATAAACTCTTTTCTGAATTGGCTATTCTGGAAAATGGGATCATTAACGGAGAGTCGTTCGCCATAGCGATCCTCTTCTCCGTTAAATCTCCTAAAAAACTGATTTACCTGTTTGGTATGCGCATACAACATGCTTTCATCATCAACAAATTTGTCAATTGTTTGTGATTGAGCGCTCAAGCTGATGAATAGGATAAATACAAGACAAACAGTTATTAATTTCATTTTACAGTTTCGGTTACTCTCACATCCCCTAACATTACATCCCAAAAACCGATCAATTTCCCGCCTATTTGTGTTTGTTTTCGTTGAACATATACGGTAATGTCTTTTTTGGTTGTGTCTTTGTACGACAAGCCATCACTTGATTCGCCTTCAAATCGTTGATAAATGGTAATTACACCAACATATCTGCCATCAGGTTGTAACTCCAGGTCGCTGATGTATTGAATGTTGTACCAGCTAATGGTAATTTTATCATAGTTCAAAGCCATCAAATGCTCTAAGTATGTACGAACCCCGTAGTATTTAACTTCAGGTTTATACAATGATGAAACACCAATTTGTGCATCATCGGCAAATAATTCAAGTGTTCTTTCAATTACCCTGTTTGCTTCAGAAAATGGGGTTTCTTTGCTCCCTACTATTGAAATATATTTACTTAAATCTCTGATTTTTTCTAGTGCCAAACTATCAATGGCACGTTTTCTTTCAGGGCTGATTTCATTCTGCGAAAAGGTGTTTGCAGCAAAGGCAAAGCAGAAAACCGCGAATAATAATATTTTTAATTTTGACATGGCGCGTTATTTTTTAATTAATTCAATTTCAGTTATTTTTCTGTTGTTGTCCAAAACAATACTTTCTATACCAACATCAAAGTTCTTCACATCTTTTAAATATTCAAGATATTTGATAATGGTAGTAGGACGGTCATAGTCTTTCATGCCGTTTTCCTGACTGATAATAATTAAAACAGGAATATCTTCAGAAGCAAACAATTTTAATGCGTTCGAAATATTATTGTTTGCTACTGTCAGTGTACCGGCACTTGCAACTGATCTGAAATTTGATAGGACCGCATTTTTGAGCGAAGCTAGTTTCTGCTCTTCCGTTTCGACCACAACTTTTGTTTCTTTTTCTTTGCGAAGTTTAGCTAAAACATCTTCGGCTCTAATGATTAGATCCCGAACTTCCTGATCATCAAGGTTCAACCCTTTAATGACATTCAGTCGATTTTCTTTTTGTTCTATGGTCATTGATCCATCATCATTGATGATTTCCAATAGATCTTTTTTAGCCTGATCTACTTTTTGAGCATAAGCTATTGCGGCTTTCTCGGCGGCTAGTTTTTGCTTACTTTTACAGCTGGTTCCTGCGAAAAGAAGCGCAAACAATGATAAAATAATAATACCAGTGTTGAAAGTTTGTTTTCTCATGTGATTTAGTGTTAGATGTTGAATAAAACCCTTATTTTGTTAGGTAACAAAACGCCAACAAAACTGATCAAAAATAGATAAAATTTATCTTCTAAAAGGTATATGCCAAATAAAAATTATACCATACCAATTTTCATACCCGAATTGGCTTGTCCATTTCAGTGTTTGTATTGCGATCAACGAAAGATTTCAGGGAAATCAGGTATTCCAAATGAGGATGAAGTAATTCAAATCATCTTGGCACATTTAAATACAATCCCAAAACAAGCTCATATTGAACTCGGATTTTTTGGTGGAAATTTTACCGGAATCCCAAAACCCGAACAAGAGAAATATTTAAAATTGGTACAAGCTTATTTAGATTCGGGTGTGATCCAAAATATTCGATGTTCAACGCGACCCGATTATATCAATCATGAGGTGCTTCAATTGCTTAAACAATACAGGGTAGGAACAATTGAACTGGGTGCCCAATCAATGGACGATGAGGTTTTAAGAAAATCAAAACGAGGTCATACCGTTGTCGATACCTTAAATGCGGCAAAGCTAATTCGTGAATATGAGATAAATTTAGGATTACAGATGATGATCGGATTGCCCGGAGATACAAAACAAAAAGCAATTTTAACTGCCAGGAAAATTATTGAAGCAGGTGCTGAAAATACACGGATTTATCCAACGCTCGTGATTAAAAACACCAAGCTTGAAGAAATGTACCATCAGGGAAGCTATAAACCTTTGACAATGAAAGAAGCGGTTGATTGGACGGCAGATATTTATGAAATATTTGAACAATCGGAAGTGAAGGTTTTAAGAATCGGGTTGCATCCATCCGAAGGATTACTTGATGGATCAGATTTAGTAGCCGGTCCGTTTCATCCATCTTTTAGGGAATTGGTACTGACCGAAATCTGGAGAAAAAAATTGTCGGACATTAAATCCGGAACAGATTCAATCACAATTACGGTAAATCCTAAGGAATTGAATTATGCCGTAGGATATTATGCTAGCAACAAAAAAATGCTTTCGAGAAAATTTAATAGTGTGAAATTTGGCATTAATAATAACTTGGCAAACAGAGATTATGAGCTTGATTATCATCGATAAAAAGATACCGAAGGAAGCAAAAATAAAACTGTCTGATTTTGGAGATTTGCTTGAATTGGAAACAGATAAAATAACCTATGATGCCATTTCAGGCCATCCTGATATTTTTTTTAGCATTCTGAATAATGACATAATTGTGGCTCCTAACCTTCCTCAAAAGTTTAGGGATGAATTGAAAAAACATGGAATCTCCTATCATCTTGGTGAACAAACTGTCGGTCAAAAATATCCCGAATCATCCATCTATAATATCGTTTCTACCTCCCAATTTCTAATACATAATTTAAAATATACCGATTTTGCGGTAAAGGATTTGGCGATGGGTTTGGATCAAATTCATGTTGAACAAGCCTATACCCGTTGTAATTTGATTGCGCTCAAAAACGATCGATTTATAACTTCTGATAAAGGAATAGAAAAGGCGTTGAAAAAACGTAGTCTTGAAGTTTTTTATTCCAATCCTGACGGAATTATTTTGCCCGGTTTTAAAAATGGTTTTATTGGGGGATGTGCCGGTATATTGGGCAATCAATTATTTTTACTGGGAAGCGTGAACCATTATCCGGCGGGGGATCAATTACGAGATCAAATAGATGCCTGGGGTTATGAAGTTGTGGAATTTTATGATGGACCCTTATTCGATGGAGGAAGCGTACTGTTTCTTTAAAGCTTAATCTGTCATCTCGAAGAAGCATAGCGACTGAGAGATCTCAATTTTCTATGAGTGAGAGATTTCTCTCCCGAAAATCGGGATTGAAAAGACATTAACTCAGCAGTCAGTTCGAGCTTCCGCCAAAGGCGGATAAATGTCGGGAACTGTGTTGATATTCAACATCTCGACTTCGCTCGATGTGACTGTTTGTGTTTTTATTATCGAGATTTAACAATCTCAAATTGTTGCGATAAATTTAACTTGGTATTTTTTGTAATTTCGCAGAGAATTTAAGTCAAATTGAGGAGCTTGTCGAAATATTTCAAAATCTTGTTTCATTTTGTCATTCAGACATCTCGCCTCGTTTCGACAAGCTCAACGGATGGCTCGATGTGACAATTTATTAATTGTTTTGTCCTGCTGAATAGGCTATACTGGTGTTAATAAAAAATTAAGAAAAATCATATGTTGCGTACACACACTTGCGGAAAATTAAACATGAAAAATGTGGGCGAAAAAACCACATTAAGCGGATGGGTTCAAAAATCAAGGGATTTGGGAGGAATGACTTTCATTGATTTAAGGGATCGATATGGCATTACCCAATTGGTTTTTAACCTTGAAACGGATAAAGAGTTATGCATGAAAGCCAGGAAACTGGGACGTGAGTTTGTAATTCAGGCAATGGGTATTGTCGAGGAACGAAGCAATAAAAATTTGAAAATGCTAACCGGCGAAATTGAAGTTGCCGTTACTGATTTCAAAATTTTAAACGAGTCGAAAACCCCACCATTCACCATCGAAGACGAATCGGACGGAGGAGATGAACTTCGCATGAAATATCGATATCTGGACCTTCGACGAAATCCGCTTCGACGAAATTTAGAATTGCGCCATCGCATGTCGATTGAAACGCGAAAATACATGGATTCGCAACGATTTCTAGAAATTGAAACCCCTTACCTTATCAAATCTACCCCCGAAGGAGCACGCGATTTTGTGGTGCCTTCACGAATGAATAAAAATCAGTTTTATGCTTTGCCCCAATCACCGCAAACCTTTAAACAATTACTGATGGTAGCCGGTTACGATCGGTATTATCAGTTGGTAAAATGTTTCAGGGACGAAGATTTACGCGCCGATCGCCAGCCTGAGTTTACCCAGATTGATTGCGAAATGGCATTTGTAGAGCAGGAAGATATTTTGAACACTTTTGAAGGTTTAGCCCGTCATTTATTTAAGGAAATTAAAGGTATTGAGGTGGCCGAATTTCCACGAATGACCTATGCCGATGCCATGAAAAATTACGGAATCGACAAACCCGATTTGCGTTTCGAAATGAAATTTATAGAATTGAATGATGTTGCAAAAAATAAAGGATTTCAGGTTTTTGACGATGCGGAATTGGTGGTTGGGATTTGTGCTGAAGGATGTGCTGAATATACCCGTAAACAACTGGATGCCTTGACCGATTTTGTTAAAAAACCTCAAATAGGTGCCAAAGGTCTTGTTTATGTAAAATGCAATGAAGATGGCACTTTCAAATCATCGGTCGATAAGTTTTTTGATGAGGCTGCACTTAAGTTATGGGCTGAAAAAATGAATGCCAAAGCAGGTGATTTATTACTGGTTTTATCGGGTGAAACCGAAAGGGTTCAAAAACAATTGGGCGAACTTCGAATTGAAATGGCTAATCAATTGGGTTTAAAAGACCCGAATAATTTTAAACCACTTTGGGTGGTCGATTTTCCATTATTGGAATGGAACGAAGAAAGCGGCAGATTTCACGCCATGCACCACCCCTTTACTTCGCCAAAGAAAGAAGATATTGAACTACTTTCAACCGATCCGGGAAAAGTAAGGGCCAATGCTTACGATATGGTCATCAATGGGGTTGAAATCGGAGGGGGTTCCATCCGGATTTTCAACAAAGATTTGCAAAAGAAAATGTTCAAAATACTCGGTTTTACCGATGAAGATGCGCAGGCACAGTTTGGCTTTTTAATGAATGCTTTTGAATTTGGAGCTCCGCCTCACGGAGGGGTAGCCTTTGGTTTCGATCGTTGGGTTGCTTTGTTTGGTGGTTCCGATTCCATTCGCGATTATATCGCTTTCCCGAAAAACAATGCCGGTCGCGACCAGATGATTGATTCACCTTCTCAGATTTCACAGGTGCAATTGGATGAATTAAGCCTGAAATTAATTAAAGACTAAATTGTTGATTTGATTTTTGACTTATCAAAAGCCGGATCATAATCGTTCATATTTAAACCCAGGTCTTCAATTTTATATCCTTTCGAATTCCGATGGGTCTTTACGATGTTTTTTCCTTCGCAGGCACTGATTCCGGTCCATTTGCAGTTTTGGCAATGCAGCAATCCGTTAATCTGGATTCCCCAGCATTCGTCGTTTGACAGGTATGAAGTATTGATGTGACGCATTTTTACTTTGTTTTTACAAAGATATGAATTTATTATATCTAGAAAAACTAAATGTGTTTAATAAAGACTACGCTTCTGCTGAGTATGAACCACTGCCACTGCGGCGGAAGCTCGATATGACTTATTTATTCCTATTATTGCCGGAATAACAAAATTTTTTAACAATTGTATTACAACTGCATGTCTATCGAATGTTAAAATGCGAACCCGATTGAAAGCTCACCATAAAGAGGCGACATAAAATCATATTCCTTTTCAAGTTGATCGAGTGCAGAGTTGATAGCAATACTGTTTGGTGTGGTATTACGTTTGTCGATAGATAAACCATATCCGGCTGATAGTGTGATGTTAAATCCACTGTTCCAAACCCATCTTTTTCCGGCATTCAAACCAATGGTGAAAGAAGGTAAAGTAAAATCAAATTTTTCAGAATCGATTTCTCCATTGCCTTCGTAGGTTTTGAATCTGGCATAAGCACCCAAAAATAATGATTCCATTTGACCGGAAAAATGCCTACGGTAATTGAGTGAATAGGCCATTCCACTGGATTCGATGTTGGCATCAGTATAAGCTTTAGGAACGTCCTCGTATTCAAGACGAGCTAGAATCCCATTTTTAGGGCTGAATAAATATTCGTAGTTCAACGCATAAATCCCGAAAGCCGGGGCAATGGGACATATATTTAATGCATGTTTAAATTCTCTGGTTTTTGAACCGGACTCTTTTTTTTCCTGAGCAATTAATTTGCAGCAAAAAAGTGTGCTGAAAATTAAGATTGCTATAATTTTTAATGGTGTTTTTACATGTTTCATTTTGTTTTATTAATTGATTTGAAGATGTGCTAAAGATAGATTAGTTTTATTTAGTATTTTCAACAATTGTAATACTACTGTATGTCTATCGTATGTCTACCGTATGACTTCCTATCACTCGATGTGCCTGCTCACTTCAACCCACTCCGCTCCAATAAGGCATCAACCATTGGCTCGTGTCCACGGAAATTAATATACAATTCCATGGGGTGTTGGGTTCCACCTTTTTCCAAAATGTTTTTACGAAAAGAGGTTGCGGTTGCCTTGTCAAAAATTCCCTTTTCTTTAAATGCAGCAAAGGCATCGGCATCCAGCACTTCGGCCCATTTGTAACTGTAATATCCGGCTGCATAACCCCCACCAAAAATATGCGAAAAAGCAGTACTTGTGCAGGTTTCTTCAATTTTTGGAAATAGTTCAGTATCACTCATCGCATTTTTTTCAAAGTCGTAAACCTTGGCATTTACAGGTTCGGTAATTGTATGCCAGGCCATATCGGTCATTCCAAGGCTTATTTGTCGATCGCTTGCATAACCGGCCAAAAAGTTTTTGGATTTGATCAGTTTTTGGATGAGGTCGTCAGGTATTTTCTCACCTGTTTTATAGTGCACGGCAAATAAATCGAGCCATTCTTTTTGGGAGGCCCAGTTTTCCATCATTTGTGAAGGAAGCTCCACAAAGTCCCAAAAAACATTGGTGCCCGATAAGCTTGGATAGCTTGTGTTTGATAGCATTCCATGCAGCGCGTGACCGAATTCATGCAAAAAAGTTTCAACTTCCCTGAAATTCAGCAAAGATGGTTTGCTTTTGGTAGGCTTGGTAAAATTACAAACCACGGTAATAATCGGCCTGATAGGGTTTCCATTCACATTGCTTTGTGGACGGTAATCGCTGCTCCAAGCCCCGTGTCTTTTGCCTTCTCTGGGAAAGAAATCGAGATACAGAACGGATAAAAACGAACCGTCTTCATCATAAACCTCATAAGCACTCACATCCTGATGGTAAACCTGAACGGCCCTATTTTCTTTAAAACTCAGGCCATACAATCGTTTAGCCAATTCAAAAACGCCATCCTGAACTTTTTCAAGCTGAAAATAAGGCTTTACCTCTTCTTCATTAAAACCATATTTTTCGGCTTTTAATTTTTCGGTATAATAAGCCCAGTCCCATCTTTCAACAGCATCGTGAAAGCCTTCTTTTCGCGCAAGTTTTTCAACTTCTGCATATTCTTTATCGGCAACCGGTCGGGAGTATTTGTGCAAATCCTGAATAAAATCATTTACTTTTTCGGGGGTTTGCGCCATTCGTTCTTCCAAAACATATTGAGCATAATTCACAAAACCTAGCAATTTTGCCATTTCCAAACGCAAAGAAACGATTTGTTTTATAATTTCTTCATTGTTAAATTCATTATTTTTAAATGCACGACTACCCGAAGCACGATAAATTTCTTCGCGCAGTTTGCGATTGTCTGCAAATTGTAAAAAAGGGTAATAACTGGGGAATTGAAGGTTGAACATCCAGCCTTCTTTCTCTTTCGATTTAGCCAATTGAGCGGCTGCTTCAATAACTCCCTCCGGTAATCCCGATAAATTTTTTTCATCTGTTACTAAAAGTGAAAAAGCATTGGTTTCGGCCAAAACATTTTCTCCGAATTTGAGCGATAATTTGGCCAGTTCGGTACTGATTTCAGCATATTTTTTTTTGTCGTTACCTGTTAAAGCAGCTCCTCTGCGAACGAAATTTTTGTAAGTATGTTCAAGCAAATAGATTTGTTCAGGGGTGAGGGTCAGATTTTCCCTTTCATCGTAAACCGTTTTTATCTTCTTGAAAAGTTGTTCATTCAGTGAAATATAATTTGAATATTCGGTCAGTTTTGGAGAGGCATCTCTTGCCACCGCCTGCAATTCATCACAAGTTTCAGCGGAATTTTGATTGTAAAGCAAACTGGCGATTTCACTCAATTTAGCTCCCGCTAGTTCTAAAGCTTCAAGCGTATTTTGAAAAGTTGGCTTTTCTGAATTTGTAATAATGGCATCAATTTCCTTTTTTGCATCCCGAATACTAATTTCTATTGCAGGCAAGTAATGTTCCACTTTGATTTCATTAAATGGAGCTGTTTGATGGGGAAAGTTCCAATTTGTTAATAAAGGATTTATATTCATTTTATGTTTTGTTTAACAAGATTTAAGGTAAAAAATATTACTAAGATTAAAAAACCATGCATTCTTTACAGTACTTCAACCTTAGCTTGGAGTGCAAAATTAACATATTAAATTTGAGCATGAATGAATTGTTATTAAACTCGTACTTTTGCAAAAAATAATAATGATGAATGCTGCACAAGTTGAAATAATGGCCCCTGTTGGTTCTTACGAATCATTATCTGCTGCTCTGCAGGCCGGAACGGACTCGGTTTATTTCGGGGTGGAACAATTAAACATGCGCTCCAAATCATCCAATAATTTTACCCTCGATGATTTGGCAAATATCGCGTCCATTTGCAAGAAGGAAAATGTGCGGACCTACATTACGCTGAATACGGTCATTTATGACGAGGAGCTGATGCTGATGAAAAGTATTGTGGATGCCGCGAAATTGAACGGGATTTCTGCTATCATCGCATCCGATCAAAGTGTGATTCAATACTCCAAATCAGTTGGAATGGAAATCCACATGTCGACACAAACCAATATTACCAATATCGAAGCGGTTAAATATTATGCCCAATACGCGGATGTGATGGTTACTGCTAGGGAATTAAACCTTAAACAAGTAAAAGCCATTACCGAAGCGATCAGTAAACAAAATATTTGTGGCCCTTCGGGAAACCTGATCCAAATTGAAATTTTTGCTCATGGAGCATTGTGTATGGCCGTATCGGGCAAGTGTTATTTAAGCCTTGATAATTTGAATTCATCGGCAAACAGGGGAGCTTGTTTACAAATTTGTCGCAGGCCTTACAAAGTGATGGATAAAGATGGTGGAATTGAGCTGGAGGTTGACAATGAGTACATCATGTCGCCCAAAGATTTGAACACCATCGAATTTTTGGATTTGATTTTAGGTGCAGGTGTAAAGGTTTTAAAATTGGAAGGCAGGGGGCGTTCGCCCGAATATGTTAAAACGGTTGTTGAATGTTATAAAGAAGCGGCTCAGGCTTATTTCGATGGAAATTATACCAAAGAAAATATTGGCCGATGGAACCAAAAACTTGGTTCTGTTTACAATCGTGGTTTTTGGGATGGCTATTATTTGGGTCGTAAAACAGGTGAATGGACTGAAAGATACGGGTCGCAGGCCACAAAAAGAAAAGTTTATGTTGGCATGGTAACCAATTATTTCTCAAATATCGGCGTAGCAGAAATTAAAATGGAAAGCCACGACTTAAATCTGGAGGATGATATCATGATCATTGGTCCGACAACCGGAGTTTATGAGGATAAATTATCGGAAATCAGGGTAGATGAAAACAAAAAACAAAAAACAATAAAAGGAGAGCTTTGTTCCATTCCCGTAAAATCACTTGTTCGCAGAATGGATAAGGTTTATAAAGTAATTGATGTTGAATTTGAAGCTTGAAATATTCCAAAAAAAATTTAGGATTAGAATTTTGGTAATTGATTATAAGAAGTTCGATTACCAATATTGACATGCTGTTCGCTGTTGGCTACTGGTTCTTTCCAATAACTAAAAGCTAACCGCTAAGAGCCTTTAATAAAATAATAGAATTTAATAAAGACAACAATGCGTATTTAATTAATCATGAGGTTATGAGATTTTTTAACTTGCATACCCACACTCATTTTTGTGATGGATCAGACGCCCCTGAAGCCTATGTAAAAGCAGCGATAGATTTGAATTTATCAACTCTTGGTTTTTCGGGACATGCACCCATGCCTTTTGAAAATAAATATGCAATCCCAGCTGAAAAACTTTCCGAATATATTGATGAAATTGGGCGTCTAAAGAAAAAATACCAAGGACAAATTAAAGTTCTAAAGTCTTTAGAGTTTGATTATATCCCGGGTGTAACCGAAGATTTTGAAATTCTCACTAAAAAATATCAATTGGATTACACCATCGGATCAGTGCATTTGGTCGGTAATCAAAATACCGAACAATTTTGGTTTACCGATGGGGGCAGTGCCATTCCTTACGATGAAGGGTTACAAAAAAATTATCATGGAGATATCCGGTTGGCGGTAAAAGCATATTATAATCAGATTAACCAAATGATTCTTACCCAAAACCCGGACATTATCGGGCATCTGGATAAGGTAAAGATGCACAATCAAAATCGATTTTTTACTGAAGATGAAGGTTGGTATCAGCAAGAAATTGATCAGACCCTCGACTTGATAAAATCAAAAGGATGTATCGTTGAGGTAAACACAAGGGGCTTATATAAAAAAAGAAGCGATTCTCTTTTTCCCGGTGTTGAAGTCCTGAAAAAAATAAAATCACTCCATATTCCAATTACCATCAGTTCGGATGCTCACAATCCAAAAGAACTTTTGTTGTTCATCTCCGAAACGATTTCAGATTTAAAAAATTTGGGTTTTAATAAGGTGATGAATTTCGATAAAGAGTGGGTTGAAATACCACTTGTTTAAAAAAGAGTTGATTTTTTTAAGGCCTAAAAAACATCAAATAATGCGCAATACCAGCTTCATCGAATGGCTTACCCGATTCGGAAAATCCATTTCTTTTATAAAAACCAAGAGCCGAGATTTGAGCATGTAAATAAATGGGTTGGTTTAATGGAATCACTTCGGTTAAAATGTGCTGCAAAAGCATAAGCCCATATCCTTTGGCTCTGTAATTTTTTAAAGTGACAAATCGTTCAAGTTTGATTCCGTTCGGAGTTTGCCTCCACCTCCCTGTAGCTACAGCCTTTTTCCCAACGAAAAGCAAATAATGGATGGCTTCTTCTTCATTTTCAAATTCCAGCGCTGAATCAACCTTTTGTTCTTCAATGAACACTTTTGTACGTAATAAAAAAGCTTGATCAAGTAACTTTTTGTTCTCAAAAGTAAAACGTAAAATTTTCATGAAAATAAAACCATTTAATCAAAAAAATGAAAGAAAAAGGAATATTGCATTTAAAGAATTTTATGCGTTCCATCGCAAAAAGGTGGATTTTTGGTTTGTTTGCACATACACCAGTAAATGGTCTTTTTTTCTTCAATTTTAATCAGTTTCGGACTGAATTCTGATCCTTTATGTGATCCGTCGCAAAATGGTTGATTGGCACTTTTTCCACAGGCGCACCAATAATAGTCGCCCGGTTCCATTTCAATTGCTTTTGGGAATTTAGCTGCTATATTTGGTTTTGACATTGTTTAGTTTTATGAAATTATTAAAATAAAAAGTAAAGAATCCTTAAAAATTCAGGTTCTATCAAAATGCAAAGATGCATGAAATTTTAGTAAACTTCATTCATCTCAACTTCGGCAGGGATCGATAAATGGCCCTGTACCAACAACCATCGATCATTAATTTTTTCCAAAACACCTGTAAATCGCATACCATTGAATCTTTTAGCCCCATCTTTATAAATGAAGTTATAAGCCAGAAGTTCGCTAAACCAGGCAGAATTAGCTGTTTCATTTATCCTGATCAATTGATTACTTACGGTAATTTTGGTTTCCTGAAACTCACTAAATTGTTGTTTTATGGCTTTTTCTATCATTTTCCAACCCACTAATCTTTCATCCGAATCTGTTCCAATCATTACAATATTTTCACTGGGAGCCCAAATTTTTTCTATTAATTCAAAATCCTGGGTTTCATTTGCCAGCACATATTGTTGCAAAACGGATTCCACACTAAGGATTTCAGCCTTAAAATCGATGGATTCTGTTTCCTTCTCTTTGCAGCTCATCAGCATTGTAAAGAGAATCAGGAATAAAATTGGCTTTTTCATTGTTTTTCTTATTGGTGAAACATAAAGTCATTTCTAAATATACGAATATTTCGGACCAAATCAATTCCTTTATTTGTATTGAGCATATTTATTAGCAACTTTTAGATCAAGGCACTCATAATTCATTAGTAATCTGATAAAATAAATTAAAAAACCATTAGTATTTCGTGAATTATTCGTAAAATTGCACGCTACTAGAAATGGAGTGTTTTATAGATGGTCGACAGATATAGATTCAAGGAATCAAAATTGATTAGGAGTATTATTCTTTCCCTTTTAATGGTTGCAGGTTTAAGCCTTCAGGCAACCGAAACAGAATCGATACAACACGAAAGTATAAAAAAAGAATACAATGCAGGCGAGGCCATCATCGAGCATATTATTGATTCTTACAGTTGGCACATTTTGGATTATGGAGAACATACCATCGCAATTCCATTGCCTGTTATTTTAATTGATGAGGGTAATTTTTATATTTTTTCATCAGCCAAATTTGAACATGGCCATGCCAGTTATAAAGGATTCGAAATAGCACATACAGGCAAAAACAAAGGCAAAATTATTAAAGTCAACCACGACGAACATGCCGAACAACAGACCCCATTAGATTTTTCAATCACAAAAAATGTAACGGCTATTTTTATCAGTCTGCTTATCATTTGCTTCATTTTTATTTCTGTAGCAAATTCCTATAAAAAACGAGTCGGAAAAGCACCTAAGGGCCTCCAGTCTTTTGTTGAACCTCTTATTCTTTTTATCCGAGATGATGTTGCAAAAGCTTCGATCGGGAAAAATTATGAGAAATACGTGCCTTTTTTATTGACCATATTCTTCTTTATTTTAATTAACAATGTTCTGGGATTAATTCCATTTTTCCCGGGAGGGGCAAATGTTACAGGTAATATTGCCGTTACAGGGGTATTGGCCTTATTTACATTTTTAATTACCACTTTTAGCGCAAATAAACACTACTGGACGCATATTGTAAACACACCGGGAGTGCCTTGGTGGCTTAAATTTCCGGTACCTTTGATGCCAGTAGTTGAACTTCTTGGTGTTTTTACAAAGCCATTTGTGCTCATGGTTAGGCTTTTCGCCAACATTACGGCTGGCCATATTATCGTATTTGGATTCATTAGTTTGATTTTCATTTTCGGAAATATGAACGTTGCCCTTGGATATGGCGTTTCAATTTTTACAGTTGCATTTGTAATTTTCATCGGACTGCTTGAGTTTTTGGTTGCCTTCATACAAGCATACGTATTTACCTTGCTATCGGCACTTTATTTTGGAATGGCAACAGAAGAGCGTCATTAATAGTTAAACAAAAATTATCAATCACAATTAAATAAATAAAATCATGGAATTACCAACATTATTACAAGTAGTAAATGAAGTTTCTGTATATGCACCATTTGCAAAAATGGCAGCAGGTATCGGAGCAAGTATTGCAGCAATTGCTGCCGCTATGGGTATTGGCCAAATTGGTCGTGCTGCTGTTGAATCCATTGCTCGTCAACCCGAAGCTGCGGATGATATCCGATCAAACATGATCGTGTCTGCGGCTTTGATCGAAGGTGCAGCTTTCTTTGCTATTGTTGTTTGTCTATTGATCGTTTTCTTATAGACAACAAAAATTACTTCTGCACCTCAACGGTTGGTTGAGGTGCAGAAGTTTTAAATTAATTTTAAAAATAATACTATGGAATTAGTAACTCCCGGAATTGGTCTGATTTTTTGGATGACCTTGTCTTTCGGTATTGTTTTATTCATACTCGGCAAATTTGCATGGAAACCCATCATGAAATCTCTTAAAGAAAGGGAAAATACCATTGATGAAGCATTAAATGAGGCCAATAAAGCACGTGAGGAAATGAAAACCTTGCATTTTGATAATGAAAAATTATTGAGTGATGCAAAAGAAGAGCGAGATGCAATTTTAAATGATGCCAGAAAAGTTCGAGACTCAATCATTGAAAAATCAAAATTGAGGGCAAATGAAGAGGCCAATCGCATCGTTGAAAGTGCCAAGGAAAACATCCAAAACGAAAAAATGGCTGCCATTACCGATTTAAAAAACCAACTGGCTACTTTATCGATTGAAATTGCTGAAAAAATCCTGAGGGAAGAGCTTTCGGATGGCAAAAAGCAGAAGGATTATGTTAAAAAATTAATGGATGAGATTAATTTTAATTAATCAGCATCAAATTTATATAAATGAAAGAAATTAAGTTAGCAAGCAGATACGCCAAAGCATTGTTTGACTTTGCCCTGGAACAAAATGTTCTGGAACAGGTTAAGGATGATATGCGATTAGTTATTTCCGTTTGCAAGCAAAACAGGGATTTCAGGTTGATGCTAAATAGTCCGATTATTTTTACAAAAAAAAAGGAATCAATTATTACTGAAATCTTTAAGAATCATATTCAAAAAATGTCTTATCACTTTCTTTTAATTATCACCCGAAAGAAGAGGGAACCATTAATTGAAGGTATTGCCACACAGTTTATTGAGCAGTATAAAGAATTTAAAAATATCACCACTGCCAAGCTTACTACGGCTGTGCATCTTGATCCGAACGTAAAGGAAAACGTGATTGCATTGCTTAAGGAACAAACCCAGGGTGAAATTGAATTAATAGAAGAAATAAAAAAAGAAATGATCGGTGGATTCGTCCTTTCTTTTAAAGATTTTCAGTACGATGCAAGTATTCGAAAACAAATTAAAGAATTGAGAAAAGAGTTTGGCACCAATCTATACATTCGAGGATTTTAATAAAGAAAAATAATATGGCCGAAATTAAACCTGCAGAAGTATCCGCTATTTTACGTCAGCAACTCGCTGGATTTAAAAGTGAAGCAGAATTGGAAGAAGTTGGTACCGTACTGCAAATTGGCGATGGGATCGCTCGCATTTATGGATTAAATAATGTTGGATCCGGGGAGTTGATTGAATTTGAAAAAGGGGGCCTAAGAGGTATCGTTCTTAATCTGGAAGAAGATAATGTAGGAGCTGTTTTATTGGGTGAAACAAGGGATATTAACGAAGGCGACAAAGTAAAACGAACCGGAAAAATCGCTTCCATCGACGTTGGAGAAGGTATGTTGGGCAGGGTAATTAATACGCTTGGTAAACCAATTGACGGTAAGGGTGAGATTAAAGGAAAGCTTTATAATATGCCGTTGGAAAGAAAAGCTCCGGGCGTAATCTACCGACAACCCGTAAACGAACCATTGCAAACAGGAATCAAGGCAATTGATGCGATGATTCCAATTGGAAGAGGGCAGCGTGAATTGATCATTGGCGACCGTCAAACAGGGAAAACAGCTATTGGCATTGATACCATCATCAATCAAAAAGAGTTCTACGAAAAAGGCGAACCTGTTTACTGTATTTATGTTGCAATTGGTCAAAAAGGTTCAACGGTGGCCAATATTTATAAAACCCTTGACGATCATGGTGCATTGCCTTATACCGTAATTGTATCCGCTACTGCATCCGATCCGGCAGCCATGCAATTTTATGCCCCGTTTACCGGTGCTGCCATTGGCGAGTATTTCAGGGATACCGGCCGACCGGCACTCGTAATTTATGACGACCTTTCAAAACAAGCGGTGGCTTATCGTGAAGTTTCATTATTGTTAAGAAGACCTCCCGGACGGGAAGCTTATCCCGGAGATGTATTTTATTTACACTCAAGATTACTCGAGCGGGCTGCTAAAATCATCAATTCGGATGAAGTGGCAAAGCAAATGAACGATTTGCCAGAAAGTCTTAAAGGTATTGTAAAAGGTGGAGGTTCGTTAACCGCGCTTCCGATTATCGAAACACAAGCAGGTGACGTATCTGCATATATCCCAACCAATGTTATTTCAATTACCGATGGGCAGATTTTTCTGGAAACAAACTTATTTAACGCGGGTATCCGACCGGCTATTAATGTCGGGATTTCCGTATCGCGAGTAGGTGGAAATGCCCAGATTAAATCGATGAAAAAAATTGCGGGTACGCTCAAACTTGATCAGGCGCAATACCGCGAACTAGAGGCTTTTGCAAAATTTGGATCTGAATTGGATGCAAGTACAATGGCTGTTTTGGAAAAAGGACAACGAAATGTCCAAATTCTGAAACAACCCCAATATTCACCATTAGCCGTTGAAAAGCAAGTTGCTATCATCTATTGTGGGACCAAAGGATTATTGAAGAAAGTTCCGGTTAAAAGTGTAATTGATTTTGAGACCGAATTTTTACATTTTCTCGAAACAAAACATCAGGAGGTGCTCGACAATTTAAAAGCAGGTAAATTGTTGGATGAAGATATCGGGGTTTTAGAAAAAGTTGCTGCTGAAATTTCGCACAAATACGAGAAAAAATAATTCAATAAAATCGTTAAGGTAGATGCCAAGTTTAAAGGAAGTTCGAACAAGAATAGAATCGGTTAATTCAACCAAGCAAATTACCAGTGCCATGAAAATGGTATCTGCTTCAAAATTGAGAAGGGCGCAGAATGCAATTCTTAAATTGAGGCCCTATGCCCTGAAATTAAACGAAATTCTTCAGAACCTGAGTAAAAGCATTGAGAACAGCGATGATGATGTTTATTCTCAGGTAAGACCCATTCAAAAAATATTGTTTGTGGTTATTGCTTCAAACCGTGGATTGTGCGGGGCTTTTAATGCCAATGTTATAAAAGAAGCAAACAGAATAATCCAAACAGATTATAAAAAACAATTTGACGAAGGAAATGTTTTCGTGCATTGTTTCGGCAAAAAAATAGTTGATTTTTATAACAATAGCACGTATAATGTTGTTGGTAAAGAAATCGATTTGTTCACGGATTTAAGTTTCGAAAATGTTGTGGCCATTGCAAAAAATATGATGGCAGATTTTGCAGCAAAAAATTACGATAAAATTATTTTGGTGTACAACCAGTTTAAAAATGCTGCCGTTTATCAGTTATCTACCGAGCAATTTTTACCTATTGTAGCTTCTGATACAGAAAATAAGGTAAAAGATTTGGCTACCGATTATATTTTTGAGCCGGATAAGGAAACGGTCGTAAAGGAGTTAATCCCTAAATCTTTGAAAATTCAATTTTATAAAGCCTTATTGGATTCTTATGCTTCAGAACATGGAGCCCGGATGACCGCTATGCATAAAGCTACCGATAACGCAATCGAATTATTAAAAGATTTGAAATTAAAATATAACAAAGCACGACAAGCTTCAATTACGAATGAAATACTCGAAATTGTAAGCGGAGCAGAAGCATTAAAAGGCTAAAAATATTTAATTTTGTAAAAAGAGGCCAGGATTTATTTAATTCATGCCTCTTTTCTTTTTAAAGCTTTTCGGTGATATTACTTATCATCGTCGTTTTTTCGTAAATTTGTTATCAGTTAATCTATAAAAAACGATAGCCATGATTAAAAATAATGTTGAAAAAGCAGTAAACGAACAAATAAAAAAAGAGGAATATTCTTCCAGATTATATTTGCAAATGGCCTCTTGGTGCGAGGTAAACGGGTTTAAAGGGGCAGCCGACTTTTTATATGCACAGGCAGAAGAGGAGCGCCTTCACATGCTCAAATTTGTTCATTATTTAAATGACAGGGGCGGACATGCCAAAATGATGTCGATGGAACAACCTCCATTTGAGTATAAAAATATCTCTGATATCTTTGAACAAGTGATGAAGCACGAAGAATTTATTACAGCTTCCATAAACGAAGTTTATGAAGTCACCCTAAACGAAAAAGATTATACTTCAGGAAGTTTCCTGCAATGGTTCATCAATGAGCAAATTGAAGAAGAAAGTACCATGAGTAATATTTTGGATAAAATTCGATTGGTAGGCAATGATAAGGCCGGATATTTTCATATTGATAAAGAACTTGAGGCAATGGCAGCCGCCCGACCTGCGCCAACTGCAGTTTAAGATTTCGTTCTTTTTACAATTTTTAAGCCAGCTCGAATTTTACGGGTCGGCTTTTTTAGTAAGTGGGGCTCTAATTGAGGTTTATGATATATTTTGGATAATATTACTGTTTTAATCTACCTAAAATTAAAGCTGTTGGTTGTTGGCTTTTAGCTTTTAGCCTTTCCAGAAGGCCAATTGCTAATGGCTAAAAGCGTTTAAATAAGAACGCGTGAAGAATCTAATTTTTAAACTAAAATTGTATAGCATACGCAACGCTTCGACACTTTTATACATCATATTGTTATACGTTTTTAAAATTTATAAATAAAAAAATATTGAAATGAAAAAATTAGTTTTAGCAGTCGTAATAATCTTATTTATTTTACCTGCATGTAATAAAAATGATAAATTTCCACAATGGTCAGGTATTGGAACGATCGAGAAATTAATTGCTTCTGCGGATGAATTTGTGATTATACTGGATGGAGGACAAAAATTGGTTCCCAATAAAGTAATTGTAAATAATGATTATAAGAATGGGGATCGTATTTTTGTTAAATATTCCATTACAAAAACCGTGGACGCGAATAATTATGAGGTCGACCTCTACGATATCGATAGAATATTGACCAAAAATATTATACAGCTTACTGCGAACATTAATGATAGCATTGGGAACGACCCTGTTTATATGAACAAGGAAAATATTTGGATTTCCAATAATTATATAAATTTTATTTTTAGCTATTATGGTGCCTATAAAATTCATCTGATAAACCTTGTAAAATTATATGAAAATACCCATACTGCAAATGGAAGATTGATTCTTGAATTCAGGCACAATTCGCATTCCGATTATTCAAATTATTTAATGAACGGAGTTGTTTCTTTCAATTTGGAAAGCCTAAAGGAAACCAATCTGGATTCAGTTCAGTTTGTGGTAAGAGTTAAAGAATATCATGAAACTTCATTAGAATGGGAAGGTACTTACATTTTTAATGATCCTTTAAAATCGACAAAAGGAATTGCCGTTTTGCCAAAAAATAACAATCATAGTCTGTTGTTCGGATATTTGAAATAGGAATCTAAAGCTATTGGCTATTAGCTATTGGCTATTAGCTATTGGCTGTTAGCTATAAAAAGTGTTAAAATTCTAACGTCTTACGTCTAATATCTAACGTCTAACGTCTTATAAAGAACTCACGTTTATAGCTTCTTTCTCTAATTTCCGGAACCATTCCTCACCAAATTTCCTGATCAAAGGATCTTTTAAAAATATATAAAGAGGTAATCCAATATCCCTGCCCTTTTTAAGGGCAGGATTGCAAATCGACCAATGATGGTAATTTACGGCCGTCAGGTCATTTAACCGATTAATTCTGACGGGATATAAATGACAGGAAATCGGTTTCTGGAAATCAATCTTTTTTTCGGACCAGGCCTTTTCAATGGCGCAATAGGAAATATTATTATTGAAATAAACAAACGCGCATTCACGATCGTTTACCAAAGGGGTAACAAAATTACCTTCGGCATCATAATCGAAAATTCCGTTAGCTTCAACTACTTCACGTCCCTTTTCAACCATGTATGGTTTGATATGGTCGATATAATCTTCAATGATGGAAATTTCTTCTTCTTCAAGCGGCGCACCTGCATCTCCTTCAACACAACACCCACCTTTGCAGGCTGCCAGGTTACAACAAAACTTAACCAGAATCAGGTCGTCCGATATAATGGTATCATCAATAAGTATCATTTGGCAAAAGTAAGTAAATTGGTTGATTGGTGAATTGGGATGGCGTCCCGATTAACGAATTTTTAAATTCATATATTTTTCTGTTCCTAATCCACCTTAACACGAAAAAACTTTACATTTTCAAATTTTTTATTCTGAGATTTCTCTCTTCGTTCGAAATGACAAAGAAATTAGATGCGGCATTCCATTTTCAAATTTTCAAATTAGCACACTTGCTTGCTGCAAGCAGGTTTTCAAATTAGCAACTTCGTTGGGAAACCATCCCAGCTTACTAATAAACTAATTTTCAAATTTTCAAATTAGCACATCATCAAATTATCTAACTTTGCACGATAAATTAACAGAAGAATAATTAACAATTAAAACCACAGGAGGACAACATGGCTTTCAATTTAAGGAACCGAAATTTTTTGAAATTATTGGATTTCACACCAAAGGAAATTAAGTTTTTACTCGACCTTTCAGCCGATTTGAAAAAAGCGAAATATGCAGGAACTGAAGTAGAGCGGTTAAAAGGTAAGAATATCGCATTGATATTTGAAAAAGCTTCAACCCGCACCCGCTGTGCTTTTGAAGTAGCTGCTTATGATCAGGGTGCGAAAGTTACTTATTTGGGGCCTTCCGGTTCACAGATCGGGAAAAAAGAAAGCATGAAAGATACGGCCCGCGTACTTGGGAGAATGTATGATGGAATCGAATATAGGGGCTATGGTCAGGAAATTGTTGAAGAATTGGGAAAATATGCAGGTGTACCTGTTTGGAACGGATTAACGAACGAATTTCACCCAACCCAAATTTTAGCTGATTTCTTAACGATGATGGAGCATTCTGACAAGCCACTATCTCAAATTTCATTTTGTTATGTTGGCGATGCCAAAAACAACATGGGAAATTCGTTGATGGTTGGTGCTGCAAAAATGGGAATGGATTTCAGGGCCGCTGCCCCAAAATCTTGCCATCCTGCCGAAGATTTGGTAAAACAATGCCTCGAAATCGCAAAAGAAACCGGAGCAAAAATAACCATTACCGAAAATGTTAATGAAGCGGTTAAAGGTGTTGATTTTATTTATACCGATGTTTGGGTATCAATGGGTGAACCCGATGAAGTTTGGGCAGAACGCATTAAATCGATGATTCCTTACCAGGTTAATAAACAAATGATTGAAAAAACAGGTAATCCAAATGTAAAATTTCTGCATTGTTTACCGGCATTCCACAATCGTGAAACTACCGTTGGTGAAGAAATTTATCAAAAATTCGGCGTTGATGGTATGGAAGTAACCGACGATGTTTTCGAATCAGAACGTTCGATTGTATTTGATGAAGCAGAAAACCGATTGCACACCATTAAAGCGGTGATGGTTGCCACGTTGGGGAGTTAAAACATTGGATTTACAATTGTAATACGGTTGTCATTTGATTGACATACAATGGGCACTTGGTTTTTACGGACATAGAGCGTAGTCGATGTGCCGTAAAAACCAAGTGCATTTATGTTCAAATTATCATTCTACCTAAACACGAAAAACAATCAAAATTTCAATGAAAAATTTAATCCATTCAATTATGATAAACTATTAATGCTTCGGTAATATTTGATGAATATTAATTTTATCAATATTCCTACAATCGGACTAAAAAGCATACTGATAAAAAATACCCATTCTGTTCCCAACTTACTATCTTTAGAAATATTTTCAGAAACAATTAAAGAGCCAATATACCAAAGGATAAATATAACAATGAAAATTAATTCATTCATTACGGGTTTCTTTAGAAATAAAAAATAAGCAAATAAACAACCGGGATCAAAATTCCAAGAATGGTCATCCAGGCGCCTCGTCGGGTTATTCCCTTAGGTCCTCTCACAATAAATAATCCGGTAATGGCAATAAGTATGAGCGCTCCGGAAAAAATATCCGAATACCAGGTCCAATATTTAATGGGATTATAATGCAGATAATTCATGGGCTTAAAAAACATCCTGCGTTTTATGTTTTCAAACAACCCTTTTCCGGTTTCTAAATCAACATAAAGGGTTCCGTCTTTTAAAAAAACTTTTAAATTGCTTTTTGAAGGAAAATAATGGTTTAAGTAATCATTTTCAATTTCATTCTCAGCCAATATATTTTTTATAAAGGTCTTATCTATATTTTCGCTTGGCTCAACTTGAATTTCTTTCGTTATAATTACATAATTAGGGTTCCAATCGCGCATGTGATTAATTGCTATCCCCGACAGGCAATAAATAATGGTCATTCCAAAAAAGAAATAGCCAAAATCCCGGTGAATCACCCGATTCCATTTTCTCCAATTAAAATTCATATTCAAAAACTTAACGTAATTTAAAATAAAAAGCCGGAAGATTTTCCGGCTTTAGGAATAACCATTTTTTATTCTTCTTTTTCTTTAGCTTTAATCATTTCATAATTTTTACAAACAATTGAATAGAAAGCCAAATAACCTTTTTCGTTTTCTGCTATTTGTTTTCTGTAGTTAGCGATGCTTTCGGCAGCAGCAACATGCTCTCCCATATCTGCGGCTTCACCCTTGCCAACTCCATGTCCGTCACCGGCACCTTCAGCGTTAGCCGACTTCAATTCGCTTTCCCATTTTAACAAATATTCTTCGTCAATAATAAATTCCTCAATTGTGCCCTCAACTTTTATAACACTTCCAACCAAATTTGTATTAAATGCAGCCATTGATTCATCGGGTGTAATTTTTACTGAAGCTTCAGATCTTTCTTCAACTAAAAACATTTTTTTACCTCCATGTTCACAAACATGATTAACCGTTCCGGTTAATGCAATTTCCTTGCCCACTAAATCAGCGGCCATAATATCAAAATCATCTACATGTAATTCTGTTATCGCAGCAAGCTCATCGGTTTCGCTTTCTGCCTTTTGTGTTTGATTTGCGCATGAAACAAATAATGCTGATATAAAAAATACAATCATAAACTTCTTAATCATTACTCCTCCTTTGTTAATTGTTTTATGTAATATTTAGAACTATTATTTTGCTACTTTTTTTCCTTTTACTACTCTTTGTTGAGCTCTTAAAATATAATCCTGATCTTTTTTAACCAGCAATTTGGCTTTTTCACTTCCCCGTTGAATCGTATAATTCTCGTTATCATAAACTATTTGGCCAAAATTTTTTAAATCCCGATTTACAAGCAACTCATAATATTTGCCATTAAAACCGGTTTTAAAAATAAGATATTTATTATCCCCGTCTTCAAAAGTCATATTTAACAAACCGTCTTCAACAAATTCGCAAGTGCCGGGTGTGTTTTTTTTAATTATAATACTGTTAATCAATTTTCCATTTTCAAATTTAATGGCACCATTTGCTATAGCGGCCGAATCATAAGGTAATACTCTCTTAAAAACTATTTTATTCGAATTATAAAATTGCACTTTACCAATTTCAAGATCATACTCATCCAGTTTAATTCTCATTTCATTGGTAAAATATATTTTATTCGAACATGAAGTAAATAAAAAAACAATTACACCTATAGACACAAAGTTTATAAAATACTTTTTCATCTTTTCCAATGATTGATTTATATAAAATCTTTAGTACGAATATTATTAAATAATGTTCAGTTTCTTAGATATATCCAGCATTTTTAAAATAGGTAACTTTGCTTTATTAATAAGTTCTTCTGATAATAATATTTCTGGTTTTTCATTTTTTAAACATAAATACAGTTTTTCCATTGTATTTAACTTCATATAAGGGCAATTATTACAAGAGCAGGTTTCATCTGTTGGCACAATAATAAATTCTTTATCAGGCGAATCTTTCTGCATTTGATGTAAAATGCCACTTTCTGTTGCTACAATATACTTTTTATTTGTGTCTGATTTTGTAAAATTAAGCATAGCATTTGTAGAACCAATAAAATCGGCCAATGCCAAGACCTGACCTTTACATTCAGGATGAGCAATTAATTTAGCATCCGGATGTTGAATTTTCAAATTAATAATAGCTTCGGTAGATAAAATATCATGTACCTCACAGGTACCATTCCATAATATCATCTTTCTACCCGAAATATTGTTAATATATCCTCCTAAATTTTTATCCGGTGCAAAAATAATTTTTTGATCTTTTGGTAACGAATTTACAATTTGAACCGCGTTGCCCGATGTGCAAATTATGTCGGACATTGTTTTTATTTCAGCTGAACAATTTATATAAGAAATTACCATATGCTCAGGATATTTTTTTTTAAAAAATTCAAAATCCCCTGGTGGACAAGAATCAGCTAAAGAACATCCGGCATTTAAATCGGGTAAAACAACTTTTGTGTATGGATTTAATATTTTTGCTGTTTCTGCCATAAAATGTACTCCGGCAAAAACAATTAACTTTGCATCAGTTGTTGTTGCTTTTTGTGCAAGGCCAAGACTATCACCCACAAAATCGGCGATATCTTGTATTTCCGGAATTTGATAATAATGAGCCAAAATTATCGCATTTTTTTCTTCTTTTAACCTATTTATTTCTTCAATTAATTTCATTTTTTTTTACTTAATCGAACATGATCGTTTCATAACAATGCAAAAATATATTTTTTAATGAACAGTGTTTTATATTTATAAGTCTTTATAATATATTATATAAATTTTAAAATAATTTTTATGGTAATTATATAGATTTGTTAATAAGACTAAAAAGTTTTTTAACTATAACTTGACAAATATATTTTTACAGTTTAATTAACATATTATAATGATGTATGTTTAATTCAGTTAATTGATAAATAAAAACTTATAATAGATATTAACAGTTGTTAATTTTTAATATTGTTAATAAAATGAGTTTAATTTTAGTAATATTTTAGGTTGATAATAGTATAATAAATTTTCAAAATTTTACCATATCTGTTAGTTTTATATGATTTGATTTTTGAATTGTTAATTACTGGTTTTTTGTTAGTTATTTAATAACAACAAACCATAGAAATGAACTTTTTTTTGTTCATAAATGACATCAAATTGAAAATTAGAATAGTAGAAAATCAAACTAAATTTATCAATTAATTAATAGGCTAATTATGAAGCTAATAATATTCATGCCTGATTTTTTAAGTACATTTGTAGATAATTGTTATTAACAATGATAAATAAGACAAGTACGATACCTATTGCTTCAGATCATGGTGGATTTGAAATGAAAGAATATTTAAAAAAGAAATTAATAGAAGCGGGTTATAATATAAAGGATATGGGTACGTACTCAAATTATAGTGTGGATTATCCTGATATGATTCATCCACTTGCTAAATCAATTAATGCCGGAGAATTTAGGTTAGGTATTATATTATGTGGTAGTGGAAACGGTGCTCAAATGACCGCTAATAAATATGCAAACGTAAGAGCAGGTTTATGCTGGACAGTAGAGCAGGCAAGTTTAATTCGACAGCATAACAACGCTAATATCATTTCTATACCAGGTCGTTTTGTTGAGGAAAAATTAGCACTTGAAATGGTGATTAAATTTCTTACAACCGACTTTGAAGGAGGACGACATCTTATCAGGGTAGAAAAAATTTCAAAAACAAATTAAATTGGACGCATATAATCTTTTTATTAAAGAATCAGGAATTAAAGCTTTCGATCTGGAACACAGAAGAAAGATTAATTTCAATATTTCAAAGTATGATTTTGCTGTTAGTAATGGAAAAAATCAATATAAAAACATTGAAAAAGCAAAAAACCGTGCCGGGTTCTTAAAATATAAAGTAATCAACGATCTGGATAAATATTTAATTCAGTTTGAAGATAAATTTACGGCCAATGGAGGGAAGGTAATTTGGGCACAGGATAAAAAAGAAGCACTTAAAGAAATTCTGGATATTGTTAAAGAAAACAAGATTAAAACTGTTGTGAAAACCAAATCAATGACTACCGAAGAAATTGATTTGAATGAAGCCCTTGAAAAGAAAAAAATAAATGCACTTGAAACTGACTTAGGAGAATATATTGTTCAGCTTGCCGGTGAAAAGCCATACCATATTGTAACACCTGCGATGCATAAATCGAAGGAAGATATTGCCCAACTTTTCAATGAAAAATTTAATACTGATTTGAATTCAAGCCCTGAGGAATTAACGGCTTTTGTAAGGAATTTATTAAAGGAAAAGTTTATTGAAGCCGACCTTGGCGTGAGCGGTGCAAATTTTTTAATACCTGATATTGGCGGAATTGCTCTGACCGAAAATGAAGGTAACGGAATGATGACTATGTCTTTTCCTAAAATACATATTGTAATTGCAGGAATTGAAAAATTTATACCTCGTTTTACAGATTTGGATTTGTTTTGGCCATTATTATCAACACATGGTACCGGACAAAACATTTCAGTTTATAATTCAATTGTAACCGGGCCTCGTAAAACAGGTGAAGTTGATGGCCCCAAAAAAATGTACGTCATTTTACTCGATAATAACCGAACAAATTTATTGGCCCAGGATCGTCAGCGAAGGGCATTGTCGTGTATTAAATGTGGTGCTTGTTTAAATGCCTGCCCTGTGTATAAGAATATTGGGGGCCATACTTATAATACAACTTATAGCGGCCCTATTGGAGCTGTGAGCAATCCTTTTTTACTTGATATGGAAGAATACAAACATCAAAGTTTTGCTTCTTCATTATGTGGAAAATGTACAGAAGTTTGTCCGGTAAAAATACCGCTTCACGAATTATTATTGGTAAATAGAAATGACTCTGTAAAAAGTAAATTTTACAGTGGTAAGGATAAGTTTTTTATCAAAGTTTGGAAAAGAACCATGTCAACCCGTAAGCGGATGGATATGTTTAGCGGAAATAGAAAAAACTTATTTATTAAAAATTTCTTTAAAAAGACATGGGGTACGCATCGCGAATTACCTAAAATTAAAGAAAAATCATTCAATAAAATGTGGAAAGAATCAAAGGACCACGAAACAGAATAAAAAAAAGCCGATACATTTCGGCTTTTTTTATTTATTATGCGATTAGAGGCTAATCCAACAATTCCGATATTTTTTTCCTTAATTCTTCAGCTCTTAAATTTTTGGCAATAATAATCCCTTCGCCATCGATTAAAATACTGTGAGGAATTGAATTAACACCATATAATTTAGCGGCAGCACTGTTCCAATATTTTAAATCGGATAAATGGTTCCATGTTAATTTATCAGCCTCAATAGCCTCAAGCCATTTGTCTTTGCTTTGATCAAGTGATATCCCGATAACGTCGAAGCCTTTGTCTTTATAATCATTATAAACGGCAACAACATTTGGATTTTCTCCCCTGCAAGGTCCACACCATGCAGCCCAGAAATCAATCAGGGTATATTTTCCTTTGATGAGCGATGAAAACTGAACAGGTACATCCTCGGTATTATTCATTGTAAAATCAATGTATTTTTTACCAATGGCTACCGATTGAAGTGTGGCTACTCTTTCTTTTAAAAGTTGAACATATACCGATGAATTGATTGAGGGATCAAATCCGGAAGCAATAGAATCGAGCTGAGTAAGTTCAAAATCATAATTGTTTTGATAAGCTATAAAAGAAGAAACAATACTTGCTTTATTCTCTGAAACATATTTATAAGTAAATTCAACTTGTTCAACCTGAATCGCTTCCATTTGTTTTTCAAGTTGTCCTTTTAATTCTTCATTTTGTTCTTGATCGGCCGTTCGGTAATCACCATATATTTTTCGAAGACGTTCATCAAAGATATTGAACTGCTTATTAAAAGCATCATATTCATCATGTGCCGGAGATCCGGTAATTATTGCTTGTCTCAGGCTATCTATATGACCGATAATATTAATATCTGCTGCTTCAACAAAAACCGGAATGCTTCCGCGCTTATCTTTAATGCCTATAGAATACATTTCGGCCATTTCGATATTTCCATTAAACAAAATTGGAGTAGCAGCATCAGCAGAATCAAGTTTTATCGTTTCACCGCTAACGCGTTTTTGTAAATATACAGTTCCTTCATTCAATCCTTGTAAATTTACACTGATTGAATAGGCTGTTTTTTTAGTTGGTTGCATTGTACAAGAGGCTACTGCCAGAATAATAAGTAATAAATAGAATAATTTTTTCATAGGACTTTTATTTAGTTTTAATTGATTGTATGCAGCTTGATAAATTGAAATATAGTATGCAAAGCTAATAAAAGCATAAATATATCAAAATCGAACTATTATTTTTTGCGCGAATAAAAAAGATATTGACTTATCAAAATCAGAATAATGGTAAAAACAGAACTTAAAATTGCATGTGTCAGGGTATTAAAAAAATAAGAGAATCTAAATATTTCAAGAAAAAACAAGGTAAAATGATGAATGAACACTAAAATACCGGTATAGGTTAAAAATGAATTGAATCCGATTTGTTTAATACTAATTTTTACATCGGGCCCAGGTTCTAGTTTTGGGATGACATACCTGATAAATACCGGTCTTAAGTAAGCTACCAATACTGTCGAAAAAATATTTATCCCAATCGAATGTGAAAAATAATCGATCACATAACCAAGAACAAATCCTAAAACCAATAATAACCACCTTGGTGTTTCAATCGGAAGTAATAAAATGAACAAGATATACACATATGGATTGATAAAACCCATAAGTTGAAATTGATTAAATACAAATATTTGTAATAATACAAGAATGATGAAGCGGAATAGATTGGTAACAATATGCCTAGTCATTTTCCACCTCCTTTTTTAATAAAAGCATTTCTTCCAGATGGGAATTTTGCACTGCATAAACATATTTTAAGCTGTTAAAATCAGTAGAAAACTTAATTACTGCTGAATTTAAACCGGATCCGGTAAGAGTATTGTAATTTTCTGCGACTCCAATCATAATTCCTTCGGGGTAGATTAAAGAATGTCCGGAAGTTATTATGGTGTCCCCAACGCGAAGATCAATATGAGACGGAATATCTGCCAGGGTGCCTCTTTGGTAGTCCATGTTGTCCCAAAGAATATTGGCCAGTTGATTGTTTTTTTTAATTTTAGCGCTAATCTTACTGTCTTTATGCAGCACCGACATTACAGAGCAGAAGTTTTCGGAAACAGCAACAACTGAACCAACAATTCCCTGATCTGATATGATAGGCATATCTATTTTAATCCCATGCCTCTTCCCTTTATCAAGCATCAGATAATTATCAGCCTTATGGATCGAATTAGAAATAACTTTTGCTACAATATATTGATAAATCGTATCGGGAGGTATTATTGTATAGTGTGTATTATTGATCTGAATAATCGAATTTTTAAGATAAGCGTTTTCCTGAACCAAGAATTCATTTTGTTTTTTCAAATCAAAATAATCAATTATGCCGGAATAGCTTTTATTAAGAGAACCTGAAAATTGGCTGGTACTATTGAGAATAACAGAACCGCTAAATGTTCTGTTTTTAGTCATTAAAACAATCGCGATGATTTCCAGAAATAAAAACAGAAAAAAGATATTGTTCTTCCTAAGAAAAGCAAATAAATATCGCATTTTTAGCTAGTTCATTAATGTAAAACTGTTAAAAGCACAGCTCTTTGATTACCTAATCAAGAAAGTAAATTTATCAAAATTTTTCAAAGCTATTCCTGTTCCACGAGCAACCGCCCTCAAAGGATCTTCGGCAACGTGAACGGGTAATTTGGTTTTTAGGTGCAGGCGTTTATCAAGCCCCCTTAACATAGAACCTCCTCCGGCAAGATAAATGCCGGTTCTGTAAATATCTGCTGATAATTCAGGTGGGGTCATTTCCAGGGCATTTAATACGGCCGCCTCAATTTTTGAAATAGATTTATCAAGTGCCCTTGCAATTTCTGCTGAATTAACTTTAATTTCTTTGGGTATCCCGGTTAACATGTCCCGTCCGTGAACCGCATAATCATCCGGTGGATTTTCGATATCAGGCATTGCTGCCCCTACTTCAATTTTTATTCTTTCAGCAGTTCGTTCTCCAATGATGATGTTATGTTGCTTTCGCATGTATTCTTCAATATCTGCATTAAAATCATCACCGGCAATTCTAATCGATTTATTGTTTACAATTCCTCCAAGGGCAATAACCGCAATTTCACTAGTTCCACCACCAATATCAATGACCATATTTCCGGTAGGTTCTAATACGTCAATTCCTATACCTATGGCAGCGGCCATTGGCTCATGTATAAGTTTTACATCTTTTGCACCGGCTTGTTCTGCCGAATCTTTAACTGCACGCTCTTCAACTTCGGTAATTCCCGAAGGAATACAAATAACCATCTTCAATGCAGGAGGGAACCAGGTTTTCTTGGTGTTAATCATTTTGATAAATTCCCTAATCATAAATTCGGCTGACTGGAAATCGGCAATAACACCATCACGCAATGGTCTAATGGTTTTAATGTTCTCGTGTGTTTTCCCGTGCATCATCATTGCCTTTTTGCCTACTGCAATAATCTTTCCCGTATTTCTTTCAATCGCCACTATCGAAGGTTCATCAACCACTACCTTGTCGTTATAAATAATAATAGTATTCGCAGTACCAAGGTCGATGGCGATTTCTTTTGTTAAAAATGAGAACAGGCCCATATTTTGTAATTTTAGAATGGTGAAAAATCAATCAGTTTTGTTAGTGTTTAAAATGCCGTATTCCTGTAAAAACCATCGACATTTTGTGTTCGTTACAAAAGTCAACAGAATCTTTATCCCTTACTGAGCCGCCCGGTTGCACAACAGCTGTGATCCCTGCTTTATGAGCAATTTCAACAGAATCAGCAAAAGGAAAAAATGCGTCCGAAGCCATCACGGCACCTTTTAAATCAAATCCAAAAGTTTCGGCTTTTAAAATTGCCTGCTTTAATGCATCTACCCTGGATGTTTGCCCAACACCACTTGCAATAAGCTGTTTATTTTTCACCAAAACAATGGTATTTGATTTTGTATGCTTAACAATTTTATTGGCAAATACTAAATCTTCTACCTCAGAGGTAGATGGACGAGTTGAGGTAACAGCCTCAAAATTATCGGCAATTTCGGTTTTCAAGTCTTTATCTTGAACCAAAACGCCATTTAATGCCGATTTAAATTGTTTTACAGGAAAATCAAACGCTTTCTTCTGTAAAATTATTCTATTTTTCTTAGATTTTAGTACTTCAAGTGCATTATTTTCATAGCCGGGAGCAAGAATTATTTCAAAAAATAATTTGTTGATTTCTTCGGCACTTTCTATATCAATAATCTGATTGGTAATTAAAACACCGCCGAAGGCAGAAATGGGGTCTGCAGCAAGTGTATCATTCCAGGCATTAACCAATGAATTTCGGCTTGCCAAACCGCAAGCATTGTTGTGTTTTAATATCGCAAAGGAGGGTTCTGAAAACTCAGCAATAAGATTTATCGCTGCATCAAGGTCTATCAAATTGTTATAAGAAACTTCTTTACCATGTAATTGTTCAAAAACCTCAGAAAGGTTTCCAAAAAACAATGCTTTCTGATGCGGGTTTTCACCATACCTAAGTTTACGATTTTCTGTAATGCTTTGTTTAAAAACCGATAGTTTTTGACTTTTATTAAAATATTTAAAAATAGCCGTATCGTAATGCGAAGAAACATTAAATGCATGAACGGCAAATTCTTTTCTGTCCTGCAAAGAGCTTTCGCCACCTTTTTCAATTAAAAGATTAAGTAAGTTTTTGTATTGTCCGACATTTGAAATAATCAATACATCGTTAAAGTTTTTCGCTGCGGCGCGAATTAACGAAATACCCCCTATGTCAATTTTTTCAATAATCTCTTGCTCGTCGGCTCCCGATGCAACTGTTTTCTCAAAAGGATAAAGATCTACAATGACCAAATCAATTTCGGGAATTTCATATTCAAGTAGTTGTTGTCTATCCCCATCCTGCTCGCGCCTACCCAATATTCCACCAAACACTTTTGGGTGAAGTGTTTTAACACGACCACCAAGTATAGAGGGATATCCGGTTAATGATTCGACGCTTGTTACATTTATACCCTGCTCCCGGATAAAGTCGAAAGTACCCCCCGTTGAATAAATATTTATTCCAAGCCCGTTTAATTTGTCAACAATCTCTTTTAATCCGTCCTTACTGTATACGGAAATTAATGCGTTCTGTATCTTTTTCAATGTATTAGCTATTTTAAAGATGAATTGCAATGTTATTAAAAATCAGCGCAATAAACAATTTAATTTAAGTTTATTTTAGGTTCTTAGTTTGCCATTTATTTTGTGACTGTGATAGATAATTTTAACGTGAATTCATCAGAAACAGTTACACGGCAGAATCGTTTCAGTGACCCCCAAGCTTTAGGTTTTTATATTATCTTTGAGATTTGATTTATTTTATAAATTGTTAATCGTTCGATAAAACCTAAAATTTAGGAACAATGATATTATTTAGACTTATTCGGGAAAGTTATTTATTCGCACTACAGGCTATCATAGTAAACAAAACCCGTACTTTTTTATCGCTATTAGGCATTACCATTGGAATTTTTTCCATTATTTCAATTTTTACGGTTTTTGATTCGATGGAAAGATCTGTTCATAAAACCATCGATTCATTGGGTGATAATGTATTATTTGTTCAAAAATGGCCTTGGGTTATGGATGGAAATTTCCCCTGGTGGAAATATATTCAAAGACCTGAACCCAAAATAAGCGAATTGGAAGAAATTCAAAAAAGAAGCAACACCATTCAATCTGCAGCATTTATGACTGCTGTAAACCGTACTTTGAAATATGGAACCAGAAGCATTGAAAACGCTACAATCATTGCCGGATCTCACGATTATGAAAAAGTAATGAGCTTAGACTTGCAAGAAGGTAGGTATTTCACCCCCATTGAATCGGCTGGGGGTAAACCGGTTGTTATAATCGGCAGTGATATTGCCGAACAGATGTTTGAAAATCAAGATCCTATTGGTAAAACATTAAAAATATTTGGTAGAAATGTTGAAGTAGTTGGAGTTACCGTTAAAGAAGGGGAAAATATTTTTGGAACCACCCCGGATGATCAGAGCCTTATACCATTAAATTTTATTAGAACAGTGATTGATTTACGCAGTGTTTCATCAAATATTATCGTAAAGGGTAAACCAAATATCAGCAATGATGAAATGCGCGATGAATTAACCGGCATATTAAGATCCTTGCATAAATTAAAGCCTTTAGAAGAAGATGACTTTTCTATAAACGAAACCGATTTAATATCTAAACAATTTGATAGTTTATTTGCTGTAATTTCAGCAGTTGGCTGGATTATTGGTGGCTTTTCACTACTGGTCGGGGGCTTTGGAATTGCCAATATCATGTTTGTATCGGTTAAAGAGCGGACCAGTCAAATAGGAATTCAAAAATCATTGGGAGCTAAAAACTACTTTATATTATTGCAGTTTTTATTCGAAGCTATTTTCTTGTCAATTCTTGGTGGGATGGCAGGTTTGCTCATCATTTTTCTTATGACTATTTTGGTGAACACACAGAGTCTATCATTTCAGCTTGTTCTTACTCTAAATAATATACTTTTAGGTGTTGGCGTTTCCGGTGTTATAGGTTTGGTATCAGGTTCAATACCCGCATATAATGCTTCTAAACTTAATCCGGTAGATGCTATGCGTTCAACCTTTTAGGTTTAACCACTTCAATTTCTGAAGGTTTAGGAATTGTTCCGGATAAAACCGAATTACTGATAGATCGTATATATCATTGATATTTGTGGAAGAAAGGATATCAATTGTTTAAAACCCGACATTAATAATGCAGTCATAATCCCTATCTTTATATCAAGATTTAATACTATGGAAAAACGCTGGGTTATAAAAGAAAGAGGTGATGAAGAAAAAATCAAAAAACTGGCTCAGGTATTAAGTATTACTGACGATATTGCTAACCTGCTTGTTCAAAGAGGAATTTATACTTACGAGCAATCCAAATATTTTTTTCGTCCTCAGCTAGCCCATTTACACGACCCCTTTTTAATGAAAGATATGGATAGGGCCATTGAACGAATAGAAAAAGCCCTTGCAAATGATGAAAACATTTTAATTTATGGCGACTATGATGTGGATGGTACAACAGCGGTTGCATTGGTTTATACCTATTTTAAATCATTTTATAATCGCATCGATTTTTATATTCCAGATCGGTATTCAGAAGGTTATGGAATCTCTTTTCAGGGAATTGATTATGCTGATAAAAATGGATTTTCATTAATAATTGCTTTAGATTGCGGTATTAAGGAAATCGAAAAAGTTGCTTACGCCACCTCAAAAAATATTGATTTTGTGATTTGTGATCATCATCGTCCGGGTGATGAACTTCCGGCCGCCTGTGCAATTTTAGATCCTAAAAGATCGGATTGTAATTATCCGTTTAATGAATTATCAGGGTGTGGGGTTGGGTTTAAACTCGTACAGGCTTTTGAGAAAAAAAACAATGTTACTCCATTGGATATTTTCGATCTGCTGGATCTTGTTGCAGTGAGTATTGCCGCAGATATTGTACCCGTAACCGGCGAAAACAGAACCCTTGCATACTATGGTTTGAAGCAAATAAATTCGTTTCCCCGGCATGGTATTGAGGCAATATTAAAATACAGTAATGTTAAAAAACAGAGTGAGGTCGATTCGGATCAGTTTTTTAACAGAGAATTAACCATAAGTGATTTGGTTTTTTTGGTTGGTCCTCGGATCAATGCGGCAGGGCGAATTAAAAATGCCCGAAATTCCGTTGAATTATTAATTTCGGACAATGGAGCTTATGCGACTGAATTGGCCGAAAAAATAAATTCATTAAATACCGAAAGAAGAAACCTGGATTCGTCGGCAACCCAACATGCACTTGAATTAATAGCTTCGAATAAAAACAATCCGAATTTAAAAAGTACAGTTGTTTATTATCCTGAATGGCATAAGGGAATTATTGGTATTGTTGCTTCACGACTAACTGAATATTATTACAGGCCAACCATCGTATTTACAAAATCGAAAGGTTTAATTACCGGATCAGCACGTTCTATTAAGGATTTTGATGTATACGATGCCATTGATCATTGTAGTGATTTATTGGAGCATTTTGGGGGCCATAAGTATGCTGCCGGCTTATCCTTGCAGCCTGAAAACCTTGAATTATTTACGGTGCGTTTTGAAAAATACGTAAGCGATAATATCAGCGAAGAAATGCAGGTTCCTGAAATTGAAATTGATGCTTTGCTCAGCTTAAATAAAATTGATACTAAGTTTTACCGAATATTGAAACAGTTTGCTCCATTTGGCCCGGGAAATATGTCTCCAACATTTAAAGCAGATGAAGTTGTGGATGCGGGCTTTTCTAAAATAGTTGGGGTAAATCATTTAAAATTAAATGTGATCCATCAATTGATTTCGGGACTCCCATTTCCTGCCATTGCATTTCAGCAAGCTGAATATTTCGACCACATCCGAAGTGGACTTCCGTTTGATATTTGTTATCACATTGAGGAAAATGAATGGAACGGAAATGTTAAGCTTCAGTTAAACATTAAGGATATTAAAGTAAGGGAGTAATCATTGATCGGCTTAGACTAAAAAACAATAATTGCTTTGATTATCAAAAATAATCCAAACAATACCAAACCTATACCTGCCATCCGATTAATCCATACCATAATGTTTGGGGTAAGGAACCGCTTAATTTTGTAGGAAGCAAAACATTTGAGAATATCAGTTGATAAAACGGTTAACAGGGTCGCAGTAAAGAAAATATACAAAGAGCGGACATTTGCCTCGTAATTAGCAGTTATTCCCACTACTACACCCATCCAAAATATCCAAACAAAAGGATTGGCAATATTTAGAAAAAACCCTTTAAAAATGTAAGTCCCGATCCAGGGTGTTTTGGTATTAAAATCCACACCATTTTTAAGTTGTGACTGACGGGTATAGGTAACAATACCAAAAATGATAAGCACAATACCGCTTACAATCCCGAAGGCAAGGCCGTTTTCCGGTTTTGAGATGATCTGAATGGCTCCCAAAAAACAAAGTGCCACCAATACAAGATCGCTCAAAAAAATACCAATTGCAAGCAATAATCCCGATAAAAATCCACGATGAATGGTAGTCTGTAGCAATGCAAATAATGCAGGTCCAAAACCAAAAAAAATAGCTAATGTTAATCCTAATATTACTCCGTCAATTAATGGACCCATTTATATCGCTTTGGCTTGAGTTAGTAAATATTCTTCCCATGCCTTAAGTTTGTCGTTTTTAAGAACACGAGGAAATTTGTGTGCACCCCCTTCTTTTCCGTGAATTTTCATCCAATTTTGAAAGTATTCAAGCGGGTAAATTTCTATATATACTTCTTTTATGGCTTCAATTCGTTCTACCCTGTAATCATCATTCAGTTTTTTTAAATAACAATCAATTTTCTCTTTAGCAATCATAGGATCTAGCGCATCGTTAGTTCCAAGAAACCATTTATGTGCAAAAAGTGAACCGTAGCGAATTCCGGCAACAGTAAATTCGTTGATCTCAACATTTAATTCGTCCTGAAGCATTTTAATTGCGCGGTTCATATTTTCCTGAGATAAATGTTCTCCACAAATACTAAGGAAGTGTTTTGTTCGGCCTGTTATAACAATTTCTTGATTTTCGATTGAATTAAACCTAATTGTGTCACCAATTAAATATCTCCACGATCCTGCGCAAGTACTTAATAAAAGCGCATATTCTTTTCCTTCTTCAACCTCATTAATGGTTAGCGCTTGTGGGTTTTCCTTAATATTCCCTTCGTAATCGAAATTTTTATCATTAAACGGAACAAATTCAAAAAACAAACCACGGTCTAATACCATATGCATGCCCTTTGAGTCCAATCTGTTTTGATAGGCAACATATCCTTCCGATGCCAGATAAGATTCAATATAAATGATCGGTTTTGAAAAAAGTTTTTCGAAGCTTTTTGTGTAAGGTTCAAAAGAAACGCCACTATGTGCATAAACTGATAAATTTGGCCATATGTCATGGATGGTTTTCAGATTATAGCGAGAAATAATTCTTTCTAAAATTATTTGAATCCATGCCGGAACGCCAACAATGATCCCAATATCCCAGTCTTTGGCTTTTTTTACAATTTCTTCAAGTTTAGTGGCCCAGTCATGTTCTTTTGAAATTCGCTTCCCCGGTTTGTAAAAATGCTGAAACCAAAACGGAATATTTCCAGCCTGAATTCCCGAAAGATCTCCCTCGTAATAAGTGCCGTTATAATTTAAATGGGTGCTTCCGCCAATGGCCAACATTCCTTTTTCATAAAAGTCGATCGGGAAATTGTAATGAACCATTGATACAAGTTGACGAATACTGGTAGTTTTGATGGCACGGATCATGTCGGAGGTAACAGGGATTTGCTTACTTGAAGCCTCTGATGTTCCTGATGTCAAAGCAAAATACTTCACCCTGCCAGGCCAACTAACATATGATTCGCCGTTTAGAGAACGATACCACCACTTGCGAAACATTGCATTATAATCGAAAACAGGAACCCGTTCTTTGTATGCTTTTATGATATCATCCTGCTTTAATATCTCTCGAAATTTGTAATGCTCTCCAAAAGCGGTATGTTGAGCTTTTTTTAATAGTTTATACAACACCTTCTTTTGAGAAGTCTGCGCATCAGTTTTACCCTTCATTTCGAAAGGGATATTACGAAGCTCGTAAGCTTTCTTAATAATGGCTCCCAGTATTGGCATATGTATCTAATAATAAATTGTTGAGTAAAATTAGAAAAATTTACCATATTTTATATCTTCGTTTAACAATGGTTGCAAGATTTAAAAAACTTATTAAAAAAACAGGCCTCTTTTTTGGAATTTTAATTATTCTTTTTGGCTCTTTTCTGATCTTTATCAGCCTGAAAGATTACAGTCCGCCTGATTTTATGCCTTTGATATTTAATCAAATCAATGTTTCTCAAATTGAAAACGATACAACTTTTTCAGTTATCTCTTGGAATATTGGTTATAATGGTTTAGGCAAGGAAATGGATTTCTTTTATGATGGTGGACAACAAGTAAGGACCAGCGAAAAATTAAGTCTAAAATATTTGAAAAATAATTTTTCGTTCATTGAAAAGATCGACTCAGTCGATTTTTGGTTTTTTCAGGAAGTTGATCTGCATTCGAAGAGAAGTTATTTTGTGGATCAAATGCAAAAACTTACTGAATCGTTGGGCGCATACAATAGTGCAAGGGCAATCAATTATTCGGTAAGTTGGGTTCCGGTCCCATTACTTAATCCAATGGGAAAAGTTGAAGCAGGAATGATGAGTTTTTCGAAGTATGCACTCATTGAAGCTTGCAGATATGCTTATCCCAATATCGCATCCTGGCCCGATAATTTATTTTTATTAGATCGCTGTTTTATCTTGACCAGATTTTTGCTCCCGAATGATAAACATCTGGTACTTCTAAATACCCATAATTCTTATTATGTCACCAATGATTCCCTTAGGAAAATAGAATTGGATGTTATTCGCGAGAAAATGTTGGAAGAATTCAGTGCTGGAAATTATGTGATTGCTGGAGGAGATTGGAATCGGCTTCCTGCCCGATTTAATAATGATTTTCATGGAGATTTGGCGAAGCTTCAAGTATCTATGCCTTCTTTTACGGACGACTTCCTACCTGAAGAATGGGTTTGGGCCTACGACAGGTTGCAATTTACAAATCGTGAATTAAATTTCCCTTACGATGAGCTCGAAACTAAAAAATCGAGTATTGATTATTTTATTGTATCGCCCAATGTTGAGGTTGTTGAAAATTTTGTGTTTAACCTGAAATTTGAAAATTCTGACCATAATCCAGTTTATCTTAAATTTAGATTAAATGACCTTTATATTCATAAAACAGATCAGCGGTAATTCCGTCGGCAAATAATTTACCATTGTCAGTTAACAGTAATATGTTTCCGATCATTTTAAGTTTTTTGGAATCCAGATGAGGTTTTGCCGAATTTTTGCAGTGTTGTTGAAACTCTTCACCGAAAACAGTTGAAATATAGTCCAGGTTGCAGCCCCATGATGTCCTGATTGAGGTCATTACATACTCATTGTATTTCTGCTGTGTAGTTAAAATTTCTTTTTCATAAACTACGGTTTTCAAATCGTCCAGTTTAAGGTACTTACTTAGTGAAGAATAATTCCATTGGCGTGATATGCCATTGTACGAATGTGCCGAAGGGCCCAACCCTAAATAGTTTCCCCCCGACCAATAGAGACTGTTATGTTTTGAATTATACCCGACTTTGCTGAAATTTGAAATTTCATATTGAGTAAAATCATGGGTTTTTGTTAGTTCAAGTAAAATACGGAAATGATCGACCATATTTTGCTCATCTATTCCAGCAATTTTATTTTTTGTAATTAAAACATGCAAAGGTGTATTCGGCTCAACGGTTAACGCATACGCCGACAAATGCGGAAGTCTATAATCAAAAAAAAGATTAAGGTTCTTTATCCAATTTTCTGAGTTTAAAGTTGGGATTCCATAAATCAGGTCGATGGTTAAGTTTGTAAACCCGCTTTTTAAAGCTCCTTCAATTGCCCGATGGGCTTGCGTTGCACTGTGTACCCGATTCAAATACTTTAAATCCTCATCATGAAAAGATTGAACCCCGATACTTAATCTGTTAATTCCCGCATCTATCAACTCTTTACTTTTGTCTTCGCTTAAGTCATCCGGATTTACCTCAAGGGTGTATTCGGCATTTTTACTGATATAAAAAGTGTTCTTTAACTTTTGAATAATATGCTCAATTTCTGCTCTTTTTAATAAAGAAGGGGTACCACCACCAAAATAAACGGTCAAGATTTCCTCACCCAATAAATAATCTTTCTGTTGGCCTATTTCAAGTTGCAATGATTTTAAGAATTCATCTTTCTGATTATTCGAAACACTGGAAAAGAAATTACAATAATGGCATTTTTGTTTACAAAAAGGAATGTGAATATAAATGCCGGCCATAATTGTTTTTTAGGGTTGAGGGAAATGCAAATTTACTTATTTAATACAATACGAAAAGTTGTTCCCTGGCCAACTATGGATGATTGCACAAAGATTTTACCTTTATGGTAGTTTTTAATAATTCTTTTTGAAAGTGATAAACCAAGCCCCCACCCTCTTTGTTTACTTGTAAAACCAGGGTCAAAAACAGTTTTAAAATTCGACAACGCAATTCCTTTTCCAGTGTCGGAAATATCAATGACCACACCCTGTTTTTCTTCTTGAATGTTAATGATGATTTGACCTGAACCATTCATTGCATCAATCGCATTCTTACACAAATTTTCAATTACCCAGCCAAACAAGTTTTTATTAATAGGTGCAATTATAGCAAGATCGGCCGATTGATTAATCTTATAACTGATTTTTTTTGAGGTCCTTTTGTTAAGATAATCAACTCCATCATATAATAGTTGCACAATATTTTCATCTTCAAGTTTCGGTGGTGAACCAATTTTAGAGAAACGCTCGGTGATGTTTTGCAATCGTTCTATATCCTTTTCAATTTCAGAAACCAATTCATCGTCGACCCCCTTCAATTTTAATAACTCAATCCAAGCCATCATTGATGAAATAGGTGTACCCAGTTGATGAGCTGTTTCTTTTGACATCCCAACCCAAACCTGATTTTGTTCTGATTTTCGGGCGGTGCTAAATAATAAATATGCTATGAAAAAAAATAATCCAACAATGATAAATTGTATAAATGGGTAATACCGGATTCGTGTTAACAATTCAGAATCCTCATAAAAAATATAGGTGGTACCGCTTTTCGGAAGGTGTAATTGTATGGGTTTAATTTCTTTCGACATATGGGCAATCTTGTTACTGATAAATAATTTGTCCTGCATTTTAACAGAATCAATATTGCCGTATGCATAAATATTTTCAAGTGTGCTATCAGTAACAATTACCGGAACCGAAACAGAATTTGTTACCACTTCCGAAAAAAAGGTTTCGATCAAATCATCTAAAACCAAGCGTAATTCCGTAAAAATGGTGGATTCTTTGTAATACAGAATTCTTATTTCATTAGGAGCATATTCGGCATAAATCGGATCAAATATGAGAAATTCATTTTTTAAATTACCGCTTAAAAATAAAATACTGTCTGTATTAAAATCAACATTTAGGCTTCCAAGTATGCTGTCGTTTTGATTGGTTAGTATCACCGGAATTGTTGTATTATTCAGGATGATATTTGCATAAAAAGTAATATCGTTTGAACTGCTCTCGTTGGCAATTCTTTTGTAGGTTTCAGCTAATAATTCGGCCCGCTTTTGTTCTTCCTTACGAATGCCTTCAAAAAACTCATCGGTATAATTTACAAGGTCGGCTTTGCGCTGAATGGCATTTGCCCAAATGCTGACGTTTGTTCGCTCATTTTGAGCAAATTTAGCAACAAGCGTATTGGTATACCAAAGCGAACCACCCACGATAATGATTGCCATGGTGAGCAATAATACCTTCCACCTTCTTTTTTTTAAATAGATATTCAAGTGTGCTTGTTTTTTATCATTTGCCATTATGTAAACGAAGCTACAAGTTAAATATTCTTTTTGAGAAGCAATTAATATTGTAATCTTTTATATGGTTAAGTTGTCTTATATATCAAAAGAGCAGCAATTTTATCGGTTTGCGCCATCGATAAACTAACTTACCTGAAGTTGTATATATTTTTAAACAAATGAAAATTTGCTATACATCTCATAATTATTATAATGATAAGCCTTGGCGACCAAAACTGGCGGAGAAAAAAATAAAATATGGATTTTCAATCCGATCTTTAATAAACCCATTAGCATTTTTGTAATTTGTATCGCTACAAATACCAATAAATTAATCACTTACTTTGGGCAAAAATAACAAAGTATGTGAAAAAGATAGTTTTACTCGAAGCAGATCATGACACCTCAATTCGTCAGGATTCAAGACTTTTCTGCCCTAATCAATCCTCTTCTTAAATATGGGGCTTTCATCTTTTTATCATAATAGAAAAGCATATAACCATCAGAATGTGAAATTTTAAAGCCATTCTGAGTCAGAAGTGAAGAAAACTCTTTCTCGTCGTTTTGTTTGTGATAGCTACAAATCGCAACCTTTAGTGGTTTTTGTTCCGAAAGAATTCGTTTACAGCCATTTAATAATTTTGACTCAGCTCCTTCCACATCAATCTTCAGGAATGTTCCAGCACCATCAATTGAAATATAATCATCGAGCTTGGTGTTCTGCGAATCGGTAATGTTACTTACAAATTTATTTATTATCTCAACTTTTTCTTTCCAGGGTTCAAAAGTAGCGTTTAATGGTTCAATCCATTCTTTGTCTGCTTCAAAAAGAATAATCCGCGATGCTTTTTCCACAATGCTTAAAGCAAAATTACCTTCGGCAGCGCCAACATCAACAAGTACTTCACCATAATTAAATCCGAATTGTTCGGTTAGGTAACGGTGTGGACTTCGGATGTCCTGTTCTTTTGATAACAGATTATAAAGATATTGAATCTTTTTCTTGCCCCATCTCTTTTTGAAATACAGCCTTTTTCCATCAAGTAAAACGTAACGTAATCCTTTTACCTGATCATTGAAAACCTCAATTTTATCCGCAATATATTGATCCTGAAAATCATACGGAAATATGGCAATTGATTTTCTGCTTAAGTAATTGAGGACTGATGCAATTTCTTCTGTCGGAGCCTCAGAAAGACCTCTGTAATAATTCTGAATAGCCTTGGGAAGTCTTTGGGCAAGAATTCTTTTACGGATAAATTTTGGAACAACAATTCTGTAAATCTGAAAAACAAATGGATTCATATCGCAAACCGATTTAAAAGCTGCAAAGTTATAAGATCTTATGATAGTATCAGTCGTTTATGTGTGTGTTCAGATCTAAACAGATATTTGTTCAGCCTGGATTAACAAACCAGTTGAAAACCATTATATTTGCGCCTAAATATATTTGTCAATGCCTGATCCAAAACTTAAAATATATGTTTTTTATTATAAAAGGGGTTCGGTTTTAGAATTAGACCAGATTTATCAACCAATTATGGCAGGCAATTCTCTACCCGGGGTAGGAACTGAATTTCGCGGTGATGAAACAGGCGAAAACATCTCACACAAAAACAAATACTACAGCGAATTAACAGGTATTTACTGGGTTTGGAAAAATACCCGGCAGGATATTACCGGCTCATGTCATTATCGTCGCTATTTTACGTCACAACCCGAGCCTTTATTATATCGATTGAAGCGACTGCTCTACTTTCCGGCAGGATTGTATAAAAAACGGGTTGGTTTGATTTATACAAAAAACACAAAACTTTTTGTTCCAAGAATTATCAATCAAACTGAAATAGAACATTTGCTGCAAAAATACGATGCTATCTTACCGCAAGCACGTAAATTGAAATATTCAGTGAAGAATCATTTTAAAAGATATCACAGTATCAATGATTTGAACCTGATAGAATCTATAATAAAGGAAAAACATTCAGAATATATTGAAGCTTTTTATGAAATACTTAATGGCAAAAGGCTGTATGCCAATAACATGTTTATATTGAAGCAGGAACATTTTCAGGAATTCATGACCTGGTGGTTTGATGTTCTTTTTGAATTTGAACGACGAGTAGATATTGTTAAATACACTGGTTATCAGCAAAGAATATTTGGTTTTATTGCCGAGCGTTTGCTAAACGTTTGGTTCAGGCATAAACAATTGAATTGTATTGAGTTGCCTGTTATTTATTTTAAGCATTTTAAGTTCAAATAGCCATAAATTGCTGCACAGCAGACTTATCAAATCAATTTGTAGTATTGTTCAGGATGATATCGGCATACAATCTTTTGCCATTATGTAAACGCAGCTACAAGTTAAATATTCTTTTTTGAGAAGCAATTAATATTGTAACCTTTTATATGGTTGAGCTGTCTAATATATCAAAATAGCAGCAATTTTATCGGTTTGCACCATCGATAAACTAACTCACCTGAAATTGCATTTGTTTATAAACAAATGATGATTCGCTATACATCTAACAATTTTTATGATGATAAGACTTGGAAATATCCACAAAACCTATTCAACCGGAAGCAACAAATTACATGTGTTAAAAGGGATTGAAGTAAATATTAATAAAGGGGAAATGGTATCGGTAATGGGCTCATCAGGTTCTGGGAAATCAACTTTATTAAATATTATAGGATTACTTGACGCCCATGATGAAGGAGATTATTTTTTGGATGGAATGCTGATAAAGGACATGAACGAGACCAGGGCGGCCCAATACCGAAATAAACTCTTAGGATTCGTTTTTCAATCGTTTAACCTGATTCCGTTTAAAAATGCCATGGAAAATGTAGCCCTTCCATTGTATTACCAAAATGTAAGTCGGAAAAAAAGAAACCGTATCGCTCTTGAATACCTTGAAAGGATGGCTTTACTTGAATGGGCTGATCATCTGCCCAGTGAACTATCCGGAGGACAAAAACAACGGCTCGCCATTGCACGTGCACTAATTTCTAAACCCAAGGTTATTTTGGCAGATGAACCAACCGGTGCGCTTGATTCACAAACATCAATGGAGGTTATGGATATATTGAAAGAAGTAAACAAGGATGGGATCACAATGCTTATTGTGACACACGAAAGGGATATTGCCAATAGAACGGACCGTATCATTTGGCTCAAGGACGGAATTGTTGAAAAAGACATTTTTAATGGAGAATTAAAGGCTTATAAGGAAAGACAGCTTATAAGTGTTGAAACCAAATAAGATCAAAATGAAAATAAAACTTTTTATCGTATTTCTTATTCTTCTTCTGTCGGTATCAGTGTTTTATAACCTTAAGCCCGAAAGAAGTAATGCTTGGTTTGTAAGTTTTGCAGATGCAAATACCAGGGAAACCTATGATTCTTTTCATCACATCAAACAAGCCCAGAAATTGGCTACAGGAAAAGGAATTAAAGTTGGGATTATCGATAAATACTTTGGTTATTCAACCAATAAAGATTTATTTAACGGAGGAAAAGATTTTACAGGAAACATAGATGCATTTGAGGATATCGCAGAGCATGGCCTTTGGATGGCTACAACCTTAAAAGAAATTGCACCTGATGTACAAATCTATGCGCTTTGCGCGAGGGATAAAAATCGCGCTAACGAAGCGAAGGCAATTACAGAAGCCATTGACTGGGCCATCGAAAACGATCTTGATATCCTTACCTATTCGGCGGAAGCATTCAGAAAAGAGGAAAGACAACAAATTGATAAGGCAGTTCAAAAAGCAATTGATCATGGGATTGTAACTACCTTTATTCATTACGATTTAGAAGAAAATATATTGCCCTGTGGCCTATTCCCGAGATGTCCTGATTCATATTCGAGGGAAATTGACGTAAATGTATTTCATTTCGACTATAACCTATTATTGCTTTTTCAGTATGAAAACTACGTAAAATCAGGACGAAATGTTGGTAACAATATAGGAGCCCATCCTTATTTTTCTAATTCGTCCATGTCGCCTGTATTGGCTGGTATTGTTGCCATGATGAAAGAAATCAATAATGAATTAACGGCTGCGGATTACAAAAGGATTTTGATCGAAACCAGCAATGAAATCGCATATAATGGTTATACGGTAATGCATGTTGTTGATGCATCGGGGGCTATTAATTATTTATTAAAAATGAACGAAACAGCAGATTAGTTAATTCACAATTTAACAACAACACCGATGTTCGATATCGACAAATGGCAGGAAATCTTCAGTACGATTAAGAAAAACAAACTACGTACCTTCTTAACCGGGTTTAGTGTGGCCTGGGGTATTTTTATGTTGATTGTTTTGCTAGGTTCGGGTTATGGTTTGGAGAATGGGGTTCGCCGACAATTTGAAGACGATGGTACCAATATCATCGGAATACATCAAGGTGTGACGTCAACTGCCTATAAGGGAATGCAAGCAGGCCGGACAATAACTTTTACGAACGAAGATTATGAATATTTGAGCAAACTTCAGGATGTTGACGAAAGTACGGGACGTTTTACCATCGCTGGCTCCCTTCCTGTTTCTTACAAAAACGAATATGGTAACTTTAACATTTATGCCATTCATCCTCCTTACGAATATGTTGCAGCTGCCATTGTAACATCTGGCCGTTTTATCAATAAAGCCGATGTCGATCAAAAAAGAAAAGTCATTTGCATTGGCCGACTGGTTAAAGAAGCCCTTTTTAAAGATGGTAAGGATCCGATAGGCGAATATCTCACGATAAACAATTTTACTTTCAGGGTTATTGGTGTTTTTGATGATAAAAGTGGTGATCGGGTACTGAACAGGGTTTACATTCCTTTGTCAACGGCACAAGGGGTTTTTAGCAGTGCCAACCAGATGACCTCTATTTATCTGGTATTTGATGATGCAAATATAGCTGAAAGTATAAAAGTAGCGGATGAAGCCAGAACCTATTTAGCGAATAAACATCGGTTTTCAGTTGATGATCGCAGGGCGCTTAATGTTGACAATTCAGTTTTAAATTTTAAACGATTTCTGGATCTGTTTAAAAATATCCGATTGTTTATTTGGATCATTGGAATGGGAACCATCATCGCCGGAATTGTAGGAGTGAGCAATATTATGATGATTGTTGTGAAGGACCGAACAAAGGAAATTGGGGTAAGAAAAGCACTTGGGGCAACTCCTTGGTCGATCGTAAGTCTGGTTTTACAGGAATCGGTTTTGATCACAACGTTTGCTGGATATATTGGATTGGTGCTTGGTGTAGGCTTGTTGGAGTTGATTTCAAACACTTTGCCAGATATTCAATTTTTTTCTCACCCGGAAATAAACTTTAATGTAGCCATAGGGGCTACAGTCATATTAATTTTTGCCGGGGCCTTGGCAGGATTTGTACCGGCTCGAAAAGCCGCAAGCGTTAAACCCGTGATCGCCTTAAAAGATGAATAAAACCATATAACATGAAGTTAATAGACATTGATAAATGGCAGGAAATTTTCTTAACTCTTAAGAAAAATAAGCTTAGAACCTTTTTTACTGCTTTCGGGGTTTTTTGGGGAATTTTTATGCTGGTGGTTATGCTTGGATCAGGCAAAGGATTGAAAGATGCCGCTTACTCTGGTTTAGGAAAACTGGCAACAAACAGTGTTTTTATTAACCCGGCCCGCACTTCTATTTCTTATAAAGGCTTTCCAAAAGGAAGGCTGTACAGTTTTAATAACGAGGATACAAAAGTATTGCTTGAACGGGTAAAAGAGATTAAATATCTGGCACCCAGGACTATGGGTTTTGGTAATCCGGTTAACAATGTAGTTAGGGACGAAAAGGTTGGATCATTCAATGTGATGGGCGACTATCCGGCCACAAACTTTATAAACCCCATGCAATTTGTGTATGGACGATTTATCAATGACACCGACATAGAAGAAAACAGAAAAGTGGCCACAATTGGCTACAGGGTTTATGAGGAAATGTTCAATAAAGATGAAGATCCCATAGGTCAATATTTGAGGATTAATGGGGTATATTTTAAGGTGGTGGGTGTATTTAAATCATACCGTGCCAGTAATAATGGGGGTGAATTTGACAATCAGGTAATCTACTTGCCGCTCACTACTACCCAGAAAACTTTTAATTTGGGCAATGAAGTAAGTGCCGGATATGCCATCACGGCCCAAGATGGAATATCTGCTTCATTAGTTGAAACAAAGGTGAAGGCAATTTTGCGCGATCGCCACAACATTCATCCGGATGACGAACGTGCTTTCGATGGGTTTAACCTGGAAAGGGAATTTAAACAATTTGAGCTGCTTTTTAATGGTATCGATGGATTAATCTGGATTGTAGGCATCGGGACTTTATTCGCCGGAGTAATTGGCGTGAGCAATATCATGGTTATTGTTGTAAAAGAGAGAACCAAAGAATTTGGGATTAAACGTGCTGTTGGGGCAACTCCAATAAAAATCATAATTCAGGTGGTTCAGGAATCTGTTTTTTTGACAACCATTGCCGGTTATGTTGGTCTTAGCCTTGGGGTGGGGTTACTCGAATTGATAAGTTATGCAATTACCAAATCGGGCGCAGATACTGAAATGTTCTCCAACCCGTCAATTGACTTTAATAAAGCCATTACAGCACTCATATTATTGATTATTTCGGGCATTTTTGCAGGCCTCATTCCGGCAAAAAGAGCCGTTAAAATAAAACCAATTGAAGCTTTACATGATGAATAAAATACTAACATTTAAAACCATATAAGAATGAAAACTGTTTTAAAAATAATATTAGGAATCGCACTTTTAGGGGTGTTCGGATATACCATTTACTTCCTGTACAATAAATCGAAAGAAGAGCCTGTTGTTTATAAAACAACATCTGCTGAGGCTATGTTGATAACCAAACAAACAGTTGCGACAGGTTCGGTGGTTCCTCGCAAAGAAATAGATCTGGTTCCCCAGGTTTCAGGTATTATCGAAGAATTATACGTTCAGGCAGGCGAAAAAATTAAAAAAGGTGACCTTATCGCCAAAATCAGGATCATCCCCAATATGATCAATATGAACAACGCGGAATCGCGTTTAAATCAGGCAGAAATTAATTTGCGAAACGCAAACATTAATTATGAGCGTCAAAAACAATTATTGGAACAAGGGGTGATTTCGCAAAGTGAATTTGAAACTGTCGAATTAGCCTATAAAACAGCCAAAGCTGAAGTTAAATCGGCAGAAAACAATTTGGCTTTAATTAAAGAGGGTCAGGTAAAAGATTCAAAAACCGAAACCAATACCATCGTTCGATCTACGGTTGATGGCATGGTTTTGAATGTACCGGTTGAAGTGGGAAATTCAGTCATCGAATCAAATACCTTTAATCCGGGTACGACCATTGCAACTGTGGCTGATATGAACGACATGGTATTTGTTGGGAAAATAGATGAGACCGAAGTCGGGAAAATTAAAGAAGGAATGTCTTTGATTCTTACCGTTGGCGCCATCGATAATGTTAAGTTCAATGCCATCCTCCAGCACATTGCCCCAAAAGGAGTAGAAGAAAATGGAGCTATTCAGTTTGAAATTAAGGCAGATGTACAATTGCTTGAAGGACAATTTATCCGGGCGGGATATAGTGCAAATGCTTCTGTTGTTCTGGATCAAACCTTGGGTGAAGTATTGGCAATTCAGGAAAGCCTGCTCAATTTTGAAGGTGATAGTGTCTATGTTGAAGTTGAAGTGGCCCAACAGTTATTTGAAAAAAAATATCTTGTTACGGGTATTTCAGATGGTATAAACATTGAAGTTAAAAGTGGGATAACAAAGGAAGATAAAATTAAAATACCCATTGGTGATTAGGCAATGAGCATGGATTTTATCTATTTAACTAAATTCTATCATATCCTCAGTCGGACAAATAATTCATTTGTCCGGCTTCTTTTTTTAAGAAAAACTTGCTTTGAACTAAAATATTAGTTAATATTGTTGTTTCAAACTAATGAATTGGTTAAAGTTTAAAACCATAAAGAATGAAGGAACTTACAAAAGCCGAAGAACAAATCATGCAAATCCTGTGGGAAATGAAAAAAGGATTTGTGAATGATATTTTAGAAAAATTGCCATTGCCCAAACCTGCATACAATACGGTCTCCACCATCGTTCGAATATTGGAACGTAAAGGATTTGTTGGGTATAAAGCCTATGGAAAAACCCATGAATACTATCCTTTATTGAGTAAACGGGAATATACCAAAGGATATTTTAAGGGATTTATGACTAACTATTTTGGGAATTCGTATCAGGCATTGGCCTCATTTTTCACCAAAGAAAACAATTTAAGTATTGCAGAACTGGAAGAAATAAAAAGCCTGATGGATGCTGAAATTAGAAAGCAAAAGGAAAATCAATAAGCAATAGCAATGGATGCATTTGTAATTTATTTGATACAATCGGCCTTATGTTTGGGTTCGCTTTATCTTATTTACTGGTTCTTTTTAAAGAAGGATACTTTTTTTACGGCTAATAGGTTTTATCTGATAAGTTCAATTATTCTTTCCTTTGTTTTACCCATGTTTAAGGTACCGGTTTTTTACGATAATTCAGATGTGGTTTATGTTGTAGCCCTTGAGGCCATTACCGTAACAGCCGATAAAATTGAGAATGGAATAGCACAAAATTTAACCTTGTACCAATCCGTTTTAATCGTTTACCTTACCGGTGCTTCCATTTTTTTATTGCGCTTTATTTTTCAACTATTGCAATTGGCATTTTTGATCCGAAAATTTGGGGTGACCAAATTGGATGGACTCAAAATCGTTAAGATAAACTCCAAATACTCACCATTCTCGTATTTCAATTTTATCTTTTTAAATGAACAAAATTTTAATGATAAAAACCTGAAAAATATTCTTGATCACGAAAAAATCCATATCCGACAAAAACATAGTGTGGATTTGATCATTCTTGAAGCACTAACCATAATCCAATGGTTTAATCCCTTTATTTGGCTATACAAAACATCCCTAAAAGGAATTCACGAATACTTGGCTGACGAAGGCTTATTAGCCGGTGGTATGAACAAAACGAATTATCAAAATTTATTGTTAAGCCATACCGTTGGATTGCAAATAAACGATCTTACTAATAATTTCAATCAATCATTAATTAAAAAGCGATTTATTATGATGACAAAAATGCAATCAAAAAAATTCGCTCGGCTTAAAATGCTGCTAGTGATACCCATGACTGCCTTATTAATTTTGTGCTTTACCTTTAATTTTAACAAAAATTTAATAGGACAGTCATCTACCGAAACAACAGAATTAATAAAGACAGAATCAGTTGTAGACCTACCACAAGATGTTAAAAAAGAACAACAACAGGAGAACATATTTACGGTTGTAGAGGTTGATGCTGAATATGTGGGTGGCGAGAAGGCTCGAGTTGCATTCCTGTCAAAAAACATTAAATACCCTGAGGAAGCAAGAAAAAACGGGATACAGGGAAGGGTTCATGTAACTTTTGTTGTTGAAAAAGACGGTTCGATAACTAATGTCAGAATAGCAAAGGGCATTGGTTACGGATGCGATGAAGAAGCAGTAAGGGTTATTAAACTAATGCCCAACTGGATACCCGGAAAACAAAGAGGTGAACCTGTAAGGGTCCAATTTAATTTGCCTATAGTTTTTACGTTGGATTCTAAATCTACCAAAAAAGAAACACCGAAACAGATAACCTATGTTAGCATTGTTGATGATATGCCGAAATACGAGGGTGGGAACGAAGCGTTATTAGCCTTTCTGAATGAAAACATCAAATACCCTGAAGAAGCACGAAAAAATAGAATACAAGGACTGGTTTATGTAAATTTTATGGTTGAAAAATATGGTTCAATAACAGGAGTAAAAGTGATCAAGGGTATAGGTGGCGGTTGCGATGAAGAAGCTATAAGGGTTGTTAAATTAATGAAATTTAAAGCGAGCCAGGTTGATGGACAACCGATTGCATCAGAATTTAATTTACCTATTAATTTCAGATTACAATAAATATTTGTTTCAATTTTTTTTGTTTTTATAAACTAAAAGATTAGTTTTGCAACGTGTGTGTTAGTTAAATATAACAAGGCTGTCATCGCATCGTTCTTGATAACGGCCTTGTTTCTTCATCCAAATAATAAAAAACATGAAAAAATTCTTTTATTTATCTATTTCGCTTTTCCTTATTTTAACAAGCTGTAGTCAAAAAGAAGATTATTCAAAAATAATTTTAGAAACCTCTGGTTTTTCAGATAGTACAAAAATCTTTCTTTTCAATCATGAAACTGAAAAACAAGACTCAGGCTATATTATTAATAACCATCTTGTTTTTTCAGCAGAAGTGAATGAACCAACATTGTTTTCAATACGTACAGTTTTCAATCATAAAAAAAGAGAGGAATTTGAAAATAAGCTTTTTTGGAAAGAAAATAATTCACTAACCATTAAAGCCGAAAAAGGAAATTTGAAAAATGCAAAAATAGAAGGTTCGGTTATTCAAAAACAAGCAGATATTGTTGAGTTAAGACAATTTCAATTAAAGCAGAATTACGATAGTCTCATAAAAGAATACAGCGCTTTGCCAAAAGAAGAAACAGAAAAAAGATTGGCATTAAGTGCTCAAAGAAGAGAAATATCACAAGCAATAAAGGATGTAGAAACTAATTATATAAAAGATAATCCGGATCAGCTCTACAGTGCTTTCACCCTAAAACGATTAATGACATATACAATTCCTAAAGATAAGACCAAAGAATTATTTGAAAACTTAAGTGATCGAATGAAAGCAAGCAGCTATGGAATCTCGATCAAGAAATATTTAGATTTAAGCTTAGATTTAAAAATTGGAGATAAAGCACCCGATTTTCAATTACCCGACCTCGATGGTAATTTAATTGGATTAAGTAATTTTGAAGGCAAATATATTTTGCTTGATTTTTGGAGTTCAAATTGTAATCCGTGTACCCTTGAATTGCCTAACATGTTAAAGAACTACCAAGCCTATCGTGATAGGGGATTTGAAATCATAAGCATCTCTTTCGATAAGAAAAGAGAAGACTGGGAGAATGCCACAAAACAATATAACATGATTTGGAGCACAGTTTGCGACTTTAAAGGCAGTGATGGTGATGTTATTATGTCCTATAAGGTTTATTTTATGCCGACCTATTTTTTAATTGATCCTAATGGAATAATTATTGATAAATTTCTGGGAACGGGTCAACTGGATGAAAAATTGAAAACGATATTTGCAATTTAATATCATACAAAAACCCTAATATTTCATCATGAAAAGAACATCTTTATTGCTGTTATTTGTTTTAATTGCAAGCATCCTCGTTGGTCAATCAAAAAGTGAATATTTAAAAGAGGTTTTAAATAATCTTGGAAAAATTAAATCTGCTACATATTTTTCAACTAAAACAACCTATCAGCAGGGCGACACCATTTCAATGTTTGGAGATAAACATTTTTATTTTAAGTGGTTCGACAATCCTGCTGATACTTCTGTTGGGGCAAGTTTTGTGAAACTATATCAGGATGATACAACGAGAATGCAATTTGCTTATGATGGAAACGTTCGGGTTCTGGTTTATGATGAAGACAAAACCTTGGTTATTGATAATTTTGAATATAACTATTGGCCGTTTCGGATTGTTTATCCGCCTTTCATAACAATGGCAAAAAATATTATCAAGTTTGTCAATGAAACAAAAGATAGTGTTTTGATTGAATCAAAAGATTTTGGTCAACAGATTCAATTTATTGTATCAATATTTGATCATCAAGTTCATTTTGTTGGTAAGATACCAGTTTATGAAACACCTTATGGATCGAAAATAGGCGAAAATTCATTATATGAAATTTGGGTAAATAAGTCGAACGGCTTGCCTTTTAAAATTGTACAGGATATGCTCCATGAAAAAACTGTTGAAGTTGTTGAATTTATTATACTAAATGAGCATAAAATTGAAAATTTTAAGGTCTCGGATTATTTTATGCCCGATTATAAGCTAAGAGAATATAAAATTGCAAAAAGTGTCACAAAAAATGAATTTGAAGGAAAAACAGCCCCCGAATGGTTATTAAAAGATGCGGATAACACCCTCATAGATTTTAAGGATTTAAAAAGTAAAGTAGTACTTATTCAATTTACAGGGATTGGTTGTGGACATTGTCAGATGGCCATTCCTTTTTTAAAACAGTTGTTCACAGAAAACAAGGATAAGGACTTTGAATTGGTCAGTATTGAAACCTGGGTATCAAGCTTAGATGGGATTAAAAAATATCGGGATAAACATAAGATTGATTATATGTATCTTCAGGCAACCGAGAAGGTAAAGAGTGATTATAAAATTAATAGCGCTCCTATATTTTTTATTTTAGATGAAAACAGAATTATAAGGAAAGTAATTAATGGTTATGGAAAGGGAACAACAGATAAAGAGATTCGTGATACCATAAATAAGTTGATATAAATTAAAGCCGATGGTTTCCTCTCATAAGAACGCCATCCCATAATAGATTAAGTATGATAAAAAAAGCAATCTCCATTTTCATCATTATGATAATTACCCTATCGGTAAAATCGCAATGCAAATATTACAACAAAATAAATGCGGATGGAAAAAAAACAGGCCTTTGGTTGATGTATTGGGATAAGGAAAAACATATACCAGCCAGAAGGTTTCATTATAAAAATGACCGAGAAAGTGGGGTTTGCAAAATGTATAACTCCGAAGGAAAATTGATGATGAAAGAACGTCATCTTAAAAAAAGAATTAAGGTCAAAAATTACAATGAACATGGAAAAATTCAACAAAAAGGCTATGGTATTTTAGAATTTCATACAGATAAAATAAGATTTTACTGGCATGGCCATTGGAAGTTTTATGCAGAAAACCACCATTTAACAGGGATTTCTATTTACAAAGATGGAGTTTTTATAGAAAGTAAAGAGAATAGAAGAACAAACAAAAATCAATTAACCAATAAAGGATTATGAGAAATATGTTTAAACTGACCTTAGTGGCTATTTGTTTGTTGTCTTGTAGTTTTCAAGAACCTGTTCAAAAAACTATCACAAAAACTGAATTTCAATTACCATCAGGTGCCATTCCAATTATTTATCGGAAGCATATTTATATAGAAGGAATTGTTGATAAAGCTAAAAGCGTTTTTGTATTTGATACCGGGGCTGATAATTTATATATTGACTCCTTATTTTTCGGGGATAATAAATTTGCTTATGATAAAATTGTTGTAGCTTTTTTACCCGGGGTGGGATCAAAACCACAAAAAACAAAATTGATATTGGATACAGTTAGCTTTCAATTTGCCAATAATAATTATAGAACCAGCAATGTTCCAATTTTAGGACTGAAAAACATTCTTGGCGATTTTGCGGATGGCATTTTAGGGAGGAATTATTTTAACGTAAAAATATTAGAAATCAATTACAATTATCAGTACATGAAAATCCATGATAGCATTAATGTTGCTATCACAAATGGATATACAAAAATTAGGTGTGAAAATGTAAATAATAGGCTTTATGTTCCCATTAAATTAAACATTAATGATTCGTTAGAAATTATAGGAAAGTGTACCCTTGATTTGGGTAGTGGTGGAAGTATATCATTAACAAGCCCGACAGCCAAACAATTTGATCTGGGAAATAATGTTAATAAAAAAAGAAACTACTATTCGAAATACGGAGGTGTTGGTGGCGAGACTTCAAGAAATGATTTTATTGCCAAGTCTTTGTTTATTGGGGATTACGAACTCAATGATTTTGTGATGGATTATAGTGAGGATAAATATGGGGCACTTTCGTCAAACAAAAACTTAGGCTTACTTGGTAATCGGATATTAGAAAAGTTTGACATTATCATTGATTTCAGAAATAGTATTCTTTACCTAAAACCCAATGGTGATTTTAATAATTCTTTTGAAATCCCTCGTCTGGGATTCGCATTTGTTGACAGAGCAGTCACAATGGATGCTTGGAATATAACAGGTTTATATAAAAATTCTTCTGCTGAAAAATCAGGTTTAAAAATTGACGATAAAATCACTCATATAAACGGCCAGTCGATTAAGGAAATAAGCCATGAACAACAACAGGAGATTATTAAGAGGTCGGAATCTATAAAATTGACAATTCAAAGAAATAATGAATCCTTAATTTTAAATATTCAATTAAGGGAAATTCTTTAACTGAAATATAATAACAATAAAAAACCCATCAGAAATATTCCAATGGGTTTTTTATATGCTATTTAGGAACTATTTCAATCCCCTGCTCTTTAACAAAGGTTCAATGATTGGTGCACGTCCCCGGAAATTAAAATACATTTCATCCGGATCTTTTAAACCATTAGGTTCAAGAATTTCTCTTCTGAATTTTTGTGCTGTTTCCTGGTCGAACAAACTGGTTTCTTTAAATGCTTCGAAGGCATCATTATCAAGTACTCCAGACCACAAATAGCTGTAATATCCGGCTGAGTACCCACCAATGATGTGAGAGAAATAAGTGGTTCTGTATCGTGGCGCAATTTCAGGTATTAATTTTCGTTTTGCAAAAAAATCTTTTTCGAAAGCCCTGATATCTAAATCCTTTTCTACCGTTTGTGTATAATATTCCATATCGATTAGTGCAGCCGCAACAAATTCAACGGTAATAAATCCCTGATTGAACAAGCTGGATTTTTGAATTTTTTCGATCAGATCATCAGGAATTACTTCACCTGTTTTATAATGTTTTGCATATACTTTTAATACATCAGGTTCCATAGCCCAATGTTCCATAATTTGAGAAGGCAATTCTGTAAAATCAGTCGATCTGAAAGTTTGCTCATAACGAACATTAGAGAACAATCCGTCCAATGCATGACCAAATTCATGAAATACAGTAGTGACATCATCAATACTTAGCAATGCTGGCAAGTCTCCGACAGGAGCTGCAACATTAGTAACCATCGTTATGATAGGTGGAGTTACTACTCCGTCAACAATTTTGTAACGCTCATAGCCGCCACACCATGCGCCGCCATTTTTACTGGCACGCGGGTAAAAATCCTGATACAATACACCCAGGTGACTTCCATCTGCTTCTTTTACTTCAAAAAGAAATGCATCAGGATGAGGTTTTGGAGCATCCTTTACTTCTGTAAAGGTTATCCCATAAAGTTGATTAGCTACATAAAATATGGCATCCTGTACATTTTTTCGGGAAAAATAAGGGCGAATTTCGCTGTCTTCAAAATTGTATTTATCGGCTCTAACTTTTTCGGCATAATACCACCAATCCCAGGCAGCAATTTTGAATTTACCGCCTTCGGCATCAGCAATGGCCTGCATGTCTTTTACTTCTTTTTTGGCAACTTCTAATGCCGGCCACCATACCTGATCCAATAAATCATAAACACGTTCGGAAGTTTTAGCCATCCGTGTTGAAAGAATTAAGTCTGCATGGGTTTTATAACCTAACAAATTGGCTCGTCGTAATCTTAATTTATAAATGTCTGATGCAATTTTTTTATTATCACGCTCATTATCGTTATCACCCCTCATGGTATAAGCGGTGTAAATTTGCTTACGTAAATCTCGGTTTTTGGCATAAGTCAAAAAAGGATACATGCTGGCACGTTGTGTTGTATAAACCCATTTACCATCAAGACCAGCACGAGTAGCTTCTTCAGCACCCAGAGCCTTAATGTTTTCAGGTAAACCATCTAAATCTGCTTCATTCTCAATAATTAATTGATAAGCATTGGTTTCTCCTAATAGATTCTGACCAAATTGAACGCTTAAACCGGAAAGTTCCACATTAATTTCTTTGAGTTTTTCTTTTGCATCATCATCTAAATTGGCACCATTCCTGACGAAACTGCCATATAAATTTTCCAGCATAAAAAGTGCATCCGGTTCTAAGTTATAAGAATCTCTTTGTTCGTAAACAGTTTTAATCCTTTGGAACAATGCAGGGTTTAAACTGATTTCATTGCTATGGGCTGAACGAATAGGTGAAAGTTCTTTCGCAATGGCTTTTAATTCATCAGTTGTATTTGCACTGCTTAATCCGCCAAATACAGAACTTACTCTACCTAAAAATCTACCGGCTCGCGTATAAGGAATTATTGTATTTTCAAATGTTGGGGCTTCCGGATTATTTACAATTGCCTCAATTTCGGCTTTTTCAAGTTTCATCCCTTCTAAAAATGCAGGCATATAATGCTCAGCTTTAATTTTATCGAAAGGAGGAACATGAAAAGGGGTATCGAATTCAGAGAAGAACGGATTGCCATTATCGGCTACCTGTTTTTCCTGAGTGTTGCATGCAGCTAGTCCTAAGCCTGCTATACAAACAAACATTATTAATTTTTTCACAGCTAATTTTTTAATTAAACAATTGGTTAAGAAGGATAAAAATAAGGAATAAGCACGACACTATTTACTTTGTCATGTTTATTTAGACCTTCTTTAAATTGATGGGGATGAAAGTTAGGATTCCATAGATATCCACAAAATGGCATAATATAAAAAAAGCGGGAGAATTTCCCGCCTTTAAAATTGTACAGAAGGCTTTTAATTTAGGCCCCTGTTTTTTAATAAAGGTTCTATTTTCGGTTCTCTGCCTCTGAAATTAACATACATTTCCATGGCATTTTCAATACCATTTTTTTCTAAAATGCATTTTCTGAATTTATCGGCAGTTGCTTTATCAAAGATGCCATTTTCGGTAAATGCTTCATAAGCATCATTATCCAAAACAGCGGCCCAGGTATAACTATAGTAACCTGCATCGTATCCACCAATGATGTGTCCGAAATAAGTAGTTCTGTATCTCGATTCAATTTCAGGAATTAAACCAATGCTGTTCAAATAATCTTTTTCGAATTTGGCAACATCAATATCAACAGGTTTTTCAATCGTGTGATAAGCAAGATCGAGCAATGAAGCGGCTATAATTTCAACATTAACGAAACCCTGGTTAAATTTACTGGCGGCATCCATTTTTTTAACCAATTCATTTGGAATTACATCTCCCGTTTGATAATGCTTTGCATATTGTTTTAAAACTTCTGGCTCAGTTACCCAATGTTCCATAATTTGTGAGGGTAATTCAACAAAATCCCAAGCAATATAATTTGAATTATAAGTTGTTTTTGCAAACATACCATCCAGGGCATGACCAAATTCGTGGAATAAAGTAGAAACGTCATCCATGCTTAAAAGTGATGGAGTGTCACCTGCAGGTTTTGTTAGATTACATACAACAGTTACAATAGGCTTAATTTCTTTTCCATCTAAAAAATGATGATCCCGATAACTGCCACACCATGCACCTCCACTCTTACTTTCTCTTGGATAAAAATCCATGTATAAAACTGATAAATGACTTCCATCAGCTTCCTTCACTTCGAAAGCCTGTGCATCTGGATGAGGTAAGGGAATGTTTTCAATGGGGGTGAATGTAATTCCATACAATTGATTGGCAACCCAAAAAGCACCATCCCTAACGTTTTCTAATTTGAAATAAGGACGAACTTCATTCTCGTCCAAATTATATTTTGCCATCCGTATTTTTTCAGCATAATACCACCAATCCCACGATGCAAGTTTAAAATTACCACCTTCTTTATCGATCACGGCTTGCATTTGTTTAGCTTCGCTTTTAGCAATAGGCAATGCAGCATTCCAGAGTTGATCTAACAATGCAATGGCCCTATCGGGAGTACCTGCCATTCGTGGTTCTAAAGTAAGGTGGGCATGTGTTTTATATCCCAACAAATTAGCTCTTTCAACACGAAGTTTCATAATTTGTGCAACAATGGCTTTATTGTCTTTATCGTCATCGTGATTTGAACGATTTGTATAGGCCATGTACAATTTTTCCCTTAAGTCCCTTTTTTCGGAATATTGTAAAAAAGGATACATACTTGGGCGTTGAGTTGTGAATACCCATTTTCCTTCCATTTCTGCTGCTTTGGCATCATCAGCACCTGCCGCCCTAACAGATTCAGGCAAGCCGGCTAAATCAGCTTCATTATCAATAACCAATTTAAAACTGTTGGTTTCGCTCAATACATTTTGATCAAATTGAACAGCAAGTGTAGAAAGTTTTTGGTTGATGGCTTTTAACTCTTCTTTCTTCTCAGAGGTTAATTCAGCACCATTTCTCACCAGGCCCTTATACTGGTTTTCGAGAATAAATAATTGCTCGGCAGTTAAATTGAATTGTTCACGATTATCATAAACGGCTTTTATTCTTTCAAAATATTTGGGGTTTAATCTGATATCGTCACCATGAGCAGCCAAAACAGGAGCAATCACCATTTGGATAGAATCCAGCTCTTTATTTGTATTTGCACCGACAATGCTATAAAATACCATTGATACTTTTCCAAGCAACTCTCCTGCTTTATCTATAGCTGCAATCGTGTTGTCAAAAGTAGCTTCCTCTTTACTATTAATTATTGCATCAACTTCTTTTTTGTGTTCAAGCATTCCTTTTTCAAAAGCAGGAATATAATGTCCAAGTTTTATTTGTTCGAAAGGAGGTACCTGAAAAGGTGTATTATATTCACTAAAGAATGGATTTACGGTTTCAGTTTGTTCTGCCTTCTGCTTACATGAAATGATTCCAAGACATGTAAAACAAAGCATGATGATCATCTTTTTCATTATTTTTAAGTTTAGTTATAGGTTAATGATTATAATCCAAGTCTTGAAAGTCCTTGTGAAAAGACAATATCAACAGGGATACTAGCATTGCCAAGTCGATCAAGATCAGCTTGAAGAGTAGGCATAACAATTCCTTTTTCTTCAATCAGTTTTGAGGCTGTTTCGTAATCGCCATTACCTTGAATCGTAAGAATATCTTGTAGCGAACTGATCATTGCTTTTTTCATTTCTTCGAAATGAATGGTATAGGTTCCTTCTTCGCTTCGTGTGAAAACACCTTTATCTGCAAAATAATTAAATCGCATCATATTTGCTTTGCCGTGCGCACTGGCTGCTCCAAAACGACTTGATCGGAATATTCCGGCAAAAAAGGTAACATAATTATCCATCACTTCGCCCTGAGTAAGTTCTCCCATTTCGTATAATTGGGTTACAAGGTAAAGCCCCATAATATCGGCTTTAGCTTCTTCCATTGATGAATATTTTTCTTTAAGTGCTGCACGAACGGTTTGGGTGCCGTCGAGGGTGTTTTTTATTCCCATGGCATGTCCTACTTCATGAAACATGGTGTTTTCAAAAAACGCATCAAATTTGACATATTTTTGTTGACTTTCGTCGATGAGCATTTTGGAAATCGGAACCACTATTTGTTCAAATTTAGCTCGCATTGCATTTTTTAATTGCAGCTTACGTGAGCCCATTTTTAAATGTACCTCTTCATCGTTTGGAAGATTGATTGCGATGGTTTTGCTTCCGGCATTGCAATCGCCAGCATAATAAACCACATCGTAAGCAAAAATATCGGCATTTGAACCGGGTACTTCTTTTTTGTATTCAGGTTCAACAGGTAATTTGGTTTGTAAATCAGGAAGCATTGCTCCGAATTTTGCCAGCTTTTTGCTCCAATCAATATCTTTAATTAAAATGAAAGATTCATGAGCGGCTTTATAACCATAAAGTGCATCTTCGTAATTTTCGATAGGACCAACCACGAAATCAATATTAGAGTTTTGCATATCCATCCAGGCAAAATCGCTCGCTTGATAATTGTCGGTTGCCAACGCTTCAGCACGGAGGGTTAAATATTTTTTAAATCCCGGATCTTCGGCGAGTTTAGCTGCTTTTTTTAACAGGCTCACCGCCTTTTCAGTTTCATCTTTATAAGCCTCGTGATACCATACTGATTTCAACGAGCCATTCTTGTCCCTTCTGATAAGGGTATATTGACTGGTTTTATTTGGGTCCGTGAATGCTTCAAATTCTTCTTTGGTCATATCAACAGGATAAAAATTAGCTCCTGCCGGTTTGTCACCAATTTCTGCAATAAATGATTGGTTTCCATTTAATCTGTCCCAGGGGCCATAATTGATTAAGGAAAATAAAGCTGAACCAGGATCTTTTATGCGATTTAAAAAATCTTCTCTGTTTCCAATGGTTTGCTCCCAATATATTTCTTCCATAATATCAGCAATCTGGAACAAGAGGGGAAGAATTTCTTTTTCGTTGTCGGACAAATGGCTTACATCGCTTTTTAATTCAAAAGGAGCATAAATTTGCAAACGACTATCTACTTCTTCCACCGATGTAGGATTTAGGGCAATATTAGGTGGAATGATACTAACTGATTCATTCTTGCCATTTTTAATAGAAGAACATCCAGAGGTAATTAAAATGATACTCATAAAAAAAAGGATAAATAGTTTTGATTTCATCTGTTTATTTTTTTAAAGTTTATAAATAGGTCAGATGGAATGTCCATAAATAACTAAACATTTTATTTATGATTAAATTTTTTAATGGACATTTCATGATTTTGAGGTTTTTGATTCGTAACCACGAAATTAAACATATTTTAGGAATTTGTTATTCCTATAACTAAAGAAGATACAATAAACTGTTGAAAACCATGAAATAGTTATTTAACTAGACCGTGATTCCCATCTTTTTCATAAGAAAGGTAGCGTTCATGTTTTGCGAAATTCCCGATTTAAGTTTATAATCAAAAACCAGTTCATCATTATTAAATTCTACCTCAAATCGCATGTTGCTGATATTATTTGGGTAAGTTTTGACCAGATCGCCCAAAGCAAGATCGTGCGTGGCAATAATGCCGGAAGAATTTAAACGGATAAGCTGCTCAATTAAGTGCATTGAACCTGTTTGTTTGTCTTTTGAGTTAGTGCCTTTTAAAATTTCGTCCAGAATGATGAATAATCGTTTTCCGGATTGCAACTGATCGATCAGTACTTTTAATTGCTTGAGTTCTGCAAAAAAATACGATTCGTTTTTATACAAGGAATCTTTGGTGCGGATACTGGTGAAGATTTGAATCGGGCTCCATTCAAATGCCTGTGCACAAACCGGAGCTCCTACTGATGCCAAAATCATGTTCACTCCAAGGGTTCGTAAAAAAGTACTTTTACCTGCCATGTTTGCGCCTGTTATAATCACAAACTGTTGTTGTCCGGAAATCGCAATACTATTATTTATTCTGTTTTTATGATGAATAAGCGGATGACCCATTTCCTCAGCCTGAATTAGAAATTTCTTCTCGCTAATTTTTGGTATCTGATAACCCGGATTGTTAAAAGCAAAGCAAGCCAAGCTTGAAAGGGCATCAAATTCACCGATTACATCAAACCATTTTACCAATTGTTCCTTGTGTCTTTTCTTCCAATTTTCAAGACGTATCGTTTGAATCAAATCCCACAATAAAAAAATGTTCAATAACACTCCTGCTATCATGTTCAGGCGTTGGTTAAAAGCCGATGAAATTTTCGATAAATTCTTAATAATTCGACTTGCGTTATTATCAATGATTGCACTGTTTTTTTTAAGGTTGAATAAATAATTGCTTGTAAATTTTTCTCCTTCTATCAGTTTAATAATGGTCGAATATTTTAAAAGCAAGTCGGTTTTTTTGCCCAATTGGGCATGAATTAGATTTATACGTTTAACGAAAGGTCCTATTATAAGAAAAGGGATTATCATTATGTGAAGAATAAAAATTACGGATGGAATTATGGCTAAAATACTCAAGGTTAATAATGTAAAAGTGATCAGATTAACCAGAATAATAAAATATATAAACTTCTTGTTTTTAATGAGAGGTTCTTCTTCAAGCCATTTCAAGATATCAAGTACATCTTGTTTTTTCTCATCGGTATTTTTGCCAATCAGTTGCAGGTTTTGTCTCCATTCAGGTTTATCTGCAAGTTCTTTAACCGCTTCTTGTTTAAGTAAAATTTGTTCGGTATTTAATTCCTGATTTGCCAGCCAATGGGCTAATTTTTCCTTTCCGCTAAAGGTGGTACTTCTGTCTAAATATTGAAATAGGGAGCCTGTTCCAAAAATATCCAAATCATCAGCATAATGATTTTCGTTGCTTATAAATTCCTCTCCCTTATTAAAATGCCCAAACTCTCCATTTATTGCTGCTATTTCATTCTTGTTAATATCCTTCAGAATGGTCAGGTTTTTTTTAAGTTTATGCAGTATGCCATGATGATAAACAATAAATCCAAAAACAATTGCGAAACATGCAGAATAGGCCAAGGCTATATTCAGGCTAAAGGTTGTTGAAAAATAAAGAAGAATCAATCCGGCAATAAAAACAAGGATGCGAATTACGGAATAGCGTTCAACAAGTTGGGAAGTTTTTTTAAGTTCTTCTGAAAATCGATCAAAGCGTTTTTGATAAAAAGGCAAAGGAGGAATCATAAATGAATATTTGAAATCAAAATTAAACATTATGCCAACTTGCAGATATTAAAAAATGTTAAGGTTTCTCTGTCCAACCTTTGAAAGGAAGAGCTGCAAGGCTGGAGTTATGAAACCTGAAGTCATCAGTAACTTCTTTTAGCAACCAAGCCGGTTTGGAAAATGAAGTTGAGGTAGAGGGAAGCTCAATTTCTGCCATTAAAAGACCTTCATTTTCTCCTAAAAATTCATCGACTACCCATTCGTTCCCATCAATTACCTGCTGATATCTGATTTTTTTAATAGCCGGCAGATCTTTAAATATTTCGATCATTTCCTGTGCATCCTGTAAAGGAATTGCATATTCAAATTCATTTTTAACCATTGCAGTAATGGTATTTTTAATTGTTATAAAAGCATTTGTCCCAATTATTCTTACACGAACAGAACGACCATTATTCCTTTTCAAATAAACCTGATGCACCAATTCCCCTTTTACGGAAGGCTTAAAAAGATTTTTATCGACTAAAAATTTTCTTTCAATTTCAACTCCCATTGGGCAGTTATTTATATTATAAATCAAAAATAGTGTTTATGTTGTTAATTGAAGCTTAAAATTATTTGTAAAATTTAAATCGCGTAATGGAATGATAGACAAAATTTTAAGCTAATATTTAAATTTAAATCATAAAAAAATTCTTTTTAAGGTGCGACATTTTTAAATCTGTGGTATATATCCATGTTGGCTGTGAAATAATGTGTCATGTCTGTTTCTGGTTAACATTGCATTGAAAAAAGATCTCTAACAAAAGAACCTATCGGAAGGGGAGCCCTTAGTTGTCTTTTAATCAAACTTTTCAATCGCACCAAAAAAAAGAGGCCAACCGGCCTCTTTTTTTTATAGTATTTATGTAAAAATTACTTTTTAACAATGGTCATCTCATCTAATAAATTTTGAGCACCTGCCATTTTATCAATGATAAGCATCACATAACGAATATCAACCGCAATGCATCTTTGTAGTTTTTCCTCAAAAGCGATGTCGCCACTCATGGCTTCCCAGTTGCCGTCAAAAGCAAGTCCAATTAATTGTCCATCGCCATTAATAACAGGACTTCCGGAGTTACCACCTGTGATATCCAAATTGGTTAAAAAACAGGTAACAACGGTTCCATTTTCTGCATAGTCACCGTAGTCTTTGGCTTCGTAAATTTGTTTTAATTTTTTAGGAACGTTAAACTCCCTGACATTTGGATCTTCTTTATCCATTACGCCATCAAGGGTTGTAATGTAGTTATAGTGAACAGCATCTGCAGGGTAATAATCCTGAACGCTTCCATAGGTTACACGCATGGTTGAGTTTGCATTAGGAGAATATCTTTGGTCGGGGTTCATTTGCTGCAAACCTGCAACAAATAATCGATTTCCTTTTGCTAAATTTTCATAAGGAAGCACCATTTTTGCCGAAATTATTTCCTGATTATCATAAAAGGCCTGCATTAGTTTAAAAACAGGGTCTTTTTCTAATGATTTTAGGCTTGGGTTATCAAGAAATTTGGCCACTTTTTGCTCATCGCCAAAGATTGAATTTTTGAACATATCATCAGCTATTTTGTTAAAATCTGTCTTGTATTTGGCAGCTATTTCAACAAAATATTTAGGAGATACTTCTTTAGGAATATCTGTATAATAGTGATTCAAAGAGTTTGCCAATAATTTAAGATCAGTAGGTGCATTATAATCTTTAAAATGACCTTCAATACCACTTTTTAGTCTGCTGATTATACTTTCAATTTTTTTAGTATCCTGTTCTTTTTTTGAAAGTTCGGTATAGAGCGATTTAAAAGTATTTGAATATCTGATAATTTCATTGCCCCGTTGAATTGCTTCACTAAAATATAAACTGGCAGGATAATTTTTTGACACTTCCTTAATTCCTTCTTTCATTAATCCTAAAGCTGGTTCGAATTCAGGTTTGCCTTTTGCCCACTTAGCAAAATCAGCTTCCAAAGCTCTTTTTTTATCAGCAATTTTTAATCGGGTTAACCCTTTTTTTTGTCCGATATAAAATTTCCAATAATTGGCAATACCAGCAAATTTTGAAGCATATTGTAGTCTGATTTTTTCAGAAGCATCCATGTCTTCTTTCATAATATTTAAGACGCGATCTCTAATTGCTACGGTCATTGGTGCTTTTTGGTCAATAACCTGTTCAACGCCCCAAGATGACAAATAACGATCAGTGCTTCCGGGATAACCCATTACCATTGCAAAGTCATCTTTTTTAACGCCCTTTAATGAGATTGGTAAAAAATGCTTTGGTTTAAGAGGGATATTCTTATCTGAGAACTGAGCCGGTTTTCCGTCGGGCGACATATACACTCTGAACATCGAGAAATCACCGGTATGACGCGGCCACATCCAATTATCAGTGTCGGCTCCAAATTTCCCAATACTTTCAGGAGGGGTTCCAACCAATCGAACATCGTCAAAACGCTCATAAACCAGCAGGTAATATTCGTTTCCTTCAAAATAACTTCTTACCAATGCGTCATAATGATTGCCTTCGATAGCAGCTTTTCGGATGGTATTTGAATTGAGGGCAATCAATTCCTTTCTTTCCGTTTCGGTCATATTTGCATTAACCCCTTTCAAAGCTTCGCTGGTTACATCTTTCATGTCTATCAAAAAACGAACAGACAAACCTGATATCGGAATTTCCTCTTTTTTGCTATACGCCCAAAATCCATTGGTCAAATAATCATTTTCAACGGTACTCACTTTTTGGATCGAGCCATAACCACAGTGATGGTTAGTAATTACCAAACCTTCGGACGAAATAATTTCACCCGTACAACCGCCTCCAAAAATTACAATCGCATCTTTAATGCTTGAATTTTTAATACTGAAAAGTTCTTCAGCAGATAAATTGAAACCCATTTTTTGCATTTCGGCAATATTGAGTCGTGCTATTAATGAAGGAATCCACATGCCTTCATTTGCATTTACTACCGGTTGAATACCAAGTAATGCAATAAATAATAGTAAAATTAGTTTTTTCATGTTTTTAATTAAATAAATGGTTAATGATTAAATATATTGGTTACCTTTTTGTTCTTTTACATCGGTAACAAACTGTTTTATTTGTTGTTCTTCATTTTTTTTGCAGATGAGTAAAACGCCATCATTTTCAACAACAATAAAATTATCGAGCCCTTGTAAAACAACAAGTTTGTCTTTTGGCACATGAACAATACAGTTTTTGGTATCGTAAGTCATTACATTGTTACCGATGATGGAATTTTCGTTTTGATCTTTCTCCCGGACATCATATAGTGAACCCCAGGTTCCTAAATCCGACCATCCAAAATCTGAAGCAAGTACATATACATTATCTGCTTTTTCCATTACCCCGTAATCGATTGAAATGTTTTGGCAGGAAGTATAAGTTTCATTAATGAATGAGGTTTCGTTGGCAGTGTTGTATAATCCAATTCCTTTTTTAAAAAGAGAATTAACGTTTGGGAGATACATTTCAAAAGCTTTATTGATGCTTGCCAGCGACCAGATAAAAATACCGGCATTCCAAAGATAGTCGCCGCTTTCTAAAAACATTTTTGCTTTTTCAAGAGCGGGCTTTTCCGTAAAAGTTTTTACTTTTTTTAATCGGTTATCAGGTTTATAAATTTCTTTATCCAGGTATTGGATATACCCATAGCCTGTATCGGGCCTGCTTGGCCTGATTCCTAAAGTGATGAGCCAGTCATTATCAGTCGAAGCCTTGAGTGCAGAAAGCAGGGTGTTAATAAATTCATTCTCTTTTAAAATAATATGATCTGAAGGAGCTACAATAATTTTTGCATCCGGATTTGTTTGCAGTATTTTATAATTTGCATAAGCAATACATGGTGCGGTATTTCGTCCAATGGGTTCGCATAGTACCTGATTTTCAGAAATATTTGGAAGCTGCTCCATCACCAGGTTTTTATATATCTGATTTGTAACAATAAGAATATTCTCTGATGGGCAAATTTTTAAAAAACGGCTAAAGGTTTGTTGAATAAGGGTTGACCCTGAACCGAGTATGTCGATAAATTGTTTGGGATTTGAAGTTTTGCTCATTGGCCAGAATCGACTTCCTATGCCTCCGGCCATGATAACACAATAGTTGTTTTGGTTAACTTCCATTAGTTGGGTTTTTCAGAAAAAATTAGGATATAAAGATATAAAATATCCTTATGCTAGCTCATGTTCTAAAGGAATAACACGTGCCAAAGGATCGAAAAGATAATACTTACCGTTTTCAAGGTTTACACATTTAAATCGTTTGCGCCTTTTTTCCAGTTTCTTGAACATTTTGCCATTCGAAAGTTTAAAAACCGTGTTTTCACTTAGTTCTTCAATATGTACACCCATTACCTCATTTTCGTCATATTTTTTGAGAGCTCGAGCCAGCAGTATATTGGTATTGCTTGATGCAGCTGCATTTTGTAAATATTGATAAATGATAGCCGATAAATCATCGGGGAAAACCCTTTCAATAATGAAGGGGTTCATTAAATTACGAAAAGCAAGCTTCCATTCTTTTCCATGAGGCTTAGCTCGGTTTCCATATTTTTCAAACACCACAAGATGAGCTATTTCATGAACAAGTGTAATTAGGAAAGCATATTTATTAAGGCTGTTGTTTATTGAAATACGATGAGGTGAACCATTATGCGCCTGGCGGTAATCGCCAAGCTTGCTTCTTCTGGTACGTGTAATTCGTAAATGAATTTTATATTGTTTAATCCATTCAAAAATCAGATCAGGCGAATTTTCAGGTAAATATTTTTTTAGTATTATTTGAGAATCATCCATAATAACAGCCGGAAAGTTCTTTTTGTTTAATTTGATAACCCCAGGTTGGACAGTTACATTTATTAGTTTTTCTGGTTTTTTTAGGAAAAGCATGTTTTGTCGAACTACAGGAAGCTAATATGAATATTAAAATTAAGCCGAAAGTACACAATAAAATCTTGTTCATTTTTGTAATTTTCATAAACGGTATTCATCTTAACGAAGTTTGAACAATTAAATTATAAGCAGATTCGTTTTGTTGCAAAATTAGGAATTTGGTTTAGGTCACAAACATAAATTCTTAAATATTGATTAACTTAGCCAAAAGTTTCTAAACTTATGCTGATTAGCACCCTTGGAAGATATGTACTCTTAATGTTAGAGACCTTTAGACGGCCTGATAAGGGAAGTGTTTTTCGTAAACAATTAATGTTTGAATTTCAGGGTTTGGGAATAGAATCCTTAGGAATTGTCCTATTTATTTCTGCCTTTACAGGTGGAATTGTAGCCTTACAAACAGCTTATAATATTGATAGCCCATTTATCCCACTTACTACCGTTGGGTTTGCAGTTAGGCAATCTATTGTTTTAGAGTTTTCTCCAACTATCATTAGCTTGATTTTGGCCGGAAAAGTTGGATCACGCATTGCTTCGGAAATCGGAACCATGAAAGTTACCGAACAAATTGACGCGCTAAAAATAATGGGTGTAAATCCTGCCAATTATTTGATTTTACCCAAAATAACAGCCTCCATGATTATCAATCCCTTCTTGATTATCTTAAGCATTTTTGTCAGTTTATTTGGGGGATGGCTGGCTTGTTCCTTATCAGGGATTGTAACCACTCAGGATTTTATAACAGGATTAAGATGGGATTTCGAAGCCTTTACGATATTATATGCAATAATTAAAACCATCGTGTTTGCTTTTATTATTGCATCCGTATCCGGATATTTTGGATATACGACTACCGGCGGTGCCCTTGATGTTGGTAAATCCAGTACAAAGGCCGTAGTTTCAAGTAGTATCATCATTATTATTTTCGATTTGATTTTAACCCAACTGTTATTGGTATGATTGAGGCCAGGGAAATATCAAAGAGTTTTGCCGATAAAAAAGTTTTGGACAATGTTTCTGTGTCGTTCAAACAGGGACAAACAAACCTGATTATTGGACAAAGTGGTTCGGGTAAAACTGTTCTGATGAAATGCCTTGTGGGTCTTTATAATGCTGATGAGGGGCAGGTAATTTATGATGGCCGCTCATTTACGAATATGAGCAACAAACAGCAAATGGAAATTCGGCAGGAGGTGGGTATGCTTTTTCAGGGAGGGGCACTGTTCGATTCAAAAAGTGTTGAAGAAAACGTGATGTTTCCGCTTTCGATGTTTACACAAATGACTCTTGAAGAAAAGCGTGAACGGGTTAATTTTTGTTTAAAGCGGGTCAATCTTGAAAATGTTAATAAATTATTGCCTTCCGAGTTAAGTGGTGGAATGGTTAAGCGGGTCGCGATTGCCAGAGCAATTTCAATGAACCCCAAATATTTATTTTGTGATGAGCCCAATTCAGGTCTGGATCCACGTACAGCTGGTGTTATCGATAATCTGATTAAAGAAATTACGATAGAATATAATATTACCACCATCATTAATACGCACGATATGAATTCAGTATTAGAGATTGGTGATAGTATCGCTTATATTTTTAATGGAAAACTTTCGTGGACCGGTGATAACAAAGATATTTTACACACCCAAAATGCTGAATTGAATGATTTTATTTTTTCCAACGAATTGACCAGAAGATTAAAAACACGATGAATATTTTAGATATTATATTGATTATCCCCATAGTTTGGCTGACTTACCGTGGTTTTCAAAAAGGATTTATTATTGAACTTAGTTCGCTGGTCGCCTTAATACTTGGAATTTATTTCGCGATCAATTTCTCTTACTTTGCTGCAGATTTTCTGTCCCGTAATTTCGATATTGGAGATAAATATTTATCAATTTTTGCCTTTGTTTTTACATTTATGGTGGTTGTTTTTATGGTATTTCTCATTGGGAAAATACTCGAAAAATTTGTTGATATTATATTGTTGGGCTTTGTTAATAAAATAGTTGGGGCTGTTTTCGGAATAATAAAAGCGTTATTTTTGTTAAGTGTTATTTTGTGGATCATCAATAGTTTTGATTATAGCAAATCCATCATCAAGGAAAATACAATACAAAAGTCAATGCTTTATGGCCCTATTGAAAAATTTGCACCGATGATCGTTCCCAAACTTAGTCTTGACAAAATAAGGAACATTAAAAATCCTTTTATTGATAAAGAAGATCTGAAAAAAATATAATCCGCCAAACTTCAGAATTACGAGTTTAGCGGATTGAAATATCGCGTTGTATTTAATCGTTATTTTGTTTCCCGATCAATCAGTTCGATCAATTTTTTAAATCCTTCTTCGGTATAACCTTGTTCCTGAAGAATAATTTTCCCTTCTTTATTTATCAAAACATTGCGAGGAATATACTTTGTAAAGAAAAGGTTGTAAACTTTTCGCTCCGGATCGGGGCCTATTGGAAAAGTAAATCCTTTTTTCTCGTTGAATTTTACAATTTCATCCATCGAATGTTCTCTGCCTAAGGCTAGAATCAAAAATTTACGTGTTTGAAATTCTTTCCAGATTTCAGCTTCCAGATGAGGCATTTCCTTCATGCAGGGGCCGCACCAGGTTGCGAAAAAATTAAGAAGTACGGTTTTGCCTTTCAGATCGGACATCTGATAAGTTTTACCGTCGATAGTGGTAAACGAAAAGTTAGGGACATCCTGACCAATTTTAGTAAGGTTGAAGGCTTCCGGGTTTTCTTCTTCTTGTGTAAAAGCACTAAAAGAGAGTCCAACCACGAATAGAAAAATGAAGAATTTTTTGAGCATTGCTGTTCGGCTTAGTAGGTTAAAAATGAATACTTATACAAATATTTTTTTATTATTGAATATTACGTTATTAAGATCAATAGGTTGAAATAAAATCAATGGCAAACAACAGAGTTTGTTCCGTTAAATCACTGCAAAGATGCGGAGGATCTGTCAAATTAAAACCGTTTGGTCTTAGCCGGCTGCAACTCAAACTTCCGAATTTGTTTTCAAAACTTTGGGCATATGTTTTGCACATGGTTTGAATTTCCTGCTTCTCCTTCCGTTGTGAGCGCAAATAAATACCTATAAAAATTAATGCCCCTTCAACCAAACCACATTGAGCCTGATATTGTCCGGCACCGTTTAAGCCCGAAGAGCCATCAATAATCTGAGGGCTAAGTTCAATATTAAATTTTTCGGATAAAACCAAAAGTGTGGTTTGAGCGCAATTCAAATCTTGTTTCCATGCGTATTCTTGTACCCTGTCAGCTACAAATGATTCGATCGATTGCCCCATATTTATTCTTCTATTGCCTGGATTCCGGGTAGGATTTTTCCTTCAATATATTCAAGCATGGCGCCACCACCGGTAGAAATATAACTTACCTGATCCTTTAAGTGATATTTATTTATGGCGGCCACTGAATCACCACCACCAATTAATGAGTAAGCTCCTTTTTTAGTAGCCTTTGCAACCGCCAGAGCAATATCTTTTGTGCCATTTTCAAAATTCGACATTTCGAAAACACCCATGGGCCCATTCCAAAGAATGGTTGTTGAATCCTCAATAATCGATTTGTATTTTTTAATTGTTTCCGGGCCGATGTCCAAACCCATCCATCCATCCGGAATATTATAAGATGAGGAAACGGTTGTTTTTGCATCATTTGAAAATCCATCTGCAATAATTGCGTCAGTTGGTAAGTAGAGATTCACATTTTCGTCCTTGGCAAAATTGATGGTGTCAACTGCCAATGCAAAAAGTGATTCTTCAACGAGCGAATTCCCGATATTTCCTCCAAGGGCTTTAATAAACGTGAACATCATTCCTCCCCCAATAATAAGGTTGTCAACCTTATCCAAAAGATTTGTGATCACCTCAACTTTACCCGATACTTTGGCACCTCCCAATATTGCAGTAAATGGTCGCCGTGGATCAACCATCACCTTATTGATATTGGTAATTTCATCGTTCATAATGTAACCAAACATTTTATTTTCAGGGAAATATTTGGCAATTATTGCTGTTGATGCATGAGCGCGGTGCGCTGTTCCAAAAGCATCATTGATATAAGCATCCCCAAGTGAAGCGAGCTTTTTTGAAAAGTCCTCGTCCCCTGCGGTTTCTTCTTTATAAAACCTTAAATTTTCAAGAAGCAGCACTTCTCTGTTTTTCAGGTTTACTGCTTTTTGTTTAGCTTCCTCACCAATACAATCGTTGACAAATTGTACTTCAAGTTTTAACGCAGATGATAAATACTTTAACAGATGTTTAAGTGAAAATTTATCTTCGGGACCACCTTTAGGTCGCCCTAAATGTGACATTAAAATGACAGATCCCCCATCTTTCAAAACCTTTTTTATCGTTGGAATTGTAGCATCAATTCTTGAGGTGTCAGTAATTTCAAAATTTTCATCCAAGGGAACATTAAAATCAACCCTGATTAATGCTTTTTTGTTTTTAAAGCTGAACTGATTGATTGTTTTCATCCGATTATTTTTAGGTGTCAATGAAATTCAAAAATACAATTTCTGTTTAAATTAATTAAATTTGCTTTTAAATAATATATTAATGTTAGATTTTGAAGGAAGACTGAGTACAAAGTTGCCTAATGTTGGGACTTCCATCTTTGCTGTAATGAGTAAAATGGCAAATGAGCATAATGCGATTAATTTGTCTCAAGGTTTCCCAGATTTTCCGGTTTCTGCCGAACTGATCGAATTGATTCATCATTATATGAAAAATGGATATAATCAGTATGCACCTATGCCGGGTGTTCCGGCTCTAAGGGCGCAGATTGTGAAAAAGGTTAAAGATATATATGGCGCAGAATACAATGCCGATTCTGAAATTACGGTTACGGCAGGAGCCACGCAGGCAATTTATACTGCCATTTCTGCAATAATAAGAGATGAAGACGAGGCGATTATTTTTGAACCGGCTTATGACAGCTATGCTCCATCAATTCGTTTGAATGGAGGAACGGTAAAATATGCCAGACTTCTTTTGCCCGATTATTCAATAGATTGGGACGAATTACCCCGATTGATCACCCATCGTACAAAACTAATAATCATTAATACCCCGCACAATCCCACCGGAAGTGTATTAAAATCTTCCGATATTTTACAATTGGAAGCTTTGACTAAAGAAACGGATATTATTGTAATTAGTGATGAGGTATATGAGCATCTGATTTTTGACAATTTGCAACATGAAAGTGTTTGTAAATATCCTGAGCTGGCTCGCCGAAGTTTTGTCATCGCTTCGTTTGGGAAAACTTTTCATGCTACAGGTTGGAAAATGGGTTATGTTTTGGCACCTGAAAAACTAATGAATGAGTTCCGCAAGGTTCACCAATTTAATGTGTTTACCGTGAATACTCCAATTCAATACGCCATTGCCGATTTTATAAGCAAGAAGAAAAACTACAATAAACTTCATTCGTTTTACGAACAAAAGAGAGATTATTTTGCAGATAAAATCAGGACTTCACGTTTTCGGATAGTCCCATGTTTTGGAACTTATTTTCAGTTGTTGGATTATCGCGATATTTCGGATAAGCCCGAAATGGAATTTGCAAAGGAATTGATTAAAAAATTTGGAATTGCATCGATACCCGTTTCTTCATTTTATCATGATGGAATGGAATCAAAAAGACTCAGATTTTGTTTTGCCAAACAAAAAGAAACATTAAACAAAGCCGCAGAAATTTTATGCAAAATTTAAAAATAGCACTAATCCAGTCCGATATTTTATGGGAAGATATTCAAGGTAATTTAAATCATTTTGATTCTCTTTTACCTCAAATAGACGAACCGGTTGATTTAATTGCATTACCGGAGGTTTTTAATACCGGATTTCCTGTTGATCCCGACAGGTTCGCAGAAAATATGGATGGTTCAACCATGAAATGGATGCATAAAAAAGCATCCCAACTTAATTGTAGCATTGCCGGAAGTTTGCTGCTGAAAAATCAAAATGCCTATTTCAATACTTTTATTTCAATGAAACCGGATGGAACTTTTGATCAATATTCAAAACGACATGTTTTTCATTTAGGTGATGAAGCTGATACGATCAGGCCCGGTAATGAAAGATTGATATTTAATTTGAATAATTGGAAAATCCGTCCTTTGATTTGCTATGATTTACGTTTCCCTGTATGGAGTAAAAATACCTATACTGACGATAAATTTGAATATGATTTATTGATTTATGTAGCCAATTGGCCGGCTTCCAGAAGTTATCCATGGAAACAATTACTCATTGCCCGTGCGATTGAAAATCAGGCCTATGTGATTGGCTTGAACCGAATTGGCATTGATGGAAGCGGAAATAAATATTCGGGAGACTCATTGCTTATTGATCCAAAAGGTGAAATATTGCTTTCCCTTAATCCGAAAATTGAAGAAATTGCCATCGTTGAATTATCCCTGACTACCTTAACTGATTTAAGACGAAAATTTAATGTAGGCCCTGACTGGGATAAATTTACGTTCGATTAGAGAAATAATTTCATCTTCTATTTTCCTCCCGATTAAAATAAAAAGCAGCATTTTTAATTGATAATTTGCTATATTTGATCAGATTGCATTAATTTCGCAGCCGCAAAGAAAATATTTTTATGAATATACTTATTGCAGGAGATGGAGAAGTGGGATTGCATCTGGCGAAACAATTAGCCAGTGAAAACCATAACATTACCATAGTTGATCCCAACGAAGAATTATTAAAAATGGTTGAATCACATACTGATTTGATGACAATCACTGGCGATTCAACCAACATTCCGATCCTTAAGAGTGCTAATATTCATAATACGGATTTATTAATTTCGGTAGTTCATAATGAGCAGGTAAATATTATTACAGCTATTCTTGGTAAAAAATTAGGAGCAAAAAAAACAATTGCCCGTGTTAATAACCTGGAAAATGTAAGTGAGGAAAATAAAAAGATTTATGAAAGCCTTGGTATCGACGCCATGATTTGTCCGGAAGAGATTGCCGCACACGAAATTACGGACCTTTTGCATCAAACAGGAGCAACAGAAATTTTCGATTTTACCAATAAAAAGCTTTCTTTATTTTTGATAAGGTTGGAAGAAAATGCCCCGATTATGTACCAAAGTCTGTATCAAATTGCAAAGGAAAACCCACACCTGAATTTCAGAGCTGTAGCAATACACAGAAGCGGTCAAACAATTATTCCAAAAGGAAATGATAAATTTCTTCCAAACGACCTGATTTATGTGATTACTAAACCCGAAGGTATTGATGACCTGATGGAATTTTGTGGAAAATCACGTTTTGAGATAAAGAATATCATGGTAGTTGGAGGAGGTCGTGTTGGACGAACTGCATGTAAGCGATTGGAAAAAGAGGTAAATATCAAATTGTTTGAAGTTGATAAAGAAAGATGTTTAAGTCTAACGGATTATTTGGAAGATACTTTGGTTATTCATGGAGATGCGCGTGATATTCAACTTTTGGAAGAGGAGGGCATTCGTGGAGTTGATGCTTTTATTGCGGTGACCGATAATTCGGAAACAAATATCCTTACTTGTTTACATGCACGCAAATTCGGTGTTAAGAAAACTATAGCATTGGTCGAAAACATTGATTATATCGACATTTCACAAAACATTGGTATTGATACTATTATCAATAAAAAACTAATTACTGCAAGTTATATTGTTCGGTTTACGATGGGCTCTGAAGTTGCTTCTCTAAAATGCTTAAGTGGGGTGGATGCAGAGGTAATTGAACTTGTTGCCAAACCTTCTTCAGCGATAACTAAAAAGCAAATTAAATACTTAAATGTTCCGGATGGCGCATTAATAGGCGGAATTTATAGAGGTAACGAAAGTTTTATTGCAATGGGTAATTCTCAAATTGAGGAAGGTGATAGGGTTGTTGTTTTTTGTTTGCCTCATGCCATAACCAAAGTAGACAAACTTTTTAACTGATTTTATTTCTTATCCCTAAATTCGCATTATTAGTAAATAAATAATTTTATGCATGTTTAAAAATGCGGATATAAATTTCAAATTAGTCCTAAAGATTATTGGTTTTTTACTGATGATTGAAGGTTTTTTTATGTTTCTGGGTATCCCATTTTCTTTGTACTATCATGAAACAAGTTATTTGGCATTACTTTATTCGGGACTGATTACCTCTGCAGTTGGAGCCACTTTATTCATCGCTTTGCGCAAATATACCAGCAATATCATAGGTAAACGCGAAGGCTATTTGATTGTCACTTTTACATGGATTACTACTTCTTTTTTTGGCACCTTACCCTTTTTATTTAGTGGAGCAATTCCCGGTTTTACAAATGCTTTTTTTGAAACCATGTCTGGTTTTACAACCACCGGAGCAACTATTTTAAGTGATATTGAAGCTGTTCCAAAAGGAATTTTATTTTGGCGCAGCTTAACTCATTGGATAGGCGGAATGGGGATCATCGTTTTATCAGTTGCCATATTACCGGTTTTGGGAATTGGGGGTATGCAATTATTTGTTGCCGAAATGCCGGGCCCAACTCACGATAAACTCCATCCTCGGATCACACACACTGCAAAACGTCTATGGGCAATTTATGTTTTGCTCACCTTTGCAGAAACAATCATGTTAATGACCGGAGGGATGAATTTGTTTGACGGCTTATGTCACGCTTTTGGTACCATGGCTACCGGAGGTTTTTCAACTCAAAATGACAGCATAGCAGGCTATTCGTCTTACATACAATACATCATCATCTTTTTTATGATTTTGGCGGGAACAAATTTCACTTTGCATTATTTTGCCTTACAAGGTCGATTGCGAAAAGTTTGGGACAACGAAGAATACAGAAACTACCTTGCACTAATCGGGCTTGCAACAATTGCTATAACCATTGCTATTACTAGCTTAGGAACAGTAGAAATGGAAAAGGCTTTCAGGGACACCTTATTCACAGTTGTTTCAATTATTACAACTACAGGCTTTGTTACTGACAATTATTTACTCTGGCCAGGTACACTTTGGCTCATCATCTTTTTATTGATGTTTGTTGGTGGAAGCGCGGGCTCAACTGGTGGTGGTATGAAAGTCATCAGACAACTTTTATTATTAAAAAATAGTGGACAAGAATTAAAGCGATTGATACATCGACAAGCAGTTATTCCTGTAAAACTTAATAAGAAATCAGTTGATGGAGATATTATTTATAAAGTAATGGCTTTCTTTTTAATCTACATCCTCATTTTTGTTTTTGGCACACTTATCATGTCGGCTTTAGGATTGGATTTTGAGTCAGCTGCCGGCTCTGTTGCTGCCTCACTTGGCAATATTGGCCCCGGTATTGGGTCGGTAGGTCCGATCGAAAATTATTCCCATATTCCTTTGGCCGGCCAATGGGTTTTATCTTTTATAATGCTTTTAGGTCGTTTGGAATTGTTCACCGTACTCATCATTTTTGCACCTGCGTTTTGGAAAAAATAGATCATTTAGAATCAATATTACATTAATTCTACAGAAAAAGCATTGAAATACTCGCTGCTATGTTATTTGCGTTTTAATAAATTAAGATAAAAGACGTTAGAGTTTAGATATTAGACAAAAAAGAAGTTTCATCTATGATCTAACATCTGGTATCTAATGTCTTATTAGCCCAAAGTACTTAATATTAGACCTATTGAAGCATGTTTTATTTGATGTGCATTGGATCGAACTTCGGTTATATAAAAATTTATCCTAAATTTGATCCCATTCAAACTTACTTAACAACGATTATTTTGGGTGATACTAAATCAGATTTATTCATAAAGGATTGGTTGGTAATTGTCAACCCGAATTCCGGTAAAAGAAAAGGTGAAAAGGATTGGAGTAAGATTCAATCGCTTTTGGAAAAAAAAGGATTCTCTTTCAAGAATGTTTTCACAAAACATAAAAACGATGCCATCGAAATAACTACTCAATATATAAGCGATGGCTATCGTAATATTATAGTCGTGGGAGGTGATGGCACATTTAACGAAGTTGTAAACGGTATATTTCAACAAAAGATTGTCGGAACGAAAGATATAAAAATTGGGATGATTCCGATTGGCACAGGTAATGATTGGGGTAGAATGTACCAAATTCCTAACGATTATGAAAGTGCCATTGATATTATTCAAAAAGATAAGACCTTTATACAGGATGCCGGAATCGTAAAATACTCATCTAAAGAAAAAATTATTTCAAGGCATTTTGTAAACATGGCAGGGATGGGTTATGATGCTCTTGTTGCAAAAAAAACCAATTTGATGAAAGAAAAAGGAGGCGGAGGGCCATTTGCTTATCTCATCAATTTATTCCTGGGATTATTACAATACCAACATACTGAAATTAATTTGCGCATTGATGATGATAAGGTTTTTGCAGGAAAAATATTTAGCTTAAGTATTGGAATATGTAAATATAACGGAGGTGGAATGATGCAACTTCCTTATGCAATCCCGGATAACGGATTGTTTGATATTACCCTCATTCGTAAAGCTTCAAAATTTAAAGTCATCTCAAACATTAAAAATTTATACGATGGTTCATTTGTTAAAATTCCGGAAGTACAAACCTTTACCGGAAAACGAATTGAGATTACTTCAAATCCTGCGGCTTCCCTATTTCTTGAAACGGATGGTGAATCGCTTGGGCACTCTCCTTTTGAGTTCACGATTATCCCTAAAAGCATTCAGTTGATAAGGGGAAACTAATTTTTTTCTTTCCAGTCACCGTACTTTTTTATCAGTGCAATTAGTTCTGCAACGGCTTGCTTTTCGTCAATTCCTTGTTTGATTAATTCCCGTGATTTATACAAATTTACTTTTCCATTGCCTGCGCCGATATAACCATAATCCGCATCGGCCATTTCGCCCGGACCATTTACGATGCAACCCATCACCGCTATTTTTAAACCGCAGAGGTGATTTGTTGCTTTTTTAACTTCGTCAAATGCTTGTTCAATATTATATTTGGTTCTGCCGCATGAGGGACAGGCAATAAATTCGGTGCTACTGATTCGCGAACCACTCGCTTGTAATATTCGAAAACTTAATAAAGTGCTTTTGCTTTCGTGTTTAAGACTTTCTATCCAAACCCCATCTATGAGTCCATCAATAAGCAATGATCCAAAATCGGTAGAGGCATGTACGATTAACTCGTCATAATTTTCATCCTCATAGGTTTTTTTAATTACAACCGGGTTTTTAATTTCCCGACTGAGTAAGGATGAAATCAGTTTTCGAACCTCAATAATCTCCTGATCGTTGCCGAGGGAAAACAATAAAATATCATCATTAACGATTCGTCCCAAAATCAAATCAAACTCTTTTTGGTCAAGTAGCAAATGCAATTCAACAAATTTATTTTGATTTTCAGAAATCCGATTTTTAACCTTTTCTTCAATCCTGATGATTTTGAAATTATTTTGTTTTCCAACAAGTAGATTTTGTGCTTTGTCAAAAAACAAATCAGCTTCTTCGTTCTGTGACGATGAAATTACAATCGGTGGTTTTCCTCCTCCAATTTGAGCCGTCAGATTGCTGCCTCTGCGATTATATTCAAAAGGATTTATATGCGAAAAATAATCAGTGTGTTTATTATTTTGTTGAGTTGACCTGCCCAATATTTTAATAATTGATTTTGCGAAAATAATTTCATTTTCCGGAGCCTCAGTTAGCGAAACCCTGATGGTATCCCCTATTCCTTCCCGAATCAAAGTGCCAATGCCTAAAGTTGATTTAATTCGCCCGTCCAATCCGTTTCCTGCTTCTGTAACTCCCAAGTGAAGAGGATAATCCATATTATTTTCAAGCATTTTACTTACCAATAACCGATAGGCTTGCACCATGATTTTTAGATTGCTCGATTTCATTGATAACACCAAATCGCAAAATTGAAATGCCTGACAGATTTGTACGAACTCCATTGCAGAAGCCACCATTCCCAAGGGTGTGTTTCCGTATTTATGAATTATGCGTTCGGATAAGGAACCATGATTAACCCCAACCCTTATTACCGTTCCGTATTCTTTACAAACCTTAAGTAAAGGTAGAAGTTTATCGGCCACTTTTTCGAGTTCCAGCTGATATTCAAACTCACTTAATACTGATAAGTTTTTAGAAATAGTTCCTGTGTAATTCCCTGGATTTATTCTGATTTTTTCAACGATTCGGGCGGCACGTTCAGCCACATTTGGATTAAAATGAATGTCGGCAATAAGAGGTGCATTGTAACCGGCTTGTTGCAATTTTTTTTTGATGAGCCTTAAATTTTCAGCCTCTTTTATTCCGGGACAGGTTATTCGAACCATTTCACAGCCGGCATCAATCATGCGAATAGACTGGCTAACTGTTTCTTTGGTATTTAAAGTATTGGTCGAAGTCATTGATTGAATCCTTACTGGATTTAATCCGCCCAAAGCAACGTTGCCAATATGAATGGTTCGGGAAATGAAAGAAGGAAATTTTTGCAGTAAATCAGTCATTTATTTTTAACTTATTTATACAAAGTTAGAAAATAAATGTCCAATTGGGTTCTTTAACCGGTCTGACTAATTTTATGCAGTGCCTTTGGATCGAGAATATTAAAATCGTTCCCCTCACAGGTAATAAAGCCCGATTCTTTGAATTCTTTAATAATTCGGATGGCACTTTCTTTCGACATGGCTGCCAGATCTGCAATATCCTGACGTGAAATATTGACCGTAAATTTATCATTTTCGTAAACAGAGTTTGAAAGATAGAGTAAGGCATCTGCTATTCTTCCGGGCATTTGTTTTTGGGTAAGATTAATCAGCTTTTCAAAATTACGGACCCCTTTTTGGTTGATCCATTTGAATAGTTCCGAAGCAAACTCCTTGTTTTGTTTCGCAACTTCCATAAAAGACTCAACTTCAATAAAACAAGCAACAACATCATCAATTGCGGAAACCGAATAATGATGACGAAAATCGTTGAACAATCCGGGTCCACCAATCATTTCTGTAGGTCGTAAAATATTAAGAACCAGATTCTTTTTATTGATGCCTTCTATATAAACTTTTCCATAACCTGATGTCAAACACGCAACATGAGTGAATGCTCCTCCTTGCTTGAAAATTGTTTCGCCGGGATTGAATTTTACCTCATGACGATGCTCGTTGATATAGTCCATTTCATCGTCGGTTAAAAAATGAAAAATGTTAAGCCTTTTAGAACAATCTTTGCATAATGCATTGTTAATATAGGTAGGCATAGTTAAGTTGTTTAGTTAACTGATTTATAGTACATTATTTATAATGTAATTAAATAAGCAAGTAGTAAAAGTTATATAGTATTAAAAATCAAATATTTAATAGAAAAAACAGCATGTCTCAAGAATCTTAACAAACACAAAAGGTGACAAATATCCAACTTTGGTTGATAAATGTCAAGCAAAAGGATAGTTTATTTCAATTTTCGGTTTGAAATATCTCATTTCCCTTTAAAGACGTGGATTTTATAAAATGTTTAATATTGTTAAAGAATAAACAAGCGCTAAAAATATTAACTTAAAACTACGACAAATGAAAAGATTTACATTTTTAACTTTTTTAACAGTTGCATTTCTGTTTTCTGTGTTAATGATTACAAGTTGTACCAAGGAAGGTGCTGCAGGAAAAGACGGAATTGATGGAGCAGTAGGACCAGCCGGACCAAGAGGCGAAGCAGGTGTTGACGGAATAGACGGAACAGCAGGTTGTATCCTATGTCACGACGGGGGTCAATCTCAGGGTATGTTTGCACAAGTAAACCAATGGGAACATTCACTTCATGCAACTGGTGAAGCTTTTGCAAGAAATACCGGTGCATGTGCAACTTGTCATACCAGTCAAGGATTCCTTGCTAACCTAGCCGGAACTTATGATGGTATAATTATCAACAATCCCAACCCAATTAACTGTTATACTTGTCATAACATTCACAAAACATTCACTCCTGCTGATTTAGGCTTAACACAAACGGCAAATGTTCAATTATTTGTTGGTGGTGCCACTGTTGATTTTGGAAAAGGTAATTTATGTGCTACCTGTCATCAATCTAGACCAATTAGCCCAATGCCAGTTGTTGATGGAGCTAATGTAACTTTAACTTCTTATCGTTATGGTGGCCATCATGGTCCACAGGCAAACGTATTAGCAGGCGAAGGTTTAATTAAAATGGGCGGAACCGCAACTTATGGTATCAACACCCATGCAAATTATGTGGAAGACGGTTGTGTTGCTTGTCATATGGCTGCAGCTACTGGCACTTCTACCGGTGGTCATACTTTTAATGTAACTAATGAAGAAACAGGTGCGATTTCTTATGCAGGTTGTACCAGTTGTCATACTAGCACCACCGAAGTGACTGCACAAGTTAAAGCTTTACAATTAGAAGTTCAAACTTTATTAGATGAGTTACAAGCTATCTTGACTGCAAAAGGTATCTATGATGATGGTTCAAAAGGCCATGCAGGTTATGCAATTGCAGGTTCGCAACCAGCCAACTTAGCAGCAGCTTTTATTAACTGGCAATTAGCTACTGAAGACAAGAGCCTTGGAGTTCACAATCCACAATATGTAATTGGCATTCTGAAAAATACGATTGCGAAAGTTAAATAAGTTATGTAATTAACCATATAGAAAAAGGCATCGGTTATTTAAGGTGCCTTTTTTTGATTAAAATGACATTTAAAATTTCTGCAATGAAAAAATCAATATATATACTAATACTGGTTTTCGTTGGAATGATGGTTGTTACGGGTTGTGAATATGATTTTATATATCGCCCTACTCCTCCCCCTATTGAGGAACCAGATCCAGATGATCCTGTTGATCCGGATGCAACTAGTTTTTCTACGATGATTGTACCCATTTTTACAACAGGTAATCGTTGTACATCCTGTCATGGAGACGGTGGAACCCGTCCTTATTTGACTGCTGCAAAAGCCTATAGCGAAATCATTTCCAAGGGTCTTGTAAATACAGCTAATCCGGCTTCCAGCAAATTGTACACTTACGTTAAGCCTGGAGCAGGTACGCACGCCTGGAAGCAATTTACAGATTCACAAAGTGCATTGGTCCTGAAATGGATTACAGAGGGTGCTAAAAATAATTAACTTATAAATCAGAAAAAGATGAAAAAATATAGCATAATACTGGCTTTTTTGATGTGTTTTGGCGTTCTCCTTGCACAAGAAGAAAAAGTTGAAGTTAAACCGGTAAGATCACCATTTGAAAGTGGGATTTTAATCAATGCCCAAACCGGAGTAATTCCAGATGCCCGAACACTTGAAATGATTATTGAGCATAATTTTGGAACCGTCCAGAACGGAATTACCGATTTGTATGGTCTTTATGCACCATCAAATATCAGACTTGGATTGAATTATAGCATAAACAATAATATCATGATCGGTGTTGGAGCCATAAAATACAATAAAATGACCGATTTTAGATTAAAATGGAGTATTTTAAAACAAGCCCGGGAAGGCGGAAGCCCGCTAGCCATAACCTATTATAGTAATTTTGGTATTGATGGTAGAAATAAGGAAGTATTTGTTTCTGCCGGGCAACCTTCACGTGGAACAGATCGATTTTCATTTTTCAACCAAATCATCATTGGTCGAAAATTTTGCGATGCATTCTCTTTTCAGGTTGCACCAAGTATCTCACATATTAATAAGGTTGAATCGACACAGGAACATGATAAAATTGCGATTTCCTTTAGTGGCAGGGTAAAATTCAGCCCACAAGGATCTTTCATTTTTAATTATGATGCTCCTTTGCATATCAAAGGAATTCAAGAACATACTGTTTTGGATCTTAAAGCAAAACCTAATTTAGCTTTTGGTGTTGAATTTGCAACAGGAACTCACGCTTTCCAAATATTCATGGGAACAGCCAATACGCTTAGCCCACAATACAATATGATGACCAACATTAATGATTGGCAAGATGGAGCTTTGTTTATAGGTTTCAATATTACAAGATTGTGGGGTTTCTAAATTTGTAAGATGAATACTGGTTTTCTGACTTCATTAATTCAAGTTGAAAAGCATCGAATCAATTTAAATTATTGCTTATTTTTGATTAAATAATTATAAGGGTGTCATCACAATAATGGCACCCTTTATAACAATAAAAGGATGAAAAGAAATTTATATCGCATTTTAGGTGTTTTTATCTTCTTCTCTTTGTTTTTATTTCAGCCTAATTATATACTTGCACAAACTGATCAAACTCAAAGAATAGCTGAGTATGCCGAAGACAATCAATTATGCTTCAGTTGTCACGGACAGGCAAACTATTACTATCAAAACGACTGGATGGGGAAAAAAGTGAAAGAAAGAATGAATCCATATTTTATCGTGGATTCAGTAGAATATTACCAATCAAATCATTGGAAATTTAGTTGTAGGGATTGTCATTCGGCCGACTATGGAGAATTTCCCCACTCAGGGCAATTGCGCATGGAGCCTAAATTTGCATGTTTAGATTGTCATGCCGGCGATGAACAATATGCAAAGTTCAATTTTGAGCAAATCGAAGAAGATTTTCACAAAAGTGTTCACTCCTCAAAACATTCCGAAGACTTTACCTGCTGGATGTGTCATAATCCGCATAGTTATAAAATTAATGCACGTACCAACGAAAATATGGCTGATTTCATACAATACGATAATGAAATTTGTTTGACCTGCCATGCTGATATTTCTAAATACCAGTTGTTGACTACGATGGAAAACCCGAATGTTTTAGTAACACATAATTGGTTGCCCAACCAAGTTCTTCACTTTAAAAAAGTTAGGTGCATCGAATGTCATACTCAAATTAATGATAACACCTTAGTTGCACATAATGTTCGGCCTAAAGAAGAGGCTATTAAGCTTTGTGTGGTGTGTCATTCGAAAGAATCGCGATTGCTTGCCTCTCTTTATAAATATCAGTTTACCAACGAACGAAGCATTACCGGTTTTTCAAATGAGGCAATGCTTGAAGAATCGTATGTAATTGGAGCTAACAGAAATTACTATCTGAATGTTATCAGTATTGGATTATTCGTTTTAGTTTTTCTGGGATTGTGTATTCATGCTTTCTTACGTATTATCATTAAACATTAAGCGCCATGAGTGAAAAAATATATTTATACCCCGTTTGGATCAGGCTTTGGCATTGGTTTAATGCAATCCTTTGTTTATTGTTGATCTTTACCGGCATCAGCATGCAATATTCTGATCCGGCACTTCCTCTGATTCGATTTGATTGGTCCGTATCAATTCATAATATCGCCGGAATTATTCTGGTACTGAGTTATATCTGTTTTTTTCTGGGAAATTTCCTTACACCAAATGGTCGGCAGTATTTTCTTAGAAAAGGTATCGTAAAGAACTTGATTATGCAAGCCAGATATTATGCTTTTGGTATTTTTAAAGGAGAAAATCCTCCATTTCCAATTACTAAAGAGCATAAATTTAATCCACTGCAAAAGTTCAGTTATATTTTTGTGATGTATGTAACTATCCCACTTGTGGTTTTAACAGGGATCATGATACTATATCCCGAATTCTTGGTTATTGATTTTTTTGGGAACAAAGCATTACATATAACTCATATCATTCACGTTATAATGGGATTTATTGTCTCACTATTTTTAATTGTCCATATCTACTTTTGCACCATCGGACATACACCGCTTAGTAATTTTAAGGGCATGATTAATGGCTATCACGAAATACATTGATAATTATTTATATTTGATTTGAACTAATTTGACTACAAAATTGATTGAAATACTAAACAAACTATTTTAAAAACTAATTCTAATAACCATGCTTTATGCATTGATGGAAATCAATGAGCTATATTCGCGATTGAATGTAGATTACATGATATGCTGCGAAGATCATGAATTGATGATTATTGCCGGAGTGTATTAACAGAAATTAATGGTCTTAAATTTGTAATAGGTTTAATAAATAATAAAAACAAACAACAGTCTAACTATAAAAATGATGATTATGAGAATTTTAATGTTAATTTCATTAGTTGTGTTTCTGGGAAGCAGCAACTTGATGGCTCAAGATTTTGAGTATGTAGGAGCAAATAAATGTAAAATGTGCCATAATAAACCGGCAACCGGAGCCCAGTATGCTAAATGGCAAGTATCATTACATGCTAAAGCAATGGAATCTTTAAGTGCTGCAGAAGCTAAAGATCCAAAGTGTATTAAATGCCATTCTACGGTTGGCCATGTAGATAAAGATTTAGTGGCTGGTTTAAAAATTACTGAAGGTGTATCTTGCGAATCTTGTCACGGACCAGGTAGTAAATATTTCCCAAATGCTATTATGAAGGATAAGGCAAAAGCATTGGCAAACGGTATGATTGAGCCAAAAGAAGCGGTATGCCTTAAATGCCATAATTCAGAAAGCCCACATTTTAAAGGCTTTAATTATAAAGAGTATGTTGCTAAAATTGCACACCCAACTATAGTCGAGTAATTTACAATAAGTGTTACTCAATAAAAAACTCCTTTAAACCAAAGGAGTTTTTTTTATGTATGTATGAATGCGATTCTTTACCTGGCCATTAAGTTTATCAATGTTGATTTAAAATAAAGCTGAATGACATTCGGCACAATTTGTAACTTTCCACTCCTCACCAATATCCACCGGATGTTTAAATTCAAGTGCATCAAAAGTTAATGATCGTTCCAAATTGGCAGGAGGTCCTTGGGCATTGATAATATGACACAAATTACAATCTTTAGAAATGGCCCTTTGTTCCTTGGTTTGATGGGTATCATTATGACACCTGAAGCACCCATTGCTTTCGATATGACCAATATGGTTAGGATATATATCCCATCTGACTTTCATGAATGGGAATATGTTTTTTTGAAATCCATCCTGCAATGCAGTAATTGCATCATCGATTAAACCTTTATTCTCTGCTAAAAATTCAGGATAAGAATTTTCATAAAACCCTTTAATTCCAGATGCAATAGCGTTTAAAGCACTGTCCTTGGTTGGATATTCGATGGATAGTAATCCCATGGCAGTCACTTTTAGCTCAGGGATAGAAGATGACATTAGGCCTGCTATCATTGCATTGTCAACAAACTTTGACGGCGATAAATAATTATGTGAAGGCCTATTATGGCAATCCATACAATCCATCGTTCTTATCTGCGAAGAATTAATTACTTCTTCACTTAATGGATTTTCAGTGTCTTCATAAATATAAGTTTCGCCGGTCTTTTTATTGGTGTATTTAACCCAGGGGATTTCTTCTCTGTTTGATGAACCGGGAATATACTCAATGGTAACATCAGGATTTATATGCCAGTGAATTCCTTCTTGCAATCCAAGAGCGCTGTAATTGGGACCTGTTTTAATTTGCAAACTGATGTCCCATTCTGAATTTTGTTCATCAGCAATATAATGTTTTTCTAAGCGATTTTGTTGTGCATAAAATTTTTCGGGCCAATGACAGCGTTCGCATGTTTCACGGGCCGGACGTAAATTTTCAACCGGTGTAGGAATTGGAGTAGGATACTTCTTAAACAGTACTGAATACACCTGATACATTCCTGATAATTTTGAACGAACATACCAATCAGCACCTTCACCAACGTGACATTCAACACAAGCAACCCTTGCATGTGGAGAGTTTTGATAAGCAACATATTCAGGTTCCATCACATCATGGCAAACGGTACCACAAAATTCTACAGATTCGGAATAGTGAAAGGCCTCATAACTTCCAATGGAGGATAAAAACAAAAATATGGCCGATCCAACTATGAAAATCAACATTGCATTTCTATGCTTTGGATCGTTAAAATCTATTTTAAGCCATTTTAATTCTTTAAGATCAGCATTTTTTAACTCCGCCCTGTGCCGCTTCCACATCCCAATTGGAATAAGAATTAATCCAAATATTAAAAACATGGGCAATACCATGTAAATAAAAATACCAAGATAAGAACCTCCTTTATCGAACATGATTGATATCGTAAATAGAAATACGATCATCGATAATGAAATAATTGATATGGTCGCCCCAATTAAGGATGTCCAGTTATAGGCAGTTTTTGGAAGTTTCATATTAGTAATTTTAGTATGTTTTACAAAATTATACAATTAAGATAGCTGTAATTTTTAATATGAATGATATTTATCATGAATTCCATGATACTTTTAAATCAAAGATGAGAAATGAATAAGGCTAATTATATAGGCAATATACCTATATTTCAAAATCTTAATGGTAAATATAAGATTCAATGCTTTATCCTGAATTCAAACAATTCATCTTAATTTGTCCTTTAAAACAATATTACTTAGATTGAAAAACTCGTATATTCGCCACACTAGATTTATATGATCCTTGGTACACTAAAATAACTTTATGCATACAGATATAGATAACGCTGAAAAGATCAACAAAAAAATATGGGAAAAGCCTTGGGGATTCAAGGAAAGCATTCTAATAAACCTTGCTTTGCTGATCGCGGGTTTTGTTCTTGAATTTGTGCTATCCGAATACAGGATTACCCTTCCAGGATGGCCTATTAATTTGGTTATAGCCATTGGGCTCATTGTCATTTTTTGGATAAGCAGTAAAATTCTTAACAATAGAATTACTTCTTTTCTGTCTGGTGTTCCGGCAGCAGTTACAGCTATCAGTTTTGTGATGTTCCTGGTTCTTTTAATGGCATTTATTCCTCAACAAAGGCAGGAAGGTTGGATACAAACCTGGGGATTGACTCATTTGAAAAATAGCTGGCCTTACCTGTTTTCTGCTATTTACTTACTTGCAATTCTTGGTCATGCAATTTTTAAAAGACTGAATAAATTCAATCTTAAAAATATCGGTTTTTTCTTAAATCATGCCGGATTATGGATTTTGATAGCATCTGCTTCGCTGGGATCTGCCGATATAAAGATGTTTAATATGAACCTGGTGTTAGATCGGGCCATTTATTTTGCAGAGGATAAAAACGGAATAACACAGCAACTTCCTTTTGCTATTAAATTACTTGAATTCGATATTGAAGAATATCCACCTTCACTGGCAATTATTGATAACGAAACCTCAAAAATTGTGACAAAAAAAGGAGAAAAGCTGTTTGATGTAAATATCGGTAATAAGTTTAATTGGAATGATTGGCAATTCGAAATAGAGCAATCTATTGCCGAAGCAAGATATAAAGATGGGCAATATGATAGCTCATCTACTATGGGTGCAACTCCGGCAGTTGAAATAAAGGCAGTAAATGTAAATAGCGGCGTTGAAAAAACAGGATGGATTTCTGCAGGTAATTTCATGTATGATAAGCAGTTGATGCCGTTAAATGAAACCCTATCCTTGGCAATGACAGTTCAAGCCCCAAAAAAATTCAGCTCAAAACTAAGGATTTTCAAAACTGTAAGTAAATACGAAGATGCTGAGATTATAGTAAACAAACCTATTGAAGTATTTGGGTATAAAATTTATCAGGTTGGATATGACGAGAAAATGGGAAAATGGTCAAAAATGAGTGCCATTCAGCTCATTCGGGACCCATGGTTGCCTGCAGTTTATACCAGTATTTTTATGATATTGGCAGGATCACTTTACCTGGCACTAACCGGAAGATCAAAAACTATTAAAGACTAATTTATGACCTGGACAAGTTTTCCGCTATATACTTACCTCACAACTGCATTATGGATTGTGGGATTGCTCTTTTTAATATTCGTAAAATCAAAAACATACAGTTGGTTTGCTGCAGTATTTCTCATACTTGGAGTTGGTGGTCTGGCCTGTTTTACCATTAATTTATGGATAAGTTTGGAGCGTCCGCCATTTCGGACCCTTGGCGAAACCCGTTTATGGTATTCTATATTTTTATCGGTAATAGGGATTTTCATTTATTATCGATGGAAAATATTCTGGATGTTGGCATATACCCTTACGTTGGCTGTTTTGTTTATGTTCATAAACATTATGAACCCCGAAACTTTTGATAAAACATTGATGCCGGCACTTCAATCGCCTTGGTTTATTCCACACGTTGTGGTGTACATAATTGCTTATGCCTTTTTGGCCGTTTCGTCATTAACGGCATTAAAGGGCTTAGTTCTGATGAAGAAAAATATGGATTTTGATCCAACCTTAAAATTAGCAGATAATTCGGTTTATCTGGGTTTTGCTTTTTTAACATTTGGATTATTGTTTGGTGCATTATGGGCAAAAGAAGCCTGGGGACATTATTGGACCTGGGATCCTAAGGAAACTTGGGCCTTATTAACCTGGTTGGTTTATCTTATCTATATTCATCTTCGAATAAAGAAAAAAACCAATACGACGCAGGCACTTTGGATTCTTACCTTCGCTTTTATTATTTTATTGGTATGCTGGTTTGGAATTAATTATTTACCGGCTGCTCAAAACAGTCTGCATATTTATTCATCATAATTAGATATAGAATATCAAGATATAAGATGTTTGAACACCGCAGTAATTTGATCTTTAAAAGACGTTCATTAAAAATGAAATTACTAATATTGTGTAAGCAAACATAAAGACATTGAAGAAATACATTCTCATAACCATTCTTTTTTTATTAATTAGCCCGGTCTTTTCTCAGATAGGAATTGGTCAGTGGCGCGATCATTTACCCTATAAAAGTGGTATTTCTGTTGCTGAGGCCGGATCGAAAATTTATTGTGCCACACCCTATAGTTTGTTTTATTATGAAAAAACGGATAACAGCATCGAAAAACTTTCAAAAGTAAATGGGTTATCGGATGTTGGAATTAGTAAAATTAGCTATGATAAAAATTCAGGTATTTTGATCATAGCTTACACAAATTCTAATGTTGATTTAGTCAAGAACAACCAAATCATCAATATTTCTGATATCAAACGGAAGCAGATTCTGGGGAATAAAACCATCCACAATATATTTATTCGTAATAATCTGGCATACCTTTCTTGTGGGTTTGGAATTGTTGTTTTGGATTTTATCAGAGAAGAAATCAAAGACACTTATTACATAGGGCTAAATGGTAGCTATCTGAATATTTTTGATCTTTCTGCAAATGAAACAAATTTTTATGCTGCCACAGAAAATGGGATTTACACAGCTTCAATTAATGCTCCTAATCTAGCTGATTTTGCATTCTGGCAAAGGATAACAACCATTCCTGATTTTGCTTCACCTTTCAATTTAGTGGAGTTTTTTGGTGGGAAAATAATTGTTAATAAATACAATGCCGGATATAATGATGATGTCCTTTACATTCAGAATGGATTAGGGTGGCAGCTATTTTCCCATGCTGATCAATCGGATATTATTGATATTGTAGCTGAAGATAATAAATTGCTATTCTGCCGGAATATGGATGTATTGGTTTATAATCAACAATTCGGATTGGAAACCAAAATCTGGTCGCCCAACCAAAAGAGTATTTTCCCAAAAAGTGCTTTGATAGATAGTGAAAATCAAATTTGGATTGCCGATAGTAAAAAGGGCCTTGTTAAAACCTCAAGTGATGGTTGGCAAGGAGAATTCATTAGTTTAAATGGCCCTGACTTTATTGATGTCTTTTCGATGAAAACCGCCGGTAATGATTTATGGGTTGCTTCAGGTGGAAGAAGTTCGGTATGGGCACCCTTATTCAAACGCGAAGGAATTTATTCGTTCATCAATGAAAGCTGGAATTCCATCAATTGTTTATCTGAAAATTGCACATCTGCTGAACTTGAAAACGTACAAGATATGCTGAGCCTGGCTGTTAACCCTTTTAATCATAAACAGGTTTTTGCAGGCACCTGGCAAACCGGTTTGCTTGAGTTTAATGATGGAAGTTTAACTGAAATTTATAACACCGAAAATTCTAGTTTAGGAACCTGGAATGCTGATCCTTCAAGAATATTGGTAAGTGATCTTGCATTTGATGAAGCCGGGAATCTATGGATTGCCAATTCAGGTGCCAATGACATTCTATCAGTACAAACCATCGACGGAAACTGGTTTTCGTTTAATATGGGATCGTCTTACAGCGGGGTCGATATCGGAACCATGTTGATCGATTCCTACAATCAAAAGTGGATCATCTTACGAAACGCCCATTCATTGCTGGTTTTTAATGATAACAATTCAATCAGCGATTTATCGGATGATAAGAAAAAAGTATTGACCTCGAATCCGGGAAACGGAAATATTTTCGCTTCAGAAATTGTTTGCATGGCCGAGGATTTAAATGGAGAAATCTGGCTTGGAACCAATGAAGGTATCGGATTGATTTACGCTCCGGAAAATGTTTTTGGAGGAGGTAGTTTTGATGTACAACGGATCACTGTTGAATGGGATAACAGAACTCAGTATCTGCTCGAAACTGAACGGATCACGAGTATTGCGGTAGATGGTGCAAATCGAAAATGGGTAGGAACTGAAAACTCAGGGGTATTTTTATTTTCGGAAGATGGCAAAGAACAGATTTTTCATTTCATGGCCGAAAATTCACCACTGCTTTCGAACAACATTCTATCGATCGCCATTAATAAGGAAGGAGAAGTGTTTTTCGGGACAAGCAATGGGATTATTTCCTATCGATCAGATGCTTCGGATGCTTCAAACATAAAAGAAGAAATTTATGCCTTTCCAAATCCGGTAAGGGAAGATTATTCGGGTCCGATTACCATTAAGAATGTTCCTTACGAAGCCATCGTTAAAATTACTGATATCAGTGGTGATTTGGTTTTTGAAACCCGATCATTGGGTGGACAGGCAATTTGGGATGGAAAAACATTAAACGGACAAAAACCTAAAACAGGCGTTTACCTGGTTTTTGTTAGCAATCGTGATGGTTCGTCGACCATGATCACAAAAATTTTGTTCATTAATTGATTGTATTAAACCAATGATTTCGTCAAGCCGGGGCATCGTTTTTCATCAATTAAAATACTCCGAAACCAGTATTATTGCAAAGATATTTACCGAAAAATTTGGCTTGCAATCCTATATTATAAAAGGTGCGAGGAGGAAAAAATCAAAAATATCCCCCGTGGTATTTCAGCATCTTTCACTGGTTGAGCTTACAGCTAATCATAAAGAAAAAAGTAATATTCATTTTTTGCAGGATGTTCGCCTTACTTATCAGTATTCGAGCATCCCTTACGATATTCATAAAAGCTCAATTTTATTGCTTATAAACGAAATTCTTTATCGCTCAATTAAGGAAGAAGAAGTCAACACTGAACTATTTGATTTTATTTCAAATTCTCTTCAATGGCTTGATTTAAGAGCATCAGGCTTTGCTAATTTTCATCTGGTATTTTTACTTCAGCTTAGTAAATATTTGGGATTTTTTCCTAAGGGACTTTACTCAGATACTTACAATATTTTTAATATGAACAGCGGTTGTTTTGAATCGGTTATTCCGAATCATCCAAATTATTTCAACGAAAAAGCTGCTTATCAATTTAGCTTGTTAGTTCAGGTTTCTTTTGAAAACATGTTGGATGTTCCTTTAAATAGCACGGCCAGAAATAATTTACTCAATAATATCATTGAATACTACCAGTTGCATGTACCAAATTTAGGAACACCGAAGTCGTTGAAGGTTTTGAAAGAAGTATTGAGTTAATTTGAAGATGTGTTTACGTGTTTGAGTGTTTGCGTGTTTACATGTTCAGGTTGGATACAAAAGTTAACGGATCTCTATTGAATGTCCACAGGATTACAATTGAATTTTAAATTTCATCTATTTTTCATGACTTTTGTAACCAATTTTCTTACATGGTACATCAAGTTTTTTTTGTTGAAGTGCATCAATTTTACTGAGCAAGTATTTGAGCACTTTATCGATTTTACTATCTAATCGTTTTATTTCTGAATTTAACTCTTTGCTTTCGAGAAGTAAGGCTCTGTATTTTGAGAATGCTCGCATAATCTCAATATTAATTTGAATTGCCCGATCCGAGTTTAAGACTGATGATAACATAGAAACGCCATGTTCTGTGAATGCAAACGGAGGATATTTTGAGTGTTGTCCTCTCTTTAAGATCACAATTTGTGATCTTAAAGAATTATGTTCTTCATGGCTGAGCTCGAACATAAAATCTTTTGGAAATCGCTTTATATTTCTACGGACTGCTTGCTTTAACGCTCTTGTTTCAATATCATACAATAAGGCTAAATCATAGTCCAGCATAATTTTAACACCTCTGAACTCATAAATTAGAGATTCGAAATTTTCTTTTACCAATTCGTTTTTCATTTGTATAATATTTTGTTTAAGTTCACAATTTGCAACCTCAAATTATTTTTATGATTTATACAGATTAAAGAAATTTGTCTCAAGCAATTATAAATTTTGCCTGATTAATGTTGGGTATCGTTAAGAAAAAACTTTTCAAGGAAGAATTATGAGATTCCGGCCTTCCGCTTTGCTTGAGCCGGAATGATATTAATATATAATTGGGTGATTAATGAGTTTTTGGATTGACACTTAGCAACAGAAAGTCAAAATATTGACCAACGAATTACAATAGAATGATAACCGAATGTCCACTGATTGTGAATAGATAAAACTAGGTATAACGTTCCCACGCTAAATTGCGGTTGGGAGCAAAGAACCGTTTTTTTATCCCTCGTTAATACAAAAACTAAAGTACAAAAAACTTTGGTTTCTGCATTTCCGCCCAAATGGAATTTAGCGGATATTAGGGTTTGTGGGTTTTATTTTATTTTACCAAAAGTATTCTCCATTACATCAAGTGCAAACCTCGCATTTACAGTAACTGGCCCAACACCCATATCAATTGCAACTTCAAGAGCTTCCATGACTTCATGAATAGTAGCACCATCTTTATAGGCTTGCTCAATATGCCATTGCATGCATGACTCACAATTTGTAATTGCTCCGATTGCTATGACAATCAGTTCCTTTGTTTTTTTCGGTAAAGCCCCATCGCAGAATGTTGCATCACCCATTTCTAAAAAAAGTTTATAAACTTTTGAGTCTAGCTTCTCGAATCTAGCATTTGATTCTTTTCTTTTACGATTAATTTCTTCGAATTTGTTCACCTCTTTTAATTGTTTAATTTTAAATTTGTCAAAATTCCACGATATTCTATCATCGTTCCTTTCTTTTAATCATAAACGCTAACTATATCGTATCACAACGTATTACCATTGTATTACAATCGTATTACTTCTATTCCATTTCCATCCCGAAAACCTCAGAAAAGTAGTGCTTAACTTGTTGCTGTACTTCTGCCATTTTAAGACCGTGACCTAATTCTTTGGCTAATGAAGTCACGCCTTTATCGGTGAAACCACAAGGATTGATGAGGCTGTAATAACTTAAATCGGTATTTACATTAAAAGCAAAACCATGCATGGTAATGTGCCGGCTGGCTTTTACGCCGATGGCACAAATTTTACGGGCAGAGATTTTATTGGTATCCATCCAAACCCCGGTGGCACCTTCCAGACGTTCGCTTTTAATATGGTAATCGGCGAGGGTTTTAATAATCACCTCTTCCATTGCATGAATATACTCTTTAACCCCAAGTTTAAATTGTTCCAAATCGAGTATGGGGTAACCTACAATTTGACCCGGTCCATGAAAAGTAATGTCCCCCCCCCTATTAATTTTATAATATTGAATTCCTTTTTGATCCAAAAGGTTTTGAGTTATCAACAAGTTCGAATCATCCCCGCTTTTACCAAGGGTAAACACAGGGGGATGCTCACAAAGCAATAAATGATTTTCGGGGATTTGAGCGTTACGTTTTTCTTGTAATTTTTGGGCAAATAATTCTTCCTGATAATCCCAGGCTTCTTTATAATCGATTATCCCCAAGTTTTTATAAATGGTTTTGATCATTTTTCTTTTTAATAAACATGTTTTTCGGCATGATAGGATGAGCGTACCAGTGGACTGCTCTCCACATGAGTAAACCCTTTTTCCAATCCAATTTCTTTATACATTTCAAAAGTATCGGGATGAACATATTCCAGAACGGGTAAATGTTTCGTGGTAGGTTGCAAATATTGCCCAATGGTGAAAACCTTGCATCCAACCTCCAGCAAATCGTCCATGCATTGTAATACTTCTTCTTCGGTTTCGCCTATGCCAACCATAATCCCTGATTTTGCAACAATTCCTGAAAGTGCAATTTGACGGATTACTTCAAGGCTTCTTCTATAATTGGCAATACTTCGAACTTGGGGTGTTAATCGTTCAACGGTTTCCAGATTGTGGGAAATTACTTCGGGTGCAGCATCGATCACCATTTCAATCAGATTTTTTTTACCTTGAAAATCAGGGATAAGGGTTTCTTGTGTGGTTTCGGGTGATGTGTTCTTAATTTCTTTGATTGTTTCGGCCCATATACCCGCACCTCCATCTTCTAAATCATCACGGTCGACAGAAGTTAAAACCACATGTTTAAGTTTCATTAGCTTAACAGAATCTGCAACTCTTTTGGGTTCATCGCAATCAACAGCATCGGGCTTACCTGTTTTTACATTACAGAACTTACATGAACGGGTACAAATATCTCCCAATATCATTAAGGTAGCAGTTCCTAAACCCCAGCATTCGTTCATGTTTGGGCAATTTCCGCTCGTGCAAATCGTATGAAGTTTGTTTTTTTCAACAATTTCTCTAACTCCAAGATATGTTTTACCGGTGGGAATTTGGGTTTTGAGCCAATCCGGTTTTATCCTTCTCGTTTGTTTTTCTGCTTTCATTCTAATCGTTCAATATTTGGCAAAATTAATTAAAAAAGTACTTGAAGTGAGCTAAAGTTTGGAGTAACTAAAGTTGATTTGTGAAATTTGATTTAGGCATTTTAGTCACTTAAACCTTTAGGCACTTCCCAGCTATAAAACACAGATAGTTTGAGTACTATGGAGTTCAAATTTTATTAAAAACAATTAATGTACTTTCTTATCTTTGCAAAAATTTTAAAAACATGAGTCGAGAATTGAGTGAACATGAAATAGTCAGAAGGAATTCTTTAAAAGAACTAATTAGTTTAGGGATTGATCCTTATCCTGCAGAAGAGTATAAATCAAATGTAGCCATTCAAGATATTTTAAAGAATTTCCCTGAAGATAAGTCTTTGTATCATGATGTTCAAATTTCGGGACGGATTATGAGTCGTAGGATTATGGGAGCAGCTTCCTTTGTCGAGTTTCAGGATTCAACTTCTCGTATTCAATTATATTTTAAACGCGATGACATTTGCCCCGGTGAAGATAAAACACTCTATAATACTGTTTTTAAGAGATTGCTCGATATCGGTGATATCATTGGGGTGAAAGGTTATGTTTTTATCACCCAGATGGGTGAAATAACCATCCATGTTACCGAATATAAAATTCTGTGTAAAGCCTTAAAACCGCTGCCTGTAGTTAAAGAGAAAGACGATAAAAAATATGATGCATTTACCGATCCTGAGCAACGTTATCGCCAACGTTATCTTGATTTAATCGTAAATCCATCAGTAAAAAAGATTTTTGAAAAGCGCTCACAGTTGATGAATACAATGAGAACTTTTCTGAACGAAAAAGGATATTTGGAAGTTGAAACACCCATTCTTCAGCCTTTGTACGGTGGTGCTGCTGCACGTCCTTTCAAAACCCATCACAACTCTTTGGACATGACGCTTTATCTGAGAATCGCCAATGAATTGTATTTAAAAAGACTGATTGTGGGTGGATTTGATGGTGTTTATGAATTTTCAAAAGATTTCCGTAACGAAGGGATGGATCGTTTCCATAATCCTGAATTTACCCAAATTGAATTATATGTAGCTTACAAAGACTACGAATGGATGATGAATTTGGCTGAGGAAATGATCGAAAAAGTTGCCATGGATTTACATGGAACAACCAAAGTTCAGGTTGGAAAAAACATCATCGATTTTAAAAGACCTTGGAAACGATTCACCATGTTTGAGGCTATCACTCATTTTACCGGAATAGACATTTCGGAAATGGACGAAGGTCAATTGAGAGAAACGGCCGCTAAACTTCAAGTTCCGATTGACCCAAGTATGGGTAAAGGAAAATTGATTGATGAGATATTTGGTGAATGCTGCGAAGCACAATTGATTCAGCCAACGTTTATTACCGATTATCCTGTTGAAATGTCGCCCTTGGCAAAAAAACACCGCAAAGTTGAAGGACTTGTTGAGCGGTTTGAAGCCGTTTGTAATGGTAAGGAATTATGCAATGCTTTTTCTGAATTGAATGATCCTATTGATCAACGTCAGCGATTTGAATCTCAGCTTGAATTGGGAAAACGCGGTGATGACGAAAGTATGGTATTGGACGAAGATTTCTTAAATGCGCTTGAATATGGAATGCCTCCTACGGCAGGAATTGGAATAGGTATTGACCGGCTATCTATGATCATGACAAATTCCGATTCAATTCAGGATGTTTTATTTTTCCCGCAAATGCGCCCTCAACAAAAGGTCAATATTTCTTCTGATGCTGATTTTAAAAATTTAGGAATCCCTGAAGTTTGGATTCCTGCCATTCGTAAAGCAGGTTTTAATACCGTTGAAGCCTTCAAGCAAGCTGATGCTAACAAACTTATGAATGATTTAGGCGGACTGCGTAAAAAAATGAAATTAGATACGCCCGGTCTTAAATCGGAAGATTTGGAATCATGGATAAAAGGTTAGTAACTAATTATTGTCAAAAATTAGCGGTTGTGAAGATGTCTTCTTTGTGATACTTAGTGTCTTCTTTGTGGTTCTTTGTGACACAGCTATTACACAAAGTTACCCAAAGTAGCTCAAAGAGACACAAAGCAAAGAAAGATTTCAATCAAATACTTAATTTTATCGACTTGCTGTAGACTGATTAGTTACAAAGGTTAAAGTAAGCTTCAAATTAATCTGAACAGGTTAACAGATCGACATGATCATTCTTTGGTAGGGTAATTGTATATAAAACCCTCAATATAACATTGCGATTTAGTTTTGCAATTATTTTGATTTAAGAAACTTTAAGAAAATGAAATTTTCATTTTTTGTTAGTTTTTATATATTTGCAGGCTAATCTTTAATTAATCACTAAAAACGACGATAATTATGAACAAAATTAAACTGATTCTTAGTGTGGCATTTTTAAGCCTCTCATCTTTCTTATTTTCCCAAACCATGAATGAAGCCGGTGAAGCTTTCAATAATGGTATTGCAGCAGTTAAAGCAAATGACTATGCAGCAGCAATTAAAGCTTATTCCGAATGTATTGATATTTGCAGTAAACTTGGCGAGGAAGGGGAAGAAATGAAAATGAAGGCCGAATCACAAATTCCTGACGCATATTTTAAAATGGGTATTGGGGCATATCAGGCCCAAAAATTTGATGAAGCGGTTATTGATTTTCAAAAATCAAGCGAATTTGCCCTTAAAATAAATGATAAAGAAAATTCTGATAAAGCGCTAAACTATATAGCCAGGGTTTATACAACAAAAGGATCTGCTCAGTATAAAGATGAAGAATACGATAATGCAATCGTATCTTTTGAGAAAGCAATACAAGCTGATGAAACCTATTCTAAGGCATATTATAGCATAGGTTTGGTTTATAATAAACAGGATAAAGCAGCAGAGTTTAAAGCAGCCATGGATAAGGTTATCGAACTTGGTCCGGCTGATGATAAAACTGTTGAAGCTGCAAAATTGACAGTATTCAGAAGTTTCAGGGCAGATGCAGGAAAAGCGCTTCAGGCAGGAAATTTTACTAAATCTATGGAATATATTGATATCGCCTTAAATTATGAAGATGGTGATGCTCAAATTTTATATTTTGCAACGATTGCAAATAATGGATTATCAAATTGGCAAAAAGCAGTTGACTTTGGTAAAAAAGCTGTTGAGCTTGAAACAAAAGACAAATCAAAAGTTTATTTTGAATTAGGCAGAGCTTACGAAGGAATAAATAATAAGAATGAGGCCTGTAGTGCTTATAAAAAAGTAACAAGCGGACCAAATGTTGCTGCAGCCCAACATAAAATCAAAAACGAATTAAAGTGTAATTAATAAAAAGTTAAGTTATCTTGATAAAAGAGGAGGAACATTCGTTCTCCCTCTTTTTTTTATGCATTGATATAATTTTTGAATCAAACAATTCCTCGTGGCTTGCCGCGAGGTTTCCTAATACTCTCCCCTGATTTTCAGGGGACCTGCCTTGCCGCAGGCAGGGATGTCAGTCGAATGACTGACAGAGGGGTGAAATAATGA